>Ga0209542_10003311_pt1 | contig 34637 bp, 39 predicted proteins | sample RifCSPhighO2_01_FD_184028 | JGI IMG/M metagenome (GOLD analysis project Ga0209542, IMG submission 184028) | Soil microbial communities from Rifle, Colorado - Rifle CSP2_plank highO2_0.1 (SPAdes) (version 2) | ecosystem: Environmental > Terrestrial > Deep subsurface > Rock core/Sediment ...
CAAAAAGAACAGGAAATCATGACAAATTATAGCCAAAAACCCTTCTGAAGGACATAAAACATCAATTTAGATCGTATTATCGGAGAAAACTATACTTTACAGGCCACGATTTGAATACCAGCGCCTTTGTTTTTGACTAACTCGGAAATTTCCTGAGTTAAAGCTTCACTATTTTTCTCTTCAAACTCGAGCATGTATTTGTTGACTATTCCTGCCAGCTCGACGAATTCATCGTCAAGCGATGGAATAATTTTTTCAAGTTGTTCATCGGTAATATCTTCAGGTAGATGTGAAAGTATAAAACGTGCAATTAATGAAGCCCGCTCGAAACTAAGATCAAAGTGTTCCAGTTTGGTAAGAAGTAGGGTTGCAATGTCTTTTTCCAGTTGAAAAAGAAGAGTCGATTTTGAATCAGTTATGCCTTGACCGTCGTTCATTGTTGTTATTCTACAGTAATTATACTTTATGACAATTTTGTTAATACGACTAAAGACTTGTAAAATAGATCTATGTCTTTATTTAGAAGAAAAAAGGAAGAAGAAAACTATGAATATGAAGAGGAGCTTCCCGCAAGAAAAAAGTTTCGGGATTTAAAACCAGAAAATAAAAGAATGAGACGGGAGCCGCCTAAGGCCTGGGGAAAGAAAGAGCGACTTTTTGTTCTTTTTATTTTCCTAACAACAATTATTATATCGGCAGTTCTTGCCGCATCAGCGAGAAGCTGGAAACTTCCAGGAGTACCTAAAATCACAATTCCGATAATTAAAAATGAACAAATAGTTATAGAAAAAGAGGATAAAAATAAAATAAAGAATCAGCAGGAAGCAGGGAAAGTTATTTTAGAGTTTAAGAATATTACTAACAAGCTATCAGGACTATATGGATTTTATGTTGTGAATTTGGAAAGCGGGTTTTCCTACGGAGTTTTCCAGGATGAGGTTATGCAGGCGGCCTCTCTTATTAAGCTGCCGGTTTTCGCAACGCTTTATCAAGAGGCTGAAAGTGGAAATATCAATCTTGAAACAAAATATACATTAAAAAACTCAGATAAACTTGGGGGGTCTGGGAGTCTTGCTTCGAAACCGGAGGGCACTGTTTTTACCTATAGAGAGCTTGCGAGACTCATGGGTAAACAATCTGATAATACGGCATTTAACATATTCAGAAAAGTTTTAGGCGATGACAAAATTGATAAGGTTATTGAAAAAATCGAAATGAAAAATACTTCATTGGCTGAAAACCTGACATCCCCTGCCGACATCGGGACCTATTTTGGAAAACTTTGGAATGGAAAGATTGTGGGCAGTAAATCCAAGGATGAAATATTGAGTTATCTGACGGATACTATTTATGAAGATATAATCCCTAAGGGTGTTCCTGAAGAGGTCGTTGTAGCCCACAAGTTTGGCAGGGATCTTCATATTATAAACGATGCGGGGATTATTTTGACTGATAAGCCATTTGTTCTGGTGGTTATGAGTCAGGGAATAATAGAGAAGGAGGCCGAAATCGCGCTTCCGCAAATAGTTAAAACAGCTTATGATGCGCATTTATTTTGAGGCTTGTTTTCCTCCAAAAACCACTCCTGTCTGGTCTGGCAACCATTGCAAAGCAGCGTTCCGGATGGAATACAAATTGGAATTTGCACCAAACCTTTCGGAATATCCCACGCAAAAGTGGGGCCGTTGCTGATTAAGTTATTCATTATTTGATTGAATATAGGAGCGGCACCTGTAATACCGGAGGCAATCCTTGACATTGAGCTTCCATCGTTGTTGCCGACCCAGACGGCGACCAAATAATTCTGGTTAAATCCGAAAGTTAAGTTATCCCTTAAATCATTGCTTGTACCTGTTTTAGCAGCTACCTCGGGGTGACCCAAAATCACAAGAAAGGAATTTTGTCCGAACTCAGGAGCACGGGCGTTATTATCACGTAAAATGTCAATAAGTAAGTATGCTACCCTTGGATCCAGCACTTCCTGGTCGCCGCATGTCTTATCTATCCCCAGGGCTTTATAAGTATCAAAATCAAATATCTTTTCTGTTTTTGGGGTCAAACATTTGTCTTGCTCTAAAACTTTGCCTCTGTAATCTTTAACGCTGATGATTGACCGGATTTCAGGTCTTTTACCATAGTCGGCAACGGTTGCGTAAGCTTGAGCCAGGTCGATCAGCTTAACTTCCCCTCCACCGAGAGTTAGGGACAACCCGTAATTAGTTGGGTCAATCCAGGTTGTAATTCCCATTTGTCTTCCCATATCAATCATTTTCTCCACCCCGTAACTTGCTAAAACTCTAACGGCGGGTACATTTCGTGATTCGGCGAGTGCATTTCTAAGGCTTAATTTACCCCGGAACTTATTGTCGTAATTTTTCGGAGAGTAGGGTGGTGATCCCGGTATAGAATAAGTAATTGGCGCATCTAGTAGTATTGATGCAGGAGTAAAACCATGCGACAAAGCATAAGCATAGTTAATGATCTTTATTGATGAACCGGGTTGTCTTAAAGAAGTTACTACATTTACATTGCCGTCATTTTGGTTGTCAAAATAGTCTTTTGACCCGACCATTGCAAATATTTCGCCGGTTTTAGGATCCATGACAAGAGCTGCACCGTTTCCAACTTTGAGTTTTCCGAGTTTATTAACTTCATCAGTAACGATCTTTTCGGTCATCTCCTGGATTGAATAATCAAGTGTGGTAGTTACCTCCAAACCTCCTTTTTCAACCAATTCTTCCCCATACTTATCGACAAGTATGTTTCTCACAAACATCACAAAATGCGGTGCCTTTATGGTAGTTTTGTTAGGAGCGAAGTCCAGTTTTTGAGATGATGCTTCTTGAGATTCTTCCAAAGAAATAAATTTATTGATTACCATGAGATTTAAAACATCTTTTTGTCTTTCTAAAGATAGTCTCGGATCCGTCCCGTATGGAGAGTACCTTGTCGGACTTTTGGCAAGGCCGGCTAGAAGTGCGGCTTGATCTAAAGTCAGATCTTTAACATCCTTGTCGAAATAAAGCCTTGCTGCCTCCTGAATTCCGTAGGCAGTACCGCCATATGAAACTTCATTTAAATACATTTCAAGAATCTGGTCCTTGGTGAATCTTGCCTCTACTTCCAGCGATAAAATTATCTCCCTGATTTTCCTGGTTAAAGTTTTTTCAGGTGTCAAAAGCGAATTCTTTACCAGCTGTTGAGTGATAGTTGATCCGCCGGTAAGCTCCCCCGTCTCAGTATTTCTTCTTATTGCTCTAACAATTCCTCTTATAGAAAACCCGGGATGGTGATAAAATTCTGCATCCTCCGCTGCCAAAGTAGCTAGTCTGACATTAAGAGGTATCTCCCCTAATGGAACAAGGGTTCTATTTTTGTCTTTGTAGATTTTATATAGAAGTAGCCCATTTCTGTCATAAATTTTAGTTGAAACGTCTTGATCTCTGGTTAAAAGCTCGTTGGGTGAGGGCAAGTCTTTTATGATTGTTGATTTTAGGTAAAATCCGATTAAGACTAAAAAAATAATAGCCACCACCCAAATTTTTTTCGGAAAACTGATTAAAGTATTAAAAATTATTAAAAAGAAATAGAGAAGATAGTAAAAAGGTTTGCCAATAACAATAGGAACCTTTTTGAGAAGGTTTAAACCTATTTTTTTCAGGGCAAGCTTTTCATCCGAGTGGGCTCTTCTGGTTCTCCCCACAACCTATATTATATCTGGTTTGACAACCAGACCAACTTTTTTGAAGCCTTGATCAAGAGTTAGAACTTCATCTATTTTTAGATTCTTTACAAATGTATAGATAGTTGCATCGGTGAATGAAAGTTTATGTTCTGAGAACTTTTCAAACCACTCCCAAGCTTCGCTAAAGAGTCTTTTGTCTGTCCAAAGAATTGTTAAATTTCCAGTGTTTTGCGTTTCTATTATTTTGTTATAGAATCTTTTTGCGTTCTGAAAACTTTTGGCTGTTATTAATCGAGTAAACGTCTCGTCTAATACATAGTCGCTGGTCAAAAATATACTTCCTAGCTTGGTTTCTGACTTTATAAGTTCTTGGATTTCTTTTGTATGTATTTCATTAATAAACCATAATTCTACCCACGCGCTTGTATCTATAAAAATCTTTTTGTGGTCAGTCATTGAGGTATATTTCGTCTATGTTGAGTCCAAGAGTTCCTGTTTTACTTTTTCCTCCCATACCGGCCATATCCAAAAGAGGGTTTTTTAGCACTTTATTTTTTTTAGTTAACTTCTTAATCCCTTTTTGGGAATGCTGGTTTATGGCGTCTCTTATTATCTGGGATCTGCTTTTGTTCTCTTTTTTGGCTAGCCTGTCCAAAACAATTAAGTTTTGTGGCTCAAGATAAACCTGGACACGAGTTAGCTGATTCATAGTGTATACACCATAACATTATAGATTATTTAAGTCAAGAACTGATTTTCGATCCCTGTCACAACCTATATTATATAGTTTAAATCTAACTATTCGTATACAAATTTGATATATATATTAAAATATGGGTGAAACTGGAGTTAGTTGGGTATAGAAATGCAGATCGCATATTAGTTCTTGAGGGCGGAAGAATAATCGAGGAAGGCAATCACAAAAAGTAATGTTGAAAAAATGATTTGTATGCAGAATTTTTCAATATCCAAGCAAAAGGGTATAAATAAAATCAATTATGATAAGATTGACAAGAAACGTTAAAGAAGAGTATTTTAAAAATGAATTATGAAACATAATCGATTATGGGGAGCATTTGAACAAGTAGTTTTTAGGATTATTCCAGGTGAAGAACAACATGGAGTTATAGCAGATATAGCCCCTTTGCCCGAAACGGAGAGACTTGGCCACGATCAAGAGGTTTTAATTGATCTGGGAGAAAACCGATCACAGGTTGTTTTAGGGCAGAGTGAAGATCCTCGCATACAGGTAGGAGCACCAGTAGGACTCAAAGGTATATTTTGGAGACCGACCTAAAAGGTAGTTAGTTACAAGGGGTATTTGATGGTCACGGGTTGGGTAGGGGGAGCACAGTCCAGACAATAAGTAGTTCCCAAAGGGTCATGAATGACAGGATGATTTTGTGTGTCGTACGTATCAGGACTTGCGTCAGATTTTGCAATTTCATGGGTATTTTTGTCAACATGGATATCTTCACGTAAATTTGTATCGACAGTGGGAATATCTTCTTTTAGAAAATACTCAAAGCGGACAGAACATCCCGAATTTTCCGCTAAAAGTCCGGTTGTCCAACAAACGCTTTTACCAACCACATTGTTAGGTTGTCTGGGCCAGGCATGACCCTCGTCATCTTTACTGTAAAAACCTTTTTCAGCTTTATCTAAAGTTTCTTTGATTACTTTGTTCCAGATTGGAGAAGCCCCGGAAACGCCCGATACTGCTCCGGACATTGGACTATTGTCGTTATTGCCAACCCAGGTCACAACAACCGCGTCAGCCGTGTAGCCTATTGTCCAGTTATCACGTCTATCATTTGTGGTTCCAGTCTTAACTGAAACTTCAGGGTGTCCTTTAACATTAAGGAACGAACTTTCGCCGAACGCAGCACTTCTCGCATTATTATCAAGAAGGATGTGTGAGATAAGATATGTCACGTCCGAATCTAATACTCTATCCCCTTCGAGTTTGTTTGGATCAGTTTCTTCAAGTATTTTGCCGTCCCAGGTTTCAACTTTTAGTATAGAAATAAGGGGAACTTTTACTCCCTCATTCGCAAAAACTCCAAAAGCGACTCCCATGTCATATGGTCTTACTTCTCCGCCTCCAAGGGTCAGCGAGAGTCCGTAGTCAGAAGAGTTGGTGAATGTAGTTATCCCCATTTTCTTTGCAAACTCGACGAAATTTTCCAGCCCGTTTAGTGCCAAAACTCTGACCGCAGGAATGTTATATGAATTGCCTAAGGCAAATCTTACCTGAACCGCTCCATGGAAATTACCGTCATAATTGCTTGGACAATACAGGGGCTGCTTTTCGACTAAAAAGCAGGTTGAGACATCCGCGAGCACAGTTGAAGGAGTAATTTTTTTGTCTCGTAAAGCGAGAGAATAGTTTAATGGTTTAATTGAGGAACCAGGTTGGCGTTTGGCTAAAATAATATTAACTTTTCCGTCTTCATCTTGGGCGAAATAATCTTTTGATCCGACCATGGCCAAGATCTCTCCGGTTTTGGGTCTGGTTACCAGTACTGCTCCGTTTCCGACCTTTTGTTTCTTGAGTTTTGCCACTTCTGAGGCAACCGCGGTTTGGGCGAATTCCTCAAGGCCCAGATCAAGAGTTGTTGTTACTCTTAATCCTCCTTGTTCTGTAACTATTTCACCGTATTTTTCAGCTAACTGCTCTTTTATCCAGAGTGCAAAATGGGGTGCTTTTGGCACTTCAACTTCGGCGTATTTAAGTTCTTCAGATTTTGCCTTATCTGCTTCTTCATTTGTTATATAGTGATCTTCTACCATCCGTCTTAATACTTCTTCCTGCCTTTCTTTGGCCAGTTCCGGATGAGATCCGAAAGGAGAATAGCGGGTAGGGGAAGCGAGAAGTCCGGCCAGCAAAGCAGACTCGGCAAGATTGAGATCCTTGGCTTGTTTGTCGAAATAAAGCTCGGCGGCAGCTTCTATCCCATAAGCAGTTGAGCCATAAGGAATTTGATTTAGGTACATTTCCAAAATTTGATCCTTAGAATAAGTTGCCTCAACTACAATGGTTAATGCAAGTTCTCTGAGTTTGCGTTTTATGGTTCTGTCGGATGTTAGAAGTACATTTTTGACAAGTTGTTGGGTAAGAGTAGAGCCTCCTTCGAGCTTTCTTTTAAACACTGTGCTATATAAAGCTCGGACAATTCCTGTGGGAGAAAATCCATAGTGTTTATAAAAATCTTTGTCTTCAATTGCAATAGTGGCTTGTTTTATATATGGCGGCATGTCTGCTAGTTTTATCGGGGTCCTTCTTTTATCGGCATAAATTTCGTAGATTACTTTTCCGTTTCTGTCAAAAATCTTGGTTGAAACAGGATATTGGCGGGAGGTAAGATTTGTCGGGAGAGGAATCTTCCAAAAAAGCCAAACAAAAAATAAAATTAGTATGACTAAAAATCCTAACCTTTTAAGAAACTTTTTACTTCTAAAATTTATTTTTTGAATTCTAAGCTTTTTTTTGGTTTTTTTTATTGGCATGGATATCTATTATAATTTAGGTGTAGAATAAATTAAAGTCATGCCTAAAAAAGAACTGGCTATAAAACACGCGACCGTTTATGCAGCATATTTGTTGATTATTTGGGGATTTTATAGATTTATTTTTAGATTTCCCGACGAAGTAGAAGAACTTATAATTAAGCCTTTTCTTTGGTTAGTTCCGATAGTCATTCTTCTCAAAAAGGAAAGGATGAGTATCTCATCTCTTGGAATAACAGGCAGAAATTTATTTCCTTCGATTTATTTGGCACTTGGGCTTGGAGCTGTTTTTATGATAGAGGGCTTAGCTGTTAATTTTATAAAGTATGGAGGATTTAATTTTTCTGCAAATGTTAGCGGGAATTTGCTTCTTGCTGCCTTAGGATTATCTTTTGCAACAGCATTTTCTGAAGAAATAGCATTTAGGGGTTTTATATTCAATCGGATTTGGCACTCAATTGGAAATGAGTGGATAGCGAACGTCCTTACAACAATAATTTGGACCTTAGTTCATTTACCGATTACGGTTTTTATCTGGAAAGCAAACGCATTTCAAGTGGCAGTTTACTTAGTTTTGACCATAATCTTTTCACTCGGGTCGGGTTTTGTTTTTTCCAAAACAAAAAATGTAGCTTCGTCAATATTTCTTCACGTTCTCTGGGAATGGCCGATTATTTTGTTTGGGTAACTGGATTTGACTTTTGATATTGTTTGATTTAGTATGATTACACTAATGTTTAGACGGGGGGTTTTTGTGGTCCTTGTTCTAATGTTCTCCTTCATGATACTTTTTGTTTCTGTCGCAAAGTCCGCTACGGTTAAATATCAATTTTCGCAAAATAGTAAAGCAACTACTTTACTATCCTTTAGAGAAAATATTCCTGAAGTCGACTATTTTTTAGCTTATCCAGGAAAGATTTTACCCGATAATCCTCTTTGGACATTAAAAGTTATACGAGATAGATTATGGCTTTTTTTGACCTTAAATCCGGATCAAAAGTCCAAATTGCAACTTCTTTTAGCAGACAAAAGACTCGCTTCTAGCAAGGTCCTTTTTGAGAAAGGAAAACCCGAGCTCGGTCTTAGCACCCTAGATAAAGGTGAGCAATATCTACAGAAGGCATTTGAATCATCTCCTCCTTCGTCATTGTCTAATATAGCTTTGTCCGCGCTTAAGCACAGACAAACAATAGAAGAAATAGTGACCATTGCTCCCGAAGACGCAAGGCCTCCGATAATAAAGACTCTTGATTGTTCAAAAAGTGTTTTTAAAGATGCCAGGGGTAAGATGAGAGAAATAGGAATGCTACCTCCTGAAAATCCCTTCAAGAGCGAATAAAATTCGGTTTTCAAGTAAACTTTTATACAGATTTTTTCCGCAGTATTTCCTTAATTTTTCTAAACGAGTTTTTCCTATCAGTTTTTAGACACAGATTAAGCTGCTAGTGATAGTTATTGATCCAGTTGACAATCTAGGAGTAGTATTAGATTCTTTTTGAGACGCTACCAATAGTGATTTTTGTTTTCATTCATGAAATGTCCTTTTTGCGCTAAGTCTAACACACAGGTCTTGGAGTCAAGAATTGTTGAGGATGGCCGGTCAATACGAAGAAGACGAGAGTGCCTTAGGTGTCATAAGCGGTTTACAACTTTTGAAAAAATTAAAGGTACAGTTCTTTGGGTTATTAAAAAGGACGGAAAGCGGGAACCATTTGATAGGGAAAAAATTAAAAGAGGGATCTTGAGGGCCATTGAAAAAAGGCCGATTTCTTTGAATCTTGTCGATGAGGTTGTTGAAGAAGTTGAGAGAGAAATGCTAAAGCGCGAGAACGAAGAAATTTCGTCACGACTAATAGGCAAAGAAGTTTTGAAGAGATTGAATAAGATAGATAAAGTAGCTTGGTTGAGATTTGCGAGCGTTTATCTCGAATTCGAAGATTTAAAGGATTTTGAAAAAGTGATTGACAGAAAGTAAGAAAAATATGCCGGAAATAGCTTTAAAAACAGCCAAAAAAATTAATCCCAAAAAAATAAATTGGGAAAGCCTAACTTATGATAAAATTGCCACGTTGATAGAAAAAATTGTTGGACTAAGGCCGTCTTTACCAAAAGATTGGGCTAAGGTAGAGTGGACTCCACAAGCAATCAGAGTTTTGGAAGAAAGATATTTTCTCAAGGATAAGAATGGTAAACCAATAGAAACAGTCGAAGAGATGTGCTGGCGGGTTGCTTGGGAAATGGCCCGTGCTGAAGTTAAATACGGGAAAGGCAGAAACGAAGTTATTGCTCAAGCACGTATCTTTTATGATTTGATGCTAAAGCGTTGGTTTTTGCCTAATTCTCCAACTTTAATGAATGCCGGAAAGAATAATAACCTCCAATACAGTGCCTGTTATGTAATTCCTGTTGAGGATTCGCTTGTAGGAATTTTTGACGGAGTCAAATACCAAAGTATTGTTCACCAAAGCGGGGGGGGAACTGGATTTTCTTTTAGCCGTTTAAGACCAAAGGGCTCAAGAGTTAAATCTTCGATGGGAGTGGCCTCGGGACCTGTTTCTTTTATGCGCGTTTATAACGAAGCGACTCAAACAATAAAACAAGGAGGAACAAGAAGGGGAGCAAACATGGGTATTCTAAGAATAGATCACCCGGATATTTTAGAATTTATCCACTGTAAAGAAGACGGGGGAATCACTAACTTTAATATATCCTGCGCAGTTACAGACAAGTTTATGGATGCGCTGGCAAAAGACCGGGAATACGATTTAATAGATCCCCATTCAGGTAAACCTGTAGGTAAACTTTCGGCTCGTAAGGTTTGGGACGAAATTGCCAAAGGAGCTTGGGCAACGGGTGATCCGGGATTAATTTTCCTTGATAGGATAAATAGCAGCACTGCTAATCCTATTCGGGCAGACGGCTGGTTAGTCGAAAGTACGAATCCATGCGGGGAACAGCCATTATATCCGTTTGATGCCTGTAATTTAGGAAGTATATTTTTGGGCTATTTTGTAAAAAATGAATCTATAGATTGGGATAAATTAAGAGATGTGGTTCATACAGCGGTCAAAATGCTTGATAGTGTTATCGAAATGAATCCTTTTCCGCTTCCCCAAATCTCTGACACAGTTAGAAAAATAAGAAGAATTGGACTCGGTGTCGGCGGCTGGGCTGATATGCTGGCCCAGATGGGAATTCCTTACGATAGTAATGAGGCGGTCAATCTTGCAGAGAAATTAATGAAATTTATAAACGATGAAGGTCATTATGCATCGCAACAACTGGCAAAAGAGCGCGGGCCTTTTCCTTTGTGGAAACAAAGTATCTACAAAGACAATAAACCGATTAGAAACAGCACGGTAACAACAATTGCTCCTACCGGGACGATTGGGATTTTAGCGGCCGCCTCAGGCGGCATAGAGCCGTTTTTTGCCATCGCTTATCAGCATATCGTTAAAAGTGAGGGTAGAACACTTAACTTTGTAAACCCAATTTTTGAGGAAATGGCCAAAAAGCGAAATTTTTATTCAGAAAAGCTGATGGAAAAAGTTGCTGAACGTGGAACGGTTAGGGGAATTGAAGAGCTACCCGAAGACGTAAAGCGTTCTTTTGGAACTGCTCACGAAATTCATCCAGATTGGCACGTAAAAATGCAGGCCGCCTTCCAAAAATATACGGATAACGCGGTCAGTAAAACAATTAACCTTTCTCATGAGGCGACAGTTGATGATATAAAACGTGCTTATATGCTTGCCTGGGAAAGTGATTGCCGCGGGATTACTGTTTTTAGAGATGGTTGTAAAGGAGATCAGGTTCTGAACCTTGGTGTTAAGAAGGATGATAAGTCTCAAGCGCAACCTACACCTGAGGGCAGACTGGTTCAAGAGGTACAGGCTATAAAACCGAGGCCTGTGAAGGTTGAGGGCGCAACGTACAAAATTGAAACACCCGTCGGGAATGCGTTTATCACTGTAAACCATGATGCAGATGGTAATCCATTTGAAGTTTTTGTAACTATCGGTAAGGCAGGAAGCGAAGTTGCAGCTCTGGCAGAGGCCTTAGGTCGGCTTATTTCGACAACCCTTAGATTTGGAAATCACCTGCCGGCTAAAGAGCGCGCGCGTGAGATTATGCTGCAGATGCAGGGAATTGGCGGAGGAAGATCGGTTGGGTTTGGAATAAATAAAGTAAGAAGTCTTCCAGACGCTGTGGCCAAAGCAATAGGCATGCACTTTGGCCTGATCGGATACCGGTCAGAAATTTCAAATATAAAAACTCAAATGTCTGGTATGCAGACAGTTTCAGAGGTTCAAAATCAACAGCAGCTGACGATAGATAATCAAGCCTTCAATGGTAATGGCGAGTCAAATAAAATGTTTCTGCAAGCGGCTCATAGAGATCTTTGTCCGAGTTGTGGAGAAGCAAGTTTAGTTTTGGAAGAGGGCTGTAAAAAATGTTATTCATGCGGATATTCGGAATGTTGAGGATATTTAGCATTTCTAGGTTGAAAGCTGAGGCTATTATGTGGGCTGATTTCTTATAAATTGTAATTAGTTATAGGAAAGTTTGTGTCCTGCAACCGTGGGATTATGACCCCATAACTGCCTCAGCCCTACTCACAACAGGAATCTTTGAAGCCACGATTTACTACGAGGAGGTTTATGGTAGCATATCTCAAATGGCTATTTATACAAAAAGAGGAGACAGGGGACAAACAAGCCTTTATGATAGACAAAACAAACAGAATATCAGAATTGATAAAAATTCACTAAGAATTGAGGCAATTGGAGCTATTGATGAGTTAAACAGTTTTTTGGGGATTATTTCCCAAGTTAAAGAAATTCAAAAGGATCTTTTTGTAATAGGGTCTATATTGGCAGGTTCCGAATTGAAATTTTTCCGTTCAAAGACAAAAAAGTTGGAGAAAACGATAGACAAACTTGAGGGCGAACTGCCTGTTCTAAAAAATTTTATTATCCCCGGAGGATCGAAAGACTCTGCATATTTTCAGTATGCCCGCGCCTTGGCCCGGCGAGCCGAAAGGCGGGTTGTAGCTTTGTCAAAGGTTGAAAGAGTCAAACCCCAAATTCTTTCATACCTAAATCGCCTTTCTGATTATCTTTTCATTCTGGCGAGATATGCTAATTTTGGCGAGGGGATAAAAGAGGAGGTGTGGAAAGGCAGTCGAAAGTGATAAAATCATTTTACTATGGCAACAACTCCGGAAATAAAAGGCCAGATACCTTCTGAGATATCTATACCAGAAGTTCCAGAGCAAGTAGAGCAAGTGGGGGAGATGGCCAACGTTACCCCACAACAACCTCCTACGACAATTAACGACCAGAAAGCCAAGCCAGTTGCTGATGATCAAACAGTTCAGCCCGTCCATCAGAGTTCTACTAAAACCATTAAAATTCCAGCCGATGATCAAGCGGCCTTGGCAGCTTTATCAAAAGGGTCCGATACGGACTCCATTACCTGGTTCGCCAATTTTTGGTTGAGAGTTATTAAAAGAGCTTGGACAGCAGGTTGGCAGATAATTTTTGGGCGTTAAATTTTACTGCTTTATATGGAAGCTAACTTAACAATTATATTCTTGGTTCTTATTTTTTTGGGTTTATTAGTTGTGGTCTCGATTGTGGTAGGATATGTTCTTTTTGTGAAATATCGTCATAAAGATCGGGAGGAGCGTTCTCTCAACTCAGTTTTATTGCAAATAGCAGTGCCCCGCGGAAATGAAATAAAAATAGATGCTATGGAACAGCTCTTTGCCTCCCTTTATTCGATAAAAAAAGGAGCGGGATTTGTTAAAGCTTTGACGGTTCAGCCGTTAATCTCGTTTGAAATTGTTGCCCGCCAGGAAGACATCCGTTTTTACGTATGGACTTACAAAGACCTCAAAGATTATGTGGAAAAGCAAATACACGGTGCGTTTCCTGATGCGGAGATATTAGAAGCTCCAGAATACAATATTTTTCCAGAGGAGGGTAAGGTTTCTTACTCTGCGCTTCAAATACGGGCAGAAAACTATTATCCCTTAAAAACTTTTAAACAGCTTCCGACCGATCCATTATCTGCCCTGACTTCTGCTTTGGCAAAAATGGGCTCTGGAGAAGGAGCTGCGATTCAAATTCTTATTTCTCCTGCCGAAAGTACTTGGCAAAAGGCTGGGCGGGCTTTTATTTCACAAACAAAAAAACAAGAATCCGATCCTGAAAAAGCAAAGTTTTCGGTTGGTGCAAAAACCTTGGAAGCTGTGGAAGAGAAAATAGGCAAACCTGGTTTTGAAACAACTATCCGGATTGTAGCTGTATCTAAAGATGAAAATATGGCTAAAGCACATCTAACGAATATTAAAGGTGCAATAGAGCAATTTTCCGGAGAGCTCAATGGATTTAGAGGCAGAGCCATCCGAAGAAAGGTGGATTTTATGAACGACTTCCTCTATAGGTATCAACCGATGTTCAATTTAGGGGGCAATAGAATATCTATTTTAAATTCAGAGGAGCTTGCCACAATTTTTCATTTTCCCAACCGTCAAATTACAACACCTTATATTTATTGGCTTAATGCTAAAACGGCACCGGCTCCAGCTCAGATTCCCACAGAAGGGCTTTATCTTGGAATGAGTACATATCGTGGAATAAAAAGACCGGTCTATATGGCCAACTCCGACAGACAGCGGCACACCTATATTATCGGTAAAACCGGAACAGGCAAATCGGAATTTCTTAAAGAATTAATTATGCAAGATGTGAAAGCCGGAAAAGGGCTTTGTTTTATGGATCCACACGGTGATGCTGTAGAACAGCTTTTAGAGATGATACCTCCTGAAAGGGCAGAAGATGTTATTTATTTCAGGCCCTCAGACGCCGAACGCCCGATGGGGTTAAATCTGCTTGAAGCCAAAACAGAGGATCAGAAGCATTTTGTTACCACCTCCGTAATTAATATGTTTTATAAGCTTTTTGATCCATACAAAACCGGAATTGTCGGTCCAAGGTTCGAACATGCAGTCAGAAACGCAATATTAACCGCCATGTGCGAGGAGGGCACAACATTTGTTGAAGTTATGAGAATTTTGACTGACGCTCGGTTTGTTCAAGATCTTTTGCCAAAAGTTACTGATCCGATTGTCAGACGGTATTGGACAGACCAAATTGCTCAGACTTCTGATTTTCACAAATCCGAGGTTTTAGATTACATAACGTCAAAATTCGGCCGTTTTGTAACCAACAAAATGGTCAGAAACATAATTGGCCAGTCAACTTCCTCTTTTAGTTTTAGGGAGGTTATGGATAATGGAAAGATTCTTTTGATTAATCTTTCCAAAGGAGAAATTGGAGAAGAAAACTCAAGCTTTTTGGGATTAGTCCTTGTTCCCAGAATTTTAATGGCGGCTATGAGCAGAGCTGATATTCCTGAAGAACAAAGACGTGATTTCTATCTTTATGTCGACGAATTCCAGAATTTTGCCACACCTGACTTTGCCCAGATACTATCCGAGGCCAGAAAATACCATCTTTCCTTAACTGTTGCAAATCAGTTTATTGGGCAAATTGATGAGGAAGTAAAAAATGCAATTTTTGGCAATGTCGGCACAATTATTACCTACAGAGTTGGAGTATCTGACGCGAGTTATTTGGCACATGAATTTGCGCCTGTTTTTAATGAAGATGACTTATTAAACATTGAACGATTTCATGTTTATACAAAGACCATCGTTAAAAACGAACCAGTACCGCCGTTTTCAATGGATTTAACTAAAGACGTTGCCGTACAAAAAGGTGACACAAGAGTAGCTGAAATAATTAAAGAGATGAGCAGACTTCGCTATGGCCGCGACGAGCGCTTGGTGGAAGCTGAAATCTCCCGCAGGGCAAAACTGTAGAACGTTTGATATAATAACCACAGTTGGGCCCGTAGTTTAACGGCAAAACAGAATTTTTATGGCAAACGTAGTTTGACATGTCAGTAAATGGCCCGATAACTCAGTGGTTAGAGTGCCATTCTTATAAAATGGAAGTCGATGGTTCGAATCCATCTCGGGCCACCAAATTGGATTTTGCAGCGAGTCGGAGGCGGTTCCGTAGGAGCCGCCGAAGGAAAAGACCTCCGCGAAGCCCTTTTTGAATTGGCAAAAAAGCTGCCGATTGAGTAAAGTGTAGTTCGAACCGACTTTTTGAGCCAAGAATTTTAATTCTTGGCTATTGTTTTCGGCGCGCGCGGTTTTGGCCGCATCAGCGGCCACGTTTATAAATTCCCTCATTGGTTCGAGCCATTCACTTCCGTTTTTGGAAATACTCGTCATTTTCTCTTTCAGTTTGATTTTCAGTTCTACTAATTCGTTTTTCTTTTGTTGATAAATTTGAGGATCAATTATCTGATCGAGGTATCCCTCAAGTAACCTATCAAGTTTTTTGTCTATTTCTTGGACTTCGGAAGAAAATTTTGTAACTCGATTCTCATTATTTGTTTTTTCTTCCGTTCCTTCTTTATAAAGTCTTTCTAGCCAAAGTTTAGCCCATGAGTCAGGTAAGGCAGATTTAGCAACAATTGCGCGCAATTGTTGCTCTAAAGATTCTTCCCGTAAATAATTCTGCGAACAATCGGTTTTCTTTTTGGTACAGCGGTAGTAAATGTAATCCACGTTTCCTCTAGTTGAGGGATAGCATTTGTGTTTAACTTCGGCGGTAATGGCACAACCACATTCAGCACATCTGGCTAATCCTAAAAAGGTGAAGTTATGTTTATTATTTTTGGGATGTTCTCTGGCTTTGATAATTTCCTGCACTTTGCTGAAAAGTTCAGGAGGAATAAACAGTTTATGAGTTCCTTCGTAGGTTTCATTGCCGAAGTTGATAATGCCAATGTAAAACTTGTTACTCAAAATTCGTTTGACTGTATCAAGATGAAGCATTTTCCCGCTGTACCTGGTTATGCCAAGTTTTTGGAAATGACGAGCAATGTCTGCAATAGAGCTTTCGCCTTCGGCGAAAAGCTCAAATGCTTTTTTGACAATTTTTGATTTTACTAAATCAACTTCGATTGTTCGTAGCCTGGGCTCATTCAAATAACCATAGGGTGCTTTATTGGGTAAAATGCCTTTTCTTAATTTTTGCCGATTGCCTCGTTTTACATTTTCGGACAAATTATCGACGTAATATTTCGATTGCCCAAAAGCGAGGGTTGGCACAGACTGGGCAGGAAAACTGGCCGCGCCCCCATTCGCGGCCAGCAAATTGTATGGAAAATACAGGCAGAATTCGATTTTCTTGTCTTTTAAAAAGTATTTCGAGCCGACTTTTTTTGCCATGTCTGCAAGATCATGGCAATTATTTTCAGCGCGCGCGATTTTTGCGCACTTTTGTGCGCAGGTTATGAAGTTTGTTACCGCTTCGATCCAACTAGGATTATCAGAGTTTAAATCTTTAATATTTTCCTCTAAATTAAGTTTTGTTTGGACTAGTTCATTTTTCTTTTTTCTGTATGTTTCACTATCAATAACAGTATCTAGGTAGGCTTCAAGAAGTTTGTCTAGCTTTTGCTCTGTTTCCTTTAAACTCCCATTTAGCCTCAACGATGTATTTTTATCCTCAATCTTTTGACTTTCTATATCCTGCACTAAAAAGTTGTTCATTTGTGTTGCCCAAGCTTGACTAACACTAACTGAGGCTATCATTTCTCTAAACTGTTTTTCTAATACTTCTTCACGAGTGTAACCTTTTTGGCAACACACTGTTGATTTTTTCTTTTTAGTGCAGTGGTAATATAGATAATTAACTCTGTTATTAGTCTTCGGGAAGAAAAATGGTCTGCTTTCTGCTGTTACACTGCAACCACAATAATGGCATTTAATGAAACCTGTAAAGGCAAAGTCATACCTAGGCCTTGCATATAACCTGCTATGAAACCACCCTCGTTCTTTGATGACTTGTTGTACTTTGTCAAAAGTATCTTTAGTAATAATCGGGGTGTGAGTGCCTTTGTATAATTCTCCTTTGAAAAGCATGTAACCGTAATAAAAAGGTCTTTTAAAAACATCTCTTACAGTTCCAGTTTCTGGTGGATCACCAGACTTTCTTTCCCTAATCCCATTTTCGTAAAAATACATACACATATCGTGAAGTGTATATTTGCCTGTTGAGTAGAGTTCAAAAGCTTTTTTAATAACTCCAGCTTTGGCTGGATCTAGTACTACAGTTTTAAGGTTTCTGTCATTTTTATAACCCCAAGGTGCAAGGGCAGGCCAAACTCCCATTTTAATTTTATACTTCAAACCTCTATGGACATTTTGACTTAAATTATCAACATAATATTTGGCCTGCCCAAAGGCAATTGAGAGCATGAAACGACCCTGTGGTGTGTTTTCAAACCAATGTGTAGGAAACTTTAATGACTGAAGCTCACCAGTATCAAGTAGGTAAATTATCTTTCCACCATCTACTGAATTTCTTGCAATTCTATCAGACATTCTATGCAAAAATAATGTATGGCTTACGCAAATCTTAATGACTAATGGCATCCTGTCCTCTGATATTTTATCGGAGAGACTTTGGTCAGACTGTCTTAGGATTTGCGTTTGCAGGGAATTATCAAATATATGGCTAAATAGAATCTTACCTCCACTAGTTAGTGGATGGTTTATGACAAATGGTTGCTACTGGATAATTCTTTGCAAGTTATGCCAAAAAAAAAGAATGGGGGTGATATCTAAAAATGAATAATGTTCTTGATACAAATTCAATTGTCGTTGGAGTTGATGTCCACAAGTTTAATCATGTGGCAGTTGCCATGGACTGCTTTGGTCAGGAAAAAGGAAGTTTGTCTTTTTCAAACCTAAAACTAACTGAATTTAATGAATTTTTATATTCACAAGGATCTAAAGAAAATACTCTGGTAGCCTTGGAAGATGTAAATGGCTATGGGGTCCACATTGTGAACAGTTTAATTACTGAGGGGTTTAAAATCAGATATGTTCCTGGGATTTTGACTGAAAGAGACAGAAAGCAAAGCATTTATCGGGACAAAAGCGATATCTTTGACGCGAGACGGGTAGGAAAAGTCATCCTCACAAAGTTTGAAGAGACACTACCCGCCAAAGAAAGTATATCAACACTAGAAGAAAGATTAATATGCCTGGAATTTGATCTACTGCTTTGCGAAAGACGTGATTTGGTCGGTTCCAAAACAATTCTAAAAAATCAACTGCATGCTTTAATTCACCAGCTTTTGGGAGATACCTATGGAGACAATTTTAAAAGGACAAAAACTTTTACCAAAAGAACAATTCCATATTATCAAAAGGTTGTTTTGGCCATCAAACAAAGTCCTTTAACGAGAGGAATACTAAGAAGACTTTCCAGGTTAAAATTGGTTATGGATCAAATACTATCAATTGACAAGGAAATTGCAAAAGCTGCCAAAGATGACAAAATAATTGAAGTCTTAACTAAAAACATCAGTGGTTGTGGACAAGTAACAGCTGCTCTTATTGTTTCCCAGGTAATGACGGTTAGAAGATTCGCAAACAAAGCTAAATTTGCAAAATATGCAGGCATTGCGCCAACACAAAGAAGTTCAGGTAGAAAAACCCAATTACATACTTCTCCCTTTGGCAACAGAATACTAAACAAAGCAATTCACACAATTGCTCTTTATCAAATCTCAAGAAAAAATTCCCAGGGTAGAATCTACTTTGAGAAAAAAGTTAAAGAGGGAAAAACAAAACTTTGGGCTTTAAGATGTCTGAAGCGTCAAATATCGAACAAGGTATTTAACACCCTAAAATATGTAAATTAAAAAACCAAAACATATTTTAAAAGGGTTTATCTTTTGTGTGGAAAAAGAACAAAACAAAAACAAATTAACAATTAACTATTGACACAAAGGGTTCCAAGCGAGGATACCATCATGAGAAAAATACCAGCAAACGAATTAATTGACTTGATTTTAGAAATAGGAAAATTAAAAGAGGTACTTAGAACAGGCTGGACAAAAAAAGGTATTAAAAATCCAGAGTCTGTTGCTGAACATACTTGGAGAGTTGCTATTTTAGCCCTAATATTATCACCCTAATTACACATCGACCAAATAAAAAGTATCAAAATGTCACTCGTCCATGATTTAGGTGAGATTGGAATCGGAGATATTGTCTGGGAAAAGGGAAGTTTAGTTATTGGTTCTCAACAAGAAAAACACGTTGGAGAAAGAGAAACTATCCAAAGAATATTTTCAGACAATCCAAGTTTCAAGGAATACATTGACCTATGGGAAGAGTTTGAAACCCAAAACACACTAGAAGCAAAGGCGGTAAAACTTTTTGACAAGCTTGAAATGTTAATCCAGGCATACGAATACGAAAAAAGAAACTTAGCTAAACGATCATTGCAGGAATTTTGGGACAATGTTGAGAAATATCTCAAAAATACAGAACTTGAATACTACCTTGATGAGTTAAAAATCCTTAGAACTAACAAGTAATAACCATCTAAGAAGAGAGTTGTACGTTTGTACAACTTGACAACTTATTTCGTAAGGTTTAATATGTTTTCATATGAGAGTTATTTCTACAAATGATTTTAGAGATAAACTGGCTGATTATATCGATGATGTCTATAAAACAGAGACCGCATTGGTAGTTAGTCGTTTTGGAAGACCTCTTGTAAAGATTGTTCCTTATAAGAAAGAAGAAGTTGATGATTTTGAAAAATATTTTGGATTTTTAAAGGGTGGTAATGACGAAGACGGTGTATCTTTTGAAAATAGGATAAGAAGATCCAAAAAAGAGGGAGAATTTGTTAAAAGATTGAGAAAAGGACGTGGATAAAATTTTTGTTGATACCAATATTCTGATTGATTTTTCCAAAGGAAAGAGCGATTTGCTTAAGTTGTTATTCCGAGAGCAAAAAAGCGGAGGAGTTGCTTTATATATAAATCCGGTTGTAATTGCAGAATATTTCACGGATGAGAGACTCGCAAGTAAAGAAGAACTCGAAAAGGCTAAGAATTTTATAAATTTTTTTAGTTTGGTTTATTTGTCTAAAAAGGAGGGAATTTTGACGGGTGAACTGATGCGCAAAAAGGAAGTGGAATTTATTGGAGATGCGCTAATTGCTTCAACATGCTTAATCAATGATTTTAAGCTGGTAACAAGAAACAAAAAACACTTCTCAAAAGTACCAGGGTTGAAATTTAATTAAAGTTCTTCGAGTTTTTGTTTCTTGCCGGGTTCGGTGACACCGGCCAAATCGAGGTAAAATTCCGTGGTTGATAATCTTTTGTGGCCTGCCGCCTGGGAAATTGTAACAAGGTCAACCCCGCGTCTTAAGTTCTCAATTATAAACGTAGTTCTCAAATCATTCACAGAGTATCCCGGGATTTCTGCTCTTTGCATATAACGGTCGATTGCGGCCCTAATATTTCGTACTGCCAGCGGTTTTCCGGTTTTACTTACAAAAACATGAGGATGGTCTGTTTTGGGCCTGCCTTCATTAAGATATTTTTGAACAGCTTCCTTAACTGCGAGATTGAGAGGAATTTTTCTTTGAGGCTGGGTAGCATAAGATTCAATGATAATTTCTTCCTCAGAAACCTGCTCAACCTTGAGATTTGCAATCTCGGAGATTCTCATTCCGGTTTGAAGAATCATTTCAACAATTGTTGCGACCCTATGGTCCCCTCTGACAACATCCCTTAGAGCTCTATATTCCAAAGCTGACAAAAACTTGGGTTTTGAAAGTTCAACTTTAGGGTGGGATACATCTTTGGAAGGATCGTAATCGTGATGGTGCTCGGAAACAAGCCATCTAAAAAAGGTTTTAACCGCATTAAGTTTTCTTGAAACAGATTTGGCAGTAAATTTTTTAGCCAAAAGAGAATCTCTGAATTCCTCAAGATCAGAGGATTTAATCTGATCAGGCGTGACTTTGCTCTTTTTCTGCAAAAAAGAAGCCATCTGGTCAAGATCCGTCTTGTAGGCTAAAATGGTAGCAGGAGAGCGGCCTTTCTCAGCAAGGCTTTTGATGAACTCCGGAAGGAGTTTTTTAAGCGGTTCTTGTGCCATAAATTCGTCCTATAATATAGGCCAAAAAATTAGCCTATAGCCTAATATCATATCATAAATTTTTATTAAGTCAATAAATATTATGGGTATATTTGAGCGTATTTTTTATAAATCCAGATTTAGCCGGCTGGCACACCTGGGTTATTATTTAGTCATTCTAGTGTTATTAATATCTATTGTCCGCAATGTTTCTAGAATAGCTAATCTTAATAAAAATATTCAGGAAGAAGAGCAGTCTTTAGTTAGTTTAAGGAAAAAAAACGATGAGCTAAAGAAAAAAGTTGAGGAAGTAAAATCTGATGAGTTTATTGAAAAACAAGCTAGGGATAAGCTCGGGTTAGCTAAAGAAGGAGAAACAGTCGTGGTTTTGCCGGACGGGGAATCTCTCAAAAAACTCGCACCACTAAATAACGATGAATCCGAAACCCTCCCCGATCCGAATTGGAAAAAATGGGCACGATTGTTTGGATTTTGAATTTGATAACCTGGGTTGCGGGGCCGGGAGTCGCGCCCGGCCTAGAAGATTATGCACCTTCTTACATTACTGTAAGGGTAGGACTATATCATCATCCCATATTCATGTAAACTGAATGGGAGCCTGGCGTTTAGTCTCTACGGAGTCCACGTTCATATCTAACTGAACGTGGTTCCCTCGGTATTGTCCTTAGTTAAGCTCAGGATTTTTAATCCTCGACTTCGCTCGGGATGTCCACCGATATAGCCAAGTACTTTTCCCAAAGTTACCCTCGGGACGGCCCATTCTACTAGCCTTCTGTGCAACTCTACACTACCCCGCATATATAGCTAATAGTCACTAGTCATTAGCTATTAGCCATTAATTAAAGAACATTAATATTATACATCAAAATTAAGTAAAAACAATCTAAATTTTTATGAAGTTTTGAGAGTAAAAGTTCGGAAAAGCACGGATTTTTTGAGAAAAATTAATGGCTGGATTGAAGGACTGGGTCAAGCGGTTTTAACTGGATAAACCCAAACTTTAAGTTTAGATTTGATGCTCCCTTCTGAATGCTTTTCGGGGTTCGGGACTCAAACCGAGTCTTTGATCGACTTCAATATAAGATCTCCTTAATTTATCTTCGGTTTTCATAAACTCTAGTAATTCACGGTCATCTTTTGGTTTATCTCCTATAGCAATTCTTACCTTTCGGAGTCTTTCCTCAAGTTGTGTTTGAAGTTGTGCGTCTAGATAGACTGGATCAACGGAGCCGCCACTACTCATTAACAGTAATAATAGCAAGTTGTTTTATGATGTCAAGTTAGGTTAAAATAACCGCAAGCCAGCGTAGCTCAGAGGTAGAGCACTCGTTTCATAAGCGAATGGCCAGAGGTTCGATTCCTCTCGCTGGCACACAAAGGGATCGGATGGGTATGCGCGAGCCGCGAATGGCCGCGCGGCGAGCGCATCAGACGGTGGATTCGGGCAAAACTCAATCCGTTTATTCTGCAGTAAGAAGTTCGAGCCGACTTTTTTTGCGATGACTGAAAGTTCATCGCAATTATTTTTTCTGCGCGCGATTTTGGCCGCATCAGCGGCCACATTTAGAAATTTCTTCATAGGTTCGAGCCAGTTACTTCCTTTAGTCTTAACATCAGCAATTTTTTCTTTTAAAATTACTTTTTGTTGAAGCAGTTGGTCTTTTTTGGATTGATAACCTTCGGTATCAATAATTTCTTCCAAGTAAGATTCGAGCAACTTGTCCAACTTCTTTTCAACTGCTTCAAGGAAAATTGTTGAGCGGGCAAGCTCAATTTGAATTTCACCTTTTTCTTTGATTTCATCTTTTTTTAAAAGTTCAAGCATTTTCTTGACCCAAACTTCAGATAATGCGACGCTTACTACAATTTCCCTTAATTGCGATTCAACATCATCTTTGGTGACATATGGTTGGTCACAAACTCCTTTTTTCTTGACACAGCGGTAATAAACATAGATTGCTTCCCGGTTGGTCGTTTTGTAATATTTTTTGTGACTCTCAGCCGTAATGAATGAATCGCAATTCTTGCATTTGATAAAGCCAGTAAAATCAAATTCGTGTTTCTGTGGTTTACGATTGTATTTTTTAGCAATTATCTCCTGAGCTTGATCGAATAATCTCTTTGAAATAATAGGCTCATGCTTTCCCTCGTAAGTCTCACCAGCATATGTAAAAACTCCGTAATACAGATTACGGGTCAACATGTCACGAATTTGATTGTAGTGAAGTGGCCTGTTATCTTTTCTTTTTGCGCTGTGCCTGAACAAATAATTTCTAACTTCTCTCATGGAGGCAAATTCACTGTTAGCAAACTTATTGAAAACTGTTTTAACTAGCTTGGCTTGTTCAGGCACAACTTTTAGAGATCGAGAGTTTCTATCGTTTACATACCCAAATGGAGCAAATCCAGGCCACTCACCCTGCATGGCTTTGAAATGCAAGCCCCTTTTGACATTTTGGGAAAGATTATCTACATAATACTTTGATTGTCCAAATGAAATTGACAACATAAATTTACCTTGCGGAGTGTTGTCAAACCAATGTGTTGGAAATTTCAAATCTTTTAACTTTCCCTCGTCAATCAAGTAGATAATCTTTCCTCCGTCTATAGAGTTACGAGCTAAACGATCGGGGTTCCACGCAACAATGCCTTGTATTTCGCCTTTTTCTATTCTTTCGATTAAACTGCCAAAGATTTTGCGACCGGTAATTTTTGCAGATTGTTTTTCAACAAGAAAATCAACTATGTCTAGTTTTTCTCTTGAGGCAAATTCTTTTAACTCGTAAATCTGCTGCTCGATGGAAAGAATTTGCTTCTCTTTCTCATCTGTTGATTTTCGACAGTAAGCTATGTATTTCATAATTTTTTGCATTTTTATTTTTTCTTACTCATATAAACGGATTGAGTTTTGCCCGAATCCACCGTCTGATGCGCTCGCCGCGCGGCCATTCGCGGCTCGCGCATACCCATCCGATCCCTTTGTGTGCTCTACATATATTCAAATTCGAACGTATTTCAAAGGAGCGATTGCTGCCCCCACCCAGCAATCGCTCTATCTGTAGCTCGGCCTGACGGCCTCGCAAAAAAGTCGGCTCGAACACCGCCTGTTAAAGCGAAAAATAAAAATGCAAAAAAATTTAAAGGCGCAACCGGTGGACTCAACAAGAATTGTGTTCTGTTGTCCGATTGCGCCATTAAAAAACACAATTCGTAAATTGTTGAGTCCAATATAAATATATAAACTTCCTAACTCAAAAACAAGAATCAATCTATTGAGGAATTGGAGTTGAAACCGAGAAACCTAATAACGCTCCAAGGAGGGAAAAGAGCGCGTATAAAATAAGGACAACAATTAATAGTGCTATTCCTCCAAAACAAATCTTTACCCATTTGACATATTTTTTCTTTTTTTCTTTGTCTTTAGTAGTCAAAGCGAGAATTGCGAGGATAATTCCTGGTAAAATACCTATCACATTCCAAGCAAAAGCTATAACTCCACTAATTGCTAATATTGCATTTATAATTTGCATAAATTAAGTATACCACTATTTAGGTAATGTTACTCCTAAGTCTTTAAATTTGTTTTCAATTGAGGACTTTTGCTCTGCTGAAACACTGGCCTGGGTAAGCAGTTTCCAATCTCCCACAACAATAAATAACAGACGCTGAGATTTTAGATTATTAAGTCCATTTGACGAAATTAAACTTTTTAGTTCTTCCAACTCCGCCGCCCCTTCAGCTCTGAACTTCTCGAGAGCTGAATCAGACTTTCCGTCATTTCTAATATCTGTTAGCACAACATCTAAATCGCCGACGTATTGAGTTAGTTTTTTAGTTGCGCTTTCTTTTGCCTCTAAAAAGTATGTGCTGTTTGTATCTATTGATGACAAATACTCTGCGCCTAATAATAGCTTGCTGCGATCTGGATATTTAGAATTATCGTATTCATTGAAAGAAGGTAAGTTAACCCTTGTGCTTCCTGTATCTTCGTTTAGTGATGCCTTCCAGAGTCGAGGCACTACCAAAACTAAAGCCACTAGGATTAATATTCCAATTATTACTTTCTGTTGCATATGCTATTTTCAGTTTAAGGAAATTATTATACAATTGCAATAGTTTCAGGTGCTCGCAGTAGCGAGCAAACTGGCGAAGCCAGCAAAATCGCGCGCAGAAAAAATAAGCGAGGCCGTCAGGCCGAGCTACAGATAGAGCGATTGCTGGGTGGGGGCAGCAATCGCTCCTTTGAAATACGTTCGAATTTGAATATATGTAGAGCACAAAAATGATTAAATTACATCTCAATAAAGAACAATCTAGCCAGGCAGGTAAGTATTTTTTGGACATATCTAAAATCACTTTCTCAGTTTTAGTTCTAGGGTTGTTGGTATCTAGTGAAATCGTTGCTTTCCGTTTAACTATTTGGTATATTGGCATAGTAGGTTCGACCTTGAGTTTTGTCTTAGGCTTGTATTTTTTAAAAACAAAGAGGTAAATATGGATGATAGAACAATAGCTGCAATAATAGTTTTTTCTCTTCCAATTCTAATGGGTATTGGTGTAATTTTATACGATCGCTTCGGCTCAAAAATTTTTGGAAAGTGACAGGTTTCTTCTTTAATTATTCTTTATTTTAAGCTAAGATTGGCGTATGGAAAAAAGGCGTGTGGTTTTTTCGGGGATACAACCAAGTGGAAACCTTCATATAGGAAACTATATTGGTGCAATTAGACAATGGGTTGCTTTACAGTCATCTGGGTTGAATGTTTTTTGTATAGTTGATCTTCATGCGATTACTGTTCCCCAGGATCCAAAAGAATTAAGAGAAAAGACGTTGGAACTTGCCGCTCTTCTTTTAGCTTCAGGAATTGATCCCGAAAAGTCGCTTTTATTCATTCAATCCCACAACCCGGATCACGTCAATTTGGGCTGGATCTTAAATTGTTTCCTTTCAATGGGACAGCTCTCTCGAATGACTCAATATAAGGAAAAATCTGAAAGTAAAGATTTTGTAAGTGTAGGACTTTTTGACTATCCTGCTTTAATGGCAGCAGATATTTTGCTTTACGATACAACAGAAGTGCCTGTTGGTGAGGATCAAAAACAGCATGTTGAAATCACGCGTGATGCTGCCGAACGTTTTAATTCCCGTTATGGAGAGACTTTTATCTTGCCGAAACCAGTTATACTCAAAGTCGGCTCAAGAATTGCGAGTTTAGCTGACCCTACTAAAAAAATGAGTAAAAGTGATACAAATCCAAATTCAACCATTTATGTTCTCGATAAACCCGAAGATGCAGAAAGAAAAATAATGTCAGCAGTTACTGATAGTGGTGATAAAATTGTCTATGATCCGGCTCGCCCCGGAATTTTTAATTTAATAGAAATTTATACACAATTGACGGGGAAAAGCGTTGAGGAAACCGAAAAAGAATTTGACGGAAAAGGTTATAAAGAATTTAAAGAAAACGTAGCAGGGATAGTTCTTGAGTTCCTCAAGCCATTTCAGGAGAAATATAAAAATTTTAGAGAAAGTAAGAACCTTTTAGAAATATTGGAAAATGGCGTTTCAAAAGCATATGGCATCTCCCATAAAAAACTTCTCGGAGTTTATGATAAAGTGGGGTTTGTAAAAAAGGGTAATTAATCTATAGCAGAGTTCAAGAAAACCCCGCCTTTCAAGGCGGGGATGAATTGAACCTGATATGTCATCCTCACTTAGGCGGGAAACCCCGCTCTTTAGAGCGGGGAGGATGTCATAAACTCGTCCAATATCAGAATTTTAAACCTCTTAAATTTTTTCAGATTTTTGTCGTTTGTAAGAAATGATTTACAACCGGCTTCTTTTGCAAGTGCAAGTTGATACGCATCGGGGGTATTGAAATTATATTCTGCTCTTATCTTGGCAGCTTCAATTGAGGTTTGAAAAAAAGGAAGTAAAATGCTTAATTGGGGTGTTTGAGAAAATATATTAAGGTAATACTCAACTAACTCATCTTTCTTTTCTTTGAATGGAGCTGTCAGAACTTCTGTTACTGTGATAATTGATGTAAGTCCTTTAATGCTATTTTCTGACAGCATATTAAATATTGGTTTAACCAAATCATGATAAATTGGATGCTTTTCAAAAGTGTAAATAAAGCAGGAAGAGTCAAAAAAAATAGGACTTTTAACTGGAATATTTGAAGAATGGTTATTCACTTAACGTATTTTTCTGTCCTTTCGAGATTCTTTTATATATTTTTCGACATCAATTTTTTCCCAAACATCTTTTCCTAAACCACTCATATAATCTCCTAAGTTTCTGGGAACGACCTTTATATTGACAGATTTTTTTTCAGGTTCGACTTTCCAAATTAACCTGTCTCCGGAATTTAAATCTAAAAGTTTTCTGACTAAAGATGGGACTGCCGTTTGATTAGCTCCACTTATGGTAGTTGAAACGGTTTGTAAATTCATATTTGATTTGTATTTTAACGATTAATTTGTGTATTGTCAATAGGCCGAAAACATGTAAAATCAAAAATATGGATTCAATTTCTTTTGAAGAATTCCAAAAAGTTGATATTAGAATTGGAACAGTTGTTGAAGCTACGGTACCTGAGTGGAGTCATTGGGTAATAAAGCTGGCTGTCGATCTCGGTCAGGAAATCGGACAGCGAACTATTTTTTCCGGAATAATGAAATTTTACAAACCCAAGGACCTAATTGGAAAACAATTCCCGTTCGTAGTGAATATTCCTCCCAAGAAAATCGGTCCTGAGGGAGATTTTAGCAATGGAATGATGTTAATGTCGGTTGTTGGAGAGGGCGATGAAGAAACTCCTATCCTTTTGAAGGTTTCTAAGAAAGTCCCCAATGGCGCAAAAGTCAGATAACATATATAATCTACTTTGTTCATGGATGATTCAAACCTAATGCGTCCTAATTTTAACCCGAAAGCCAAAAAGGGTTTTGAGTTAAAGCTTAAAATTAATCTTTGGAAAATTGTGATTGCGGGATTAATAATTGTCTTTTTGGCTCCATTTTTTTTGGCTCTAGTCCAAACACAGATAGACAACAGCAAGGTAGATTTACCTCAAGTTTTGGAAGATATTAGAGCCGACAAAATTGACCTGGTATCTGTTCAGGATAATAAGCTTATCGTTAACTACAAAGACGGCAGTATTAAAATTTCCACGAAAGAGCCTGGAATAAGTTTTTTTGAGATTTTAGACAGGGCAAAAATTGATCCTTCAAAAGTGAAATATGAAATTTCAGATAGGATCATAAGTAAAGCCATTGGTGACATTCTTGGTTTTGTTTTGCCGCTAGCCGTCATGGCGGCTTTCTTTTTCTTTATCTTAAGAGCTCAAAATAAAGGGGCGCAGGATATTTTTTCTTTCGGGAGATCCCGGGCGCGGCTTTTCGCAAAAGGAAAACAGCCAGTTACTTTTGCAGATGTTGCCGGAGTTGACGAGGCCAAAAAAGAGCTTGAGGAAATTGTCGATTTTCTTAAAAACCCGGCAAAATATTTGCGACTTGGGGCCCGTACCCCAAAAGGAGTTCTGTTGTTTGGTCCATCCGGTGTTGGGAAAACTCTTTTAGCAAGGTCTGTGGCCGGTGAGGCAGGAGTTCCGTTCTTTTCCATGGCAGGGTCGGAATTCATGGAGATGCTGGTTGGAGTTGGAGCATCCCGGGTCCGTGATCTTTTCGCACAGGCCAAGGCTTCGGCTCCGTCAATAATTTTTATAGACGAAATTGATGCTATCGGACGACAAAGAGGAAGAGGTTTTGTAGGAGGACATGATGAGCGCGAACAGACTTTAAACCAGATTTTAGTCGAGATGGACGGGTTTACGCCTAACGATAATGTTGTAGTTCTAGCTGCAACAAACCGCGGCGATTTACTTGATCCGGCACTACTTCGGCCGGGGAGATTTGACAGGAGAGTGGTTCTTGATATGCCCGATAAAGAAGGAAGAGAGGCCATTTTAAAAATTCATGCCAGAGGTAAAAAACTCAGCAAAGACATTAATTGGACGAGAGTGGCAGATAGAACAGTCGGATTTTCGGGGGCAGATCTCGAGAACATGCTTAATGAAGCTGCAATTTTAGCTGCACGCCAGGATAAAAAAGAAATTGACATGGAGGATATCGAGGAGGCGGCAACCAAAGTTAAATTAGGACCGGCCAAAAGAAAATTACAAAGCGAAGAGGATAAAAAGATAACTGCATATCACGAAGCAGGACATGCGATCGTAACTCATAAACTTCCCCAAATGGATCCTGTTCACCGGATCTCAATTGTGGCTCGTGGCATGAGTTTGGGCCATACTTTGATTCCACCTGTGGCTGATAGAACCCATGATACAAAAACCAGATTGCTTCAACAAATTACTGCGATGCTCGGGGGCCGGGCTTCGGAGCAAGTTACTTTTAACGAGATGACGTCAGGAGCGGCAAGCGATATTCAAAGTGCAACCCGCCTGGCCCGAGCAATGGTTGTTGATTTTGGAATGAGTAAACTTGGCCCCTTAAGTTTAAGCCCGGATGTTGGAACGAGTGAATTTGGCGCAATGGAATGGTATGAACCGCCTCAAATTTCACCGGCCATGCAAGAGCGGGTCGACGATGAGGTAAAGTCGATTATTGACTCTTGCTATAAGGACGCACTTAGAATTATAAAAGCATCAAAAAGAGATTTAGATAATGTGGCTGTTGCTCTTCTTAAAAAAGAAACCCTCGACCGCGACCAGTTTGAAGAAATAGTTGGAAAAAAATCAAACGGCGAAAAGTAAAAAGTTTAAGGAACTTCTAATGTAGTAATTCTTATTGGCTCGACCTTTAGTTCTCCTGCTTCCTTGAGAGCAACTAAAGCTTGAAAATATTCTATCGCAAGATCTCGAACTGGTTGAGGTTGGTCACTATAAAGGTCAGGATGATATTGCACTCGGAGCCTTTGATATATCTGTGCGTCGGTAAGTTTATGTTGGTCATCGGCCAAATTTGGAGTTCTGAGTAGGGTGATATCCGCTCTTAAATCTCCTAAAACGCCATAGTTAAATTCTCTAGGATCATTATTTGATACTGGCTGTTTTTATATCTACGAACGCACCGACACAGGTAGCTAATACATCCTGGTACGTCACGCTAAGGGTTTCGGGAACATCTACCCTAACACCATCCACTTCTACCGTTAGAGCTCGTGATAGTTGGTCGTCTTTAGTGGGTTCTGACATATCTAATTATAGATTCTAGTAAACTAAGGAAATTTAACAAGTGCTAGAATATCTTTATATGAAAAAGCTAGTTCTTATCGATGGGAATGCAATACTTCATAGAGCGTTTCACGCGCTTCCTCCTTTAACTACAAAGTCTGGACAGCCCATTAATGCTGTTTATGGACTCGTTTCAATGCTACTTCGTGTAATTACTGATTTGAAACCAACTCATATAATTGTAGTTTTTGACACGGAAAAACCGACTTTCAGACACAAGGAATTTGTTAATTATCAGGCGCAGCGTCCAAAAATGGCTAGTGAGTTATCCGGCCAGTTTGATAAAGCAAAGCGGGTTTTGCAAGCTTTCGGAATTCCGATTTACTCAAAAGAGGGTTTTGAAGCAGATGATGTCATCGGAACGATTGCCCGGCAGGTGACAGGCCTTGAGGTCGTTATCGTAACAGGCGATCGGGATATTCTCCAATTGGTTAGTGATCACGTCAAACTTTATATGCCGATTGTGGGGCTGGCAAGCGCGAAACTTTTCGGTAAAAACGAAGTTATTGAAAAAATGGGTGTTCCACCTGAGCAAATTTCTGATTTCAAAGCACTAGTCGGAGACCCGTCGGATAACTATCCGGGTGTTGCAGGAATAGGACCAAAAACAGCTATAAGCTTACTGTCTAAATATAACAATCTAGAAAATATTTATAAAAATTTAGAAAGTTTTCCAAAAGCTGTTAGTAAAAAACTGACAGCTGGCAAGGATTCTGCGTTTCTTTCTCAAAAACTGGCGAAGATTGTAACAGATGTATCCTTCGATTTTAACATTGATAAAGCAGATCATTGGGATGTAGATAGCGATAGAGTTTTAAGTTTATTTTCAGAGTTTGGGTTTAAAACATTAACTGATAGAATTAAGAAAATAGGGAAACAAATTGACGAATCAAAGCAGATAAGTCTGCTTTAGAATCGGGGTGAGAATAATGATTAAAGGAATTGATGGTGTTTTATTATCCAGTGAGAATGCAAGGAAGTTAGCTGACTTTTATAGAGAAAAAGTCGGTCTAGAACTTGCTGAAGAGTACGAGATGGGCGATAAGGGGGAAAATTACTTTGACTTTAAAATGAAAGGAGCTGGTTTCGGAATTATGGATCACTCAGACATTAAGGGTAAAGCAAAAGATCCTAAAAGATTGCTTATTAACATAGAAGTTGATGATATTGATAAAGAAGTTGCCAGACTCAAGAAGAACAAGGTTAAAGTAATCCAGGATAAATACCACGTCGAATCATACGGCTGGATCGCGACATTCGAAGATTTGGACGGCAATTATTTCCAGTTAGTGCAAGTCAGGGCTAGCTAAGTTATAATTTAGCCTGTGAATAGGCTAAAAGTCGCTATAATACACGATTACCTGAAAGAGTTTGGTGGAGCTGAAAAGGTGGTTGAAGCTTTACTGGAATTGTGGCCTGATGCATCTGTCTTTACAACTGTATTTTTGCCAAAATATTCTGGCCCCCACAGAAGTGTGGTTGAAAAATGGGATGTTAAAACAACGATTCTTCAATATTTGCCTTTTAAAGCTAAGTTATTGAGCCCCTTTAGGTTAATCGCTCCGTGGATTTTCAAAAGTATCGATTTATCAAATTATGATCTTGTTATAGTTTCAGCTGCTGGGACTTACACAAGTCCCAATTTTGTTAAAGTAGGGAATAAAACACTGCACATTTGTTATTGTCATACACCACCCAGATATTTATACGGATATCCTGTTGCTAATGCATGGAATGAAGTTCCTTGGCGAAAGATTTTAAAATTTTTTGGTCAAGTTCCAATGCATTTTTTAAGGATGCTTGATTACCAGTCTGCACAACTACCTGATTATTTTGTAGCTAATTCTAAAGAAGTAGCGGCCAGGATTCAAAAATTTTACAGAAGGGATTCTACTGTGATCTATCCTCCGGTAGATATTCCAAAGCCAAAGATAGTGGATAAAAAGGGAAATTACTACTTAACGGGGGGAAGACTTTCTAGGCATAAAAGGCAAGACTTAGCAATCAGAGCTTGTACCAGTCTTAATTTACCCCTTAAAGTTTTCGGAGGCACTTTTGCTTCATACGGAATTAAGGAGCTTAAAAAATATGCTGGGCCCAATGTAGAATTTCTTGGGGAAATTGCAGATGAAAAGAAGTGGGAACTTATGGTAGGCGCCAAAGCTTTTATTTTTCCTTCAGAACAAGAAGATTTTGGGATACTACCAGTTGAGGCGATGGCTATTGGCACTCCCGTCATTGCTTTAAAGCAAGGGGGCGTTTTGGAAACGGTTATTGATGGCAAAACGGGAATCTTTTTCAACGAACCTACTGTCGAAAGTTTAGTTGAGGCAATAAAGCAGTTCAGCGGCTTAACAGTTAAACAGTCAGACTGTATCAATCAGGCCAAAAAATTTTCTAAGGAGATTTTTAAGAAAAAGATGATAGAATTTGTCTCAGAAGTCAAATCATAGCACTCGCTTAGAAAGCGATTGTAAAATTTGTAAACAATTGTGCAAGGTCTTCTAGGGATTGAGTTAAAGTGTTATCATAACTTGTCCCATGCCTGAATTACCAGAAGTCGAGACCATTAAATTAGGACTACAGAAATATTTAGTAAGTCATGTTATTGAAGATGTAATTATTAATAACCAAAAGATTTTTGGTGGAGACAAAAAAGATTTAATAGGATCTAAGATTAAAGATGTCAGGAGATTTGCGAAGGTCCTCTCGATTGATCTTTCAAACGGGAATTCAATTATTATTCATGTCAAACTTACAGGCCAATTAATTTACAGAGGTCCGAATTTAAGAGGTAGTTTAAATTTATCAAAAAAGGTAGTTGGCGGGGTTCCGGGAAAACATACACATGTTATTTTTAAATTAGACAGGGGAGGAACACTTTACTACAACGATGTGAGAAGATTTGGCTGGATTAAAATAATTAAAACTTCTGACGTTGAAACCTCAGAATTCATTGGAAAGTTAGGTCCTGAACCTTTCGGCAAGTTAAACAAAAGTTTATTCAAAGAAATTATTTTAAAAAGTAAGCAACCGATAAAAATAGTTTTAATGGATCAAACTAAAATAGGCGGAATCGGGAATATTTATGCAAATGACGCGCTTTGGCTTTCAAGAATAGACCCAAGAAAAAGATCAAAGGAATTGAGTGACCAGGAGATAAAGAATTTATATGAAGCAGTACTGGAAGTTTTAAAAGAAGGGATAAAAAGAGGAGGAGCATCGGAACTGGCGTTTGTTACTCCTGACGGATCGGAAGGAAATTATCAAAAACACTTTCTTGCCTATGGCCAGGAAGGAAAACTTTGCCCCAGATGCAAAAAAGCGAAATTTCAAAAGTTTTTCTTGGGTGGCCGCGGAACCTATTGGTGCCCCAACTGTCAAAAATAGGAGTTATAATATTAGTTATGAGTAAATATGAAAAAAGGTTAAAACAGCTGGTTGAGATTTTAAGTGAGTTTAAACCGGAAAAAATTTATACCTATGGCTCATGGACTAAAGGTAGTGCTAAGAAAGATAGCGATATAGACCTTGCTTTGGTTGTTAAAACAAATTCTGACACTTTGGAGCTCAAAAGAGAAATTGCAGTTAAACTTTTCGATGAGAAATACCCGTATGATTTGGAGCCGGATATTCGTGTTATAACGAAGGACGTTTTTAATTACAGATTATCAAAAGGAGATCCGTTCGTAAGTAACGTGGCAGCGGGGAGGCTTATCTATGAATCCTGATATTTTAGAATTTGCCAGAGAATGGCTTCAGTTGGCTGGTGAAGATTTGAAATGGGCGAAAGCCAGTTTTAGAGAGGGTTTTTATTCGCAGACTTGTTTTGTATGTCAGCAAGTTGCTGAAAAATCATTAAAGGGTTATTTATATGCATTCAGAAGAGATGCGAAAACCCACGATCTGATTAGATTAATGGAATTGTGTCTGGAATTCGACTCCGCTTTTTTGTCTTTGAAAAAGGATTTACGCATTTTGGAGCCGTATTATAGGGTAATATACATTAACTAGCACCTTAAAATATTAGAAAGTTACGATATTGCGGTATAATCAGGCCATGAAATTGGTTTGTATTAAATGCAAGGGTAAAAAGTTCTGGAAATTGGATAACGGGGAA
>Ga0209542_10003312_pt1 | contig 34625 bp, 30 predicted proteins | sample RifCSPhighO2_01_FD_184028 | JGI IMG/M metagenome (GOLD analysis project Ga0209542, IMG submission 184028) | Soil microbial communities from Rifle, Colorado - Rifle CSP2_plank highO2_0.1 (SPAdes) (version 2) | ecosystem: Environmental > Terrestrial > Deep subsurface > Rock core/Sediment ...
TCCCCTTTAACCCCTTTTCCTGCCGCCACTGCCGGAGCTAACATTTTTCAGTAATTTTTGGTAAAATAAGTTCGAGCAGTTTGGTACAATGGCTCAAAAAAGACTTACGACTAGGTAGAAAGCAGGGTGTGGTAACTTACGATTGCCGCTGCGACAATGACGTTTAAAGATTTATTGATCCCAAACATGGGGATCTCGACGATCGTATCACACGCAGACAACGTTTCTTTCGAAATACCAAACGTTTCATTGCCCACCACAAAAGCAGTGGGAAGCTGATATTTTACGCTGTTGTAGGGTATGGCAGTGGGGTGTTGTTCGATGGCGATTATTTTCAATGATTGATGGCGCAATTCGCCAATTGCCTCGACCGCGGTTTTTTTATACTCCCACGGGACGATTTTGTAGGTGCCAATTGAGGCTTTTTTGATCTTGTGATTGGGCGGTATTTCCGTCTGCCCGCATAAATATATTTTTTCCATGTTTAGGGCATCAGCAAGCCTGAAAAGTCCTCCTACGTTGTAGGTATCATACACACTGTCAAGGATGAGAAACAGTGGTCGGCGTTTTTCTTTTTTTATCGTCGTATTTTCCTCAAGCGACCGAAGCTCACGAGCATTGAGTTTAGTTTTTTTTGGTGTATCTGACATAGGGGATTAGGATCAGTTGTGAAATAATAGTGCCCAGTAAAAAGCCGGCAACCGTATCCAGCACATAATGATACCCAAGATACACACGTGAAGTAGCGACCAGAACTGCTACCGTATAAAAAAACCACGTTCTTTTGCGGTCAAAAAAAGAAAGCACGGTGGCCGCGGCAAAGGCGATAGTTGCGTGGCCTGAAGGAAAAGCATAGTCTCGTGGGTAACTAGCAGAAACTGGCCCCAGTTGGTTGTAGTTAATCAGTGGACGGGGACGTTTGATCGCTGCTTTAAGACCGGTGTAGAGAAGGAAAGACACAATAAGGGCAGCTATAAAACAAAACAGAAAGTTCTTATTTCTTTTTCGCTCAACGATCAAGAAATAACCTCCAATCACCAACCATAGGATGACACTCATGCCTTTCACCGAAAAAACCGCAAAAAATCCATCACTCCACCATGTATGGGGAAACTGTATGATTGTTTTCGTAATCACCATATCACTATCTGCAATCTGTCGAAAAAGCTCTGTCATAAGAAGATATTATATACATTTTCGGGAAATCTTTTTGCTTTTGGGGGAAAAGTGTGCTATGCTGTCTCCACTATGGATATCAAATATATTGGTCATGCATCGTTTCTCCTCAAGGGTAAAACGGCGACAGTCATTACCGATCCCTTTGACCCCAAAATGACCGGCCTCTCATTTCCTTCCCTTTCTGCAGATATCGTTACTGTCTCTCATGAGCATAAGGATCACAATTATGTCAAAGGTATTGAAGGTGATCCGCTCATCATCCGCCTGCCTGGAGAATATGAGAAAAAAGGAGTGCGGGTGTCGGGTATGTCAACCTTTCATGATGATAAAAACGGTAAAGATGCCGGGAGAAATACCATGTTTTCCATTGAAATAGACGGTGTGCATATCTTGCATTGCGGTGATCTTGGCCATGCGCTTTCCGACGAGATGGTCGAGGAGATGGAACAGGTGGATGTGCTCCTGGTCCCGACCGGCGGGACCTATACTATTTCAGCCGATGAGGCAGTGGAGGTGATCAAGGCTATTGAGCCATCCTTTGTCATTCCGATGCACTATTTTCACAAAAAGCTGAAAGAAGATGTGTTTGGCAAACTTTCCCCAGTTTCCACATTTCTTGAAAAAATAGGGCATCCTGATGTTGTTCCGGTGAGGAAACTCACGGTCAAAAAAGAAGATTGTACCGGAGATATGAAAGTAGTACTCATGGAGTATTAATCCTAAAACATATATGAGCGAGCATGATACTTTGACTTCACAAGCGCTCAAAGTCCCGCCGCATGATGTGGAGGCAGAAAAATCAGTGCTTGGCGCCCTTCTGATCGATGGCTCTGCCATTGCAACCGTTGTACAGATCCTTGCAACCGAACATTTTTATCTTGAAGAACATCAACTCATTTTTTCCTCAATGCTTTCCCTTTTTGAAAAACATCAGCCTGTAGACGTGGTGACCATTCGAGCCGAGCTTAAGACAAAAGGGCATCTGAAAAAAATCGGGGGAGCACCATACCTTTCCGAGCTTATCAATACCGTGCCTACCTCCGCGTATGCAGAGCATTATGCACGCATTGTGAAATCCCACTTTATCAAAAGGCGCATCATTTCAATCTCCTCGCGCATGGTTGCGCGCGCATTTGACGAGCAGGGCGATGTGAAGAAACTTCTTGATCAAGTTGAGGGAGAAGTTTTTTCACTTTCAGAATCGTATCTTCATCAAGATTTTATTCCCTTGAAAGAAATACTTGCCGAGAGTTTTGAGCGTCTTGAGGAACTGTCAAAAAAAGACTCACATCTTCGCGGCATCCCTACAGGTTTTTCCGATCTTGATCACAAACTCGCCGGTATGCAAGACTCAAATCTCATCATCCTGGCAGCTCGTCCCGGTATCGGTAAGACGACGTTTAGCCTCAATATTGCCCTCAATGTGGCGCTTGCGCAAAAAACTCCAGTGGGGATTTTCTCGCTTGAAATGAGCAAAGAGGAGCTTGTTGATCGGCTACTGGTAGGACAGGCAGATATTGACGCGTGGAAGCTCAAGACTGGGCGACTCACCAATGATGACTACACGCGATTGACCGAGGCGATGGGGGAGCTTTCGGAAGCCTCAATCTTCATCGATGATACGCCCGGGTCATCTATCCTTGAGATGCGCAGCAAAGCGAGGAAACTTAAGGTAGAAAAGGGTCTGCGGTTTCTGATCGTTGATTATCTACAGCTAGCGGACGCAGGAAAGCGCATAGACAATCGTGTGCAAGAGGTCTCTTTCATCTCCCAAAATCTCAAAAATCTGGCGCGTGAGCTTAAAATTCCTGTCCTTGCTATTTCGCAGTTATCTCGTGCGATAGAGCATCGGGGTGAAAAGAAGCCCCAACTGTCAGATCTTCGTGAATCAGGCTCTATCGAGCAGGACTCGGATATTGTGATGTTTTTGTATTACCAAAACGATACAGAGGATCTTCTGGATAGCACCAAGCGCCCCATCAAGCTCTATATTGCCAAACACCGCAATGGCCCAACGGGCGAAATTGATCTGATGTTTCGGTCAGACCGCGTGCGATTTTATAGCGTGGCAAAATGAAGGTTTTAATAGAGCGCATGAAGACTTTAATTTATTAATAAATTAAAGTCCTGCTTCACCTGTTTTATACAGGTAGTTTTTTCAGTTCGTCCCATAAAGGCAATTGTTCTTTTTGCTCTTTACTGTATGTAGGGTATGCATCATCTATTTCTTCCGGTAGCGTATTGGCGACGTATTCATTCAATACTGCGGTAAAGGATTTCTTTTCTTGAGCTGTGAGTTGTGTATAAAACGCGGGAAGATCTCCAAACTGAACATCAAAACTATTCGCTATAATTTCTAGGCATAGTTGTTGGAATAATTGTCCAGAAATCCGCGCATGATCAATAGAAGGTGTCGGCATATAACCAATCAGTCTTTTCAAATGTGTGCTGTATATTCTATATGTAGCCAGAGAATCAATGCCAAAGTCTTCTTCGATATTGACTGAACTGTCAGGATCAAATTCTTTCAACGATTTAAAGACATTAGTTCCTTCTTCATAGGTGAGTCGAGGCCATACATTGGCCAGATCAATTATCGATTTTACATTTAGAGGATCTTCAAGAGCATGGGCAAGAACCAGTTCCTGTTGCACCGTCTCTTTTCCATATTTATATTTGAGATAGTTCATAATATATCGATATTGCGTCGGTTTTAAGATCATACATAGTCCATGCGTTCTCAAGGCGGCATCTCTGGAAATTCTTTCGCTTACCATAAGAGTATTTTTCACGTTTACCACCATGGTGCAGTAGCTCCTTTTGATATCTTGAGCGAGTCGTCCACAGAAGTTTTTTATTTCTTCATTCGTCGTAGTGCGTTGTTTTTCTTGCAATAGCGCCACCACTCTAAGTATTTCTGATCCTGCTGTGCCTGCGACTACTTTTTGAGCATATAAGTAAAAGTAGTCGTCTGGATTTTCCAAATGTTTGGCGGTATTTTTGAGGGGTTTGAGTTCAACCGACTCCAATACCGCTAAAATTTCTTCTTTAATTTGATTAATAATAAGTTCTGCACTGTTTTGCAAAATAGCACGTTTTTTCATGTGACGTGTGGTAAGCGCTATCAATGCTTCATCAGGTGAAGTGGCAGTGTCCGTTTGGGGTTTCTCATATTTTTCAAATTCTCTCGCTAGTCTCCCCGAAGGAAGGCTGTATGCGACTCCTACTACTCCTCCTTCAACTAATCCATGCAATTTTTCATGGTCTATAACTTTCCTTACATATTTCGGATCCGCATGTTCTCTGATGAAGTTAAAAACAGTGCCTTTCAAATGGAATCCGCGAGTGCGTGGTGATTTTACTAATTGATCAAAATAAGATGACGATAGAACAAGTGAGACGTTGAACGGGTCAAAAATAAAATCTTTCACTCTTGTAAGATCAAAACGACAGTTCGTGTTTCCGTTATCTCCTCGTAGTGTAGCAGAGAGCTCATCTTCAAGTTTTTTTCTATTCGTCCAGAGAGAATAGACGTGTTCATTTTTATCAGCAAGGGTAACTGTTACTTTTTCCAGATTATCTGAAAATGTTGATTCTCCCAGAGAATCCGCTTTTTCTTTCAATGCATAAAGTGCCTTGTCGAGTACTTGTCTGACTTTTTCAGGTGGAGTAGCTGTTTTGAAAGAATTCAAAACAGCTTGAAAACTCAACAGGATTTCCAATTCTGCATCCAGTTTTTGGAAAATAGCTGCTTCTTTACTTCTATAGTTTTCCACCGTGAAGGATTCTGGGATTTCGATAAACGTGCCGTTTCGTGAGCGCAGGTCTTTGAGAATTATCTCACCTCTTCTTGTTATTTTTACATCAAGGTGTTTACGAGATACTGTTGGCGGCAATTCGAATTGTGGTAATTTACCTCTTCCGATGGTCAATTCATCTTTCTTTCGCAATACCTTGTAATGGTTTCTTGGCGAATATGGGTTATATTTCTGTGGGTCCGTCAGTAGGTAAAGGGCGTTTTTAAAAACTGTATTTTCTCGTGCTTCAACAATTTGGAGGCGTTTATTTCCAAGATACACATAAATAATTCCATCTTCTGGAAGAGGGCGTATTTTTATTTCCTGACCAGGCTCGACCTTTATTCGTTTAAGGCCTCCTGCTTCAATAGGAAAAGTATCACGTTCTTGCATATTTTTCTATAGGATATTATACGAAAAGGTGTAGCATTTGTCAAATTGACTTTTATACTCGAAAAGAGGAGCCTTGCCGGCGCATGCGTCTTTCTATAAGCTCGCCGACGCGTTGATGGAGTAATTCATGATAGGGATAGTGTCTTCGTGATCTTCGGGGAAGTTGACGTCGTCTTTCCTCAAGATCAACCAGAGCCTGTGCGTGAACTCGCGCCCACAGAATTTGGTAAGAATCACTGCGGTGATTTTTGTGGTCAGTTTCGCTCCAGTCGGCAAGGATGTGATTGGTGAGTGTTGCTACCCGATTGTCTCTCGTGCGCAGATCATAATATTCACGAGCACAGGTGCGCAGGAGTGGTTCATAGTATGCATAATAGCGCAGAATATCATTGATTATTGCTTCCTCTTCCATGTGTGGATCCCATTGCTCCGGAGGAGGAGCTACATCACGGTCAACATGAAGCGGTCTCGCAGACCCACGTCGTCTTCGCAGAAGTGGTATCAGTGCAAGCAGTGTAAGTGGAAGAGGAATGATCAATGTTGATTTTCTTTCTCCCGCATACGTAATGTCAATTTCTACCTGGCGTTTTCCACCAACAAGTCTATCCAGTTGGTCCAACAGTTTTGGATCAGTGATGCGATTTGCATTATAATCAGCAACAAGTCCTAAAATCGCTGGGTAATCAATAGTTGTTTGTCCTGCTATGCGAGCGAGTTCTTGCAATTCTTGTTGGGTAAATTGAATTTCTTGGGTATTTATCGTGACTTTTTGTGCGATTTCATGCCACTCTTTTGCCGTAAGCCCCAATGATTGGGCAAGTTCTTGAGTCTCATCAGGAGTAAGGGGATTGATTGTTGCAGTTTGGGGAGTAAGGGTTTTGAGTACATCTTTTACTCCCAGTTTCTCCAATTCTCCAATAGTGAGCGTTGCTGCGGTCATGGCTCTCACAAATGCAAGTTTTTTATTCTCTGGTTCCTCATGGGTAGGTGTGATAGATACGGTACCTTCTTTTTGTGCTTCAGGAGATGCTCTTCCGGTAATGCGAAGTGCTTTCACCGTGATTTTTCCAAAGGGTTTTTCATGGTGATGAAGGCGGTGTACGTTCTCATGAGGTTTAAAAGCAATAACGTTGTTCTCAAGTTGCTTTTTCAGTGTTTGGTTAATATGATCGGCTAATTTTTGATGGTCAAGTGGTGTAAGGGGTTGCTTTGCCTCATCGTCTTGATGGAATTGCCGACTATATTCATAAGGGATAGTGTTGCGCGTTTCAAGCGTCACATCGTGAGCTCGAGGAAATTCGAGTTGTACAGGTGCGATCAAAGATGACCAGTTAAAATCACGGTTTCCATTTCGGTTTTCCCCAACGAAGGTAACATGTGCTCCTGGCCATTGGAGATCTCCCTGATCACGTTGACTTGTATCCACATGAGCAAGAATACGTTCATATACGGGTTTTACTTGTGCCTGTAGAGAAGAAACAGAGTAGAGTCCCAGCATGGCAGCTCCCATAACGCCCAATTTCCATTGTTTTGCGCGAATGTTTTCAGATGTTGGTATTTTTGGTACTCTTTCCATAATCAAGATGGCACTATACCATATTTAGATTATTATGTCAAGCCAATATATACCGCTTGACACGCAATAATTATTAAAGTATGGTTGGAATATAGGTAATTTTTGTTCGTGATGGAAAACATGGTAAAAAATGCTTCAGGCGCCATTTTAAAGTACTTCTTTTGTTTTTTATTACTGGTCTTTTTTTCTTCAAACGTTGACGCCGCAACCATTCAAGGAAAAACAGTTAAGTCAGATGGGAGCACTGCTTTTGTCGGCGCTGAAGTCATGCTGCGGACAAATAACTGGTCAGGCACGACTCAATGGGTCACATCTGCAGCAGATGGGACGTTTTCATTTACGAGTCTTTCAACGGGCACGTATGTTTTGGAGTTTAGAGCACCGTGGCAAAACCCCGATGGCTTGATAGCCCCTGATCCGACTGGAAACATTGTATTTACCGATAGTGGTCAGACATACTACCGTGATGGCAGTGGAGGGACCAATTTTGACAGCTCCAGTAAAAGCGCCGTAGCGTTTGTCGCAGCCAATAACACCATTACCGGGACGCTGACCAAATCATCAACAGGCGCTGTCATTTCTGGAGCGTATGTGGAGGCATATAAGGAAATGGGGAGCGGATGGGTGCAAGCGACCACCAACGGTAGTGGCGTATATACCATACGGGTAGGTACTGGAACCTGGATGGTGACGCCGAGAGCAAACTACGGCGGGAGTCCGCAGGATGTTGATTGGACATATAATAAAATGCCCACGCGAGTACAGTTTGCAAACAATGATAGTCCCGGTACTACTACAACGGTCAATTTTGCCGCTCAAACAGCCAACTGTTCCGTCACCGGTACAGTGAAAGATCCCAGTGGCAATGCTTTGTCCAACCCCCAATCTTCTGTCTATGTGAGCGTGTGGTCGTATCAAGGCGGAGGAAACGGGGCGAATGTGGACACAAATGGAGCATTTAATCTAAAAGTCCCCGAAGGATCTTATAATCTTGCTGTCAGCTCTTGGCAGACAAATTATGGGAGTCCTGCTGAAGTAAAATTCACGGTCAAAGATGCAAATGCCGATGGGACGTGTGATGGATATCAGGCCGGAAATATCAATCTCGTTTCAAAAAACTCAACGATCAGCGGACGAGTCGTTGATACAACAGGCGCTGCAGTTTCTGGTAAGTCGGTCAATACATGGAAGCAGAGCGGAGGTGGTTGGGGATATGCCACGACTAATGCGAGTGGTGACTATTCAATTCTCGTGAGCGCCGGCACATGGATGGTGTCAGTTTCACAAGACCCTGGTATGTCGGGAAGCTATAGTGGGACGACATATATCAACGATCAAGCTCCCATACAAGTGACTGTCGCAGATGGGGCAACGAGCAGCAGCAATAATGTCACCTTGAAGATCGCCAATGCGACGATCAGTGGTCGAGTTATTGACTCAAATAGTAACACCTTAACAACTCTTGAGATGGGGTATGTCTATGTCGAGACGGGCGCCTCATCCGGTGGACCAGGACCCATGACATATGCAGCCATGGGAGCTCCGGTCAAAGATGGTACCTTTACATTAAAAGTTCCCGCGGGAACATATAATATAGGCGTGTCTTTGCCATCTGGCGCAGGGTATTGTACCGGTTCCTCCTCGTCAGTAACTGCCGTTGCCGATACGACAACCGCCGCAACAGTCACCCTCACGCAAGCCACGGGCACGATCAGCGGGTATTTGAAAAAAGATTCCGACACAGGATCAACAATCACCGGAATGAGGGCAGAGATTTTTGCCAATTCCGGCGCGATGAATTATGCTATGGCAACGGTTGATACTACAACAGGTGCTTATTCAATGTCCGTCTGCCCCGGAGATTGGTATTTGGGTTATTGGATAGACCCCAGTCTAACTGATGGTGAAAATAATACATACTTGCGGCAACCTCCCTCAAATAATAAAGTGACGGTGAGCGCAAGCGCCCTGACTCAAACCAAAAATATCATTGTCAAAAAAAATGACGCGACCATCAGTGGGATCGTCAAAGATCCGGATGGAAATGGATTTTCCGGCGTATGGGTTTCTGTGGATACACGATCAAATGATACTGCTGGTTCTTTTGATCGTGTATCCATGTTTCAGCAAGGAATTATCACGGATTCAACCGGCGCATATTCTATCAAAGTTCCTTCGGGCAATACGTATTATGTAGAGGCGTATGTTCCGCCCTCTTACTCGTATATCAATCCTCGTCGAACCTCGGCAACTCCCTCATCGGGTGGCACTTCAACAGTCAATCTCCAATTTAGCACTGCGGATGCGACGCTAACGGGTACGGTTACTCAAAGTGGGACAGTCAAACCAGCTTTCGTTACCGCATGGAGCGAAAATGGAGGATATTCTGGTACTACCGCTGACTCAAGCGGCAGTTATTCGCTGTCGGTGACCAGCGGAACAAATTGGCATGTGAAAGCCATGTATGAGATTGATAGAACATCATTTGTCAGAAGTGATGAAAGCGTGGTAAGTCCCAGTGCGGGCAGCAATACACTCAATTTAAGCCTTTCAAACAGCGGGACCATGCCTGAATCAACCACGACGACGTACACCGCGACAAACCAAAAAACAATCACGTTGACCGACGGTACAACCATCACTATTCCTGCCGGGGCTTTGGCAAGTTCGGGTAGCGTGACGGTGACCATCACTGGTAAGGCGCAACTTCCTACCCAAAGTTTAGCAACACCGATCAATATCGGCTACGAGATTAAAGCATTGGATAGTAATGGTTCAGAAATTACGTCGACATTTAATTCCAATGTCACCATTGTGATGCCCTATACAGAAGCTACACTTACTAGTTTGGGCATAACAGAAAATGATCTTTTGGCTGGTTATTGGGATAGTAGCGCCAATTCATGGAAAACAGCAGATAATGTTGCGGTTGATACGGATAATAATACGGTTACCGTCACCATCAATCATTTCACGCAGTTTGCTCCTTTTTCCGCGGGTAAAAAAAGCAGCAGCAGTTCAACCAGTACTTCCAGTAGTACGACAACTACTTCAAGTACAGGCACATCTGGGGGCGATCCGGTTTTTCCTCAAGTTTATGCAGGAGAAGGAGCAGTGCTGAAAAAGGATAAGGTTGTTGTCATCGTGCAAAAAGGTGCTTTGTCGTGGGATAGTTATTTGTCCATTGATTATTTCAGAAAACAAAATCCTGTACGTTTTGGCGCGTGGTGGCAGATCACTGATGCATTTAGCTTGTGGTTTCGGTCCCAGTTTAATAATGCAAAAATCATAAAGCCAAGTAAACAATCAATTGTCACCATCAAATATACAAAAGGAGATGTAGGGAAAATACCAGAGAAATCGCTCAAGATAGCATATTCGAAAGATGAAGGTAAAACGTGGACAATACTTCCTACATCAGTCATTGATACAATCAACAAAACCGTTTCGGCAATTTCAAACGTAACAGGCAGGTATATGGTAGTTGGTGGGTTTGGGACTTTTGGGTATGAAGTGCAAGCAGCAGAAAAAATTACTGAAGATAAAACGTATGATGCGACACTCGATAAAAAGTCAGAAAAAACAGAAGGAATAAAGAAGCCAGAAAAAAATACCTCATTACCTCCTGCATCGACTAAAAAATCACTGTTGCAGCGTATTTTCGACTTTGTCTTTTGATTTTCACAAGTTTTTCTTAGAGTGCGTAGATGTAAAGCGGATTGATGTTGGTTTTGGTCCCTGTGAGTTTTCTCTCCCATCCGAGGATCGCGTACATATAGGAAATAATCGTTGTTTTTGGGGGAAGTCTGCCCAGTTTTTTCTTCAATCGCTCCATGACAAACGGCCCGACGTAAAGGTAAATAGTCATGAGTTGTGAGTTGTGAGTCTGTGGCCGAGAAAAATCATATTTGAACATATCAGCCCGTGTTATGGTGATGCTTTTTCTATAGGGATGAAAAAGACGGCGTATGTTCATGATGAAAACGAGGAGGGGATGGATTTCAACAGCCAAAAATGAAATATTCAGCTTCCGTCTATAGGTTTCGTGGGCTGCTGCAAAAATGACCGTGCCCGTTCCTGCTCCAAGGTCCACAATTATTCCATTTGTGTTATCGGTAGAAGAAAGAAGCGTGTCAACAATCATGCGTAAATCTTTTGCGTTGGTGGGATAAAAGGGGATAGGGGAGAAGGTCTTGGAGACAAATAGCCAGAAATTGACGACTACGAAAAGCACGACGAGAACAATAAGCAAGAGTATTATGCCCATTGTTTAAGTATACTTTTTCTCGGCGAGTGTTTTTGCCTTTTCAACAAGAAGAGAAAGTGTAGAGGGATAATCATGTGCATTTTCTTGTTGTAGTGGTTTTTGGATTTGAATGGTTTCCATCAGGACACGTGCATGCATTTTTGCCCATTGGATTTGAGTTGGGTTTTCTTGGTAAGAACAGTTATCTAATATTTCCCATCCTCCTAAAACAAGAGATGTAAGGTATTTTTCTCTTTCGCAATCGTCTTGGAAAGAATCATAGTTACGCAAAATAGATTTACAATAGGATTGATATGGTGAATATTGTTTCATAGCAAGGGGATCGCTATAATGGGCAATAAGATTGTTTACTGCTTTTTCTTCCATGAGGTGATATTCTTCAGTTTCTTCATGAAGTTGTACTTTTTCGAAAGATTTTGGGGTATTTTCAAGAGGAAAAGAATTCGTAGGTGTGTATATTCGTATCCTTCTTTCGACAAATCCTGCGACCTGTTTATAAAACCATCTTTGGTTTTCTGCAGACATAGCTTAAGACTAAAAGAATTCTAAGGTATTCTACGTAAAAGTCAATACTGATAATTTTTGAGATTTATGGGGTTTGCATCAGAGTGAAGACTTCTGCAGACGTCAATGCGCGATCATATATTCTCGCCTCGTCAATAACACCGCTTAACTCATTTGCACTGCCAATTCCCGGATCGTTTCCTATATCGATAGCTCCAGAAGTCGCCGTATTTATAGTAGAGCTTGTCGCGCATGGCGTAGACGCTCCATTTACGTATAGCGTATAGGTATTCATGTTATTTCCAGAACCTGTTATGGCAATATGATACCACGTATCAGCGGAAAATACTGTCGGAGCGTTACAGGTTTTTGCGCCATTATCAATGCGCACGTTGTTTGAAGAACTAACACCAATTCCAAAGAGTTGATTGGACGTGTCAATGCCCCATTCGATGATAGGGTTGAATTTGTTAATAGCGCTTAACTTAATCCATGTAGAGAAAGATCGTGCTCCTCCTGCGGATACCGGTACAAAGCTCCCCAAATCGACAAAATCATCAATACCATCGAGATTAACTGCGTTTCCTGCTTTTCCCGTGGTCCATGTGGCCCCATTAGTGAGCGTTCCTGTATGGTTGTTACCTGATGTGTCGGAGGCAGTAGTGCCTGATCCTTCATCAAATGACCAATACGAGAGCAGTCCTGCAGTGGGTGGCGTTGCCGTTTGTGTCGTTGCTGAAGTAACAGGCGAGTATGGCGAAAGGTTTCCCGCTACATCAAAGGCAAGAACACGATATTGATAGGTCGTGCTTGCAGTGAGATTGGTATCCGCATAGACAGTGCCAATCGGGCTCGCGATTTGTGTAAATGCCGTACATCCTGATCCTTGACATCTTTCCACTCTGTATCCGGAAACTCCGGTGTCATCAATAGAAGTAGTCCATAAAAGGTCAATTTGCGAAGATGAAATTGTCGTAGCGGTAAGGCCGGTGGGTGTGGATGGGGCAGTTGTGTCTTGTGTGGGAGGAGGAGATATGATTGTGGAAGCAGATGATAAGCGCTCAACGATCAAACGGGAACCTGGACCGATATCATCTATCACGCCCGTGGTGAACAATAATTCTGTTACATTATCAGTGGTATTCCACCAGACTCCTCCATGGTCATCATGACTGATTGTTGTTGCAGGTTGGCCTTCTATACTGGTTGATTTTGATGAAAATACCCGGGGAACGCCGCTTTTGACGCGCAATGTTGCTTCAATTAACTGGGGTTTTTCACCTCGTGTGCTTCCTCCGATTATTCCATGATTGATTGAGGTAAACGTTTGCGGTTGGATCGTGTTGCCGATTCCCTCATATAGCCACACGTCATAAATCGGATCGGCATTGCTATTCAATCTTACCGAAGGTTCTCCACATCCTGCACAGTTTATCGGATCAAAACCACCGGTATTGGGAAACGCATATTGGTTTAAAAGCCACGTTACTTTATACACTTCATCAGCGTCTCCATTAAGGCCAGTAACAACGATATTGGTGAGCGGTGTAGTTGTTGTCTTATCATAAATGACTTCCCATTGTCCCAAGGGAGGCGGAGGTGTTTGGCCTCGTACTTTATCATTGTTGATAAGACTGGTAATTGCAAGTGATAGAATGCTGATGCTTGCCAGAAGAACGGAGACAATAGTTATTTTGACAAGGAATTTATTCATAAATAAATCCGAAACACTCTATTTATAAACGAAAATTGAATATGTGCAATATATTACTCTCACATTTATTTCTTGTCAAGGAGGATTCTTCAATAATATATAGAAAATATGGGTGCCGCGGGAGAGAGTCGAACTCTCACGATGTTGCCATCACCAGTTTTTGAGACTGGCCTGTCTACCATTCCAGCACCGCGGCGTCTATACAATCCCATTATACACTGCTTGACAGGAGAAGAGGGAACGAGTATAGTATGTGTTTATTAGGATACATATTTGATATGCAGGTAAAACGCTCATCAAAAATCTCATCCTCAACTCCCTTTTATGATACCCATTTTTTAAACGACCACAAATTAGCAGATTTTCGCATAGATGTTGTTTTAGGAGATATCCTCAAAAATCCCAAAGCACAGGCACTTATTATAGCTGTCTATCAGGACGAATATGCACAAAATACATTGTTCAAAAAAATTGATCATTCAGTTGGCGCAAAACTCACGCAAAAGGCGCGTGCGTTCTCTTTCACGGGGAAAAAAGGAGAAATATTTTCACTAAGTCTATCAACAGGAGCTATGGGTTATGATACAGTGTATATTTGTGGGGTAGGGAAGCGAGACGAAGCACTTCTTGCAGTGCAAAATACTCTTGGCAGCACACTGCAGAAAATTGCCAAAGACCGCCACACATCGGCGGCTTTTTTTATTGAGGGAGAATGGCTGAAAGATCCCTTTCATATGGGAAAAAGCATGGCTCATAGTCTGTATCTTTCACAGTACCATTTCTTGAAATACGCGTCCATTGAGAGACGAAAAAAAAATACAAGAGTGACAGAACTCTATTTTTACCTAGATGTATCCAAAGAGTCTATCAGGAAAGATTTTTTGGAGGGGAAAAACTTCGCCTTCGTAGAAGCTCGCGGCGTATATATGACCCGCGATCTCGTCAATGAGCCTGCCTCGCATCTTCATCCTGATACCTTTATTGATATAGCGCGGGGTATTGGAGAGGAGTCGCGTGGAGCTATTTTGGTTGACGTTCTTGATAGGGAGGAATGTGAAAAGCTCGGTATGGGAGCGTTCCTCGGGGTTGCGCAGGGGAGTGTTCGAAAGCCTCAATTCATCGTATTGACGTATAAATCCCGATTTAATCGGGATAAACCAAAACATCTGCGAAAAGAAGCGAAAAAAATCTGTCTCATTGGCAAATCAATCATCTTTGACTCCGGAGGATTGTCTCTCAAACCAAGCGAGGCCATGCAAGATATGAAAATTGACATGGCAGGGGGTGCAACGGTGTTGGGGGTGTTTCATACTATTGCGGGTCTTGACAAAAACCTTCAACCACAGCATTGCGTGTATGGAATTTTACCGGTATGTGAAAACATGCCCTCGGGGACTGCCATACGGCCAGGTGATATAGTACGCACACTTAATGGAAAAACAGTTGAAGTTCTTAATACTGACGCTGAAGGACGGCTGACTTTGGCAGATGCGTTGGCGTATGCGCAGAAGTATCTTGCGCCCGATTATATGATCGATCTTGCGACACTCACAGGAGCTATTATTGTCGCTTTGGGCGATGATATTACCGGGCTTTTTGGTAGAGACCCGGCGTTTAATAAAATTGTTGCGGCTGCGGCGAAGAAGGAAGGGGAGGAACTGTGGGAGATGCCACTTTATCAAGCATACATGGCCCAACTGGATAGCGACATCGCCGATGTCAAAAATGTGACGAGCATACGGTCGGGCGGGGCGGTAACCGCAGCGCTTTTTTTACAAAAATTTGTAAAAGATCGCCGTGCGTGGGTGCATCTTGATATTGCAGGTTCCTCCTACAATGCTCACGGGCAAAAGGGACTCATCCCAAAAGGAGGAACTGGATGGGGTGTCCGTACGATCATGAAGGTTCTTGAAATATTATGACGCTTCATACGATCTATAAACAGGAGAATATCATCAAAACAGCTCCGGAGGAGCGGCTTTCTCATGTTCTTTCGCTTTTTTCATCCTCTCATGATGCGGCATTTGTCTTTGATGAGGAAGATCAGTATCTGGGGGTGGTGAGCCCGTATCATTGCATGATCAAAAAATCTTACCCCTCAAATGCCAAGATCAGACACTCTCTCGTCCACTGCCCGCGCATTGATATCAATTTCCCTCTTGCCAAAGTTGTCGAGCTCATGTATCAGTCAAAAATATATTTTTTGCCGGTTTTCAAAGAAGGAAAATTCTTCGCCATTATTTCAGCCCGGCGTATCCTCAACTCTATCAAAGATTGTCAACTATTTAAAACGTCTATTGGGTCATTTTTTGAGACAAAAAGAAGAGATCCCATGGTTTCTCTTTACGAGAGTGATTTTTTCTCACGAGCCCTCTCACTTTTTAAGAAATATCGCGTATCAAAATTGATTGTCATTGGCACCGATATGAAACTGCGCGGTGTGGTGAGTTACTTTGATCTTATTTCCTATTTGACTATTCCCAAAGAGAAACAACATTTTTCTTCGCGTGAAGGAAACAAAATACCCCAATTGAAGCGGCAAATAAAGACCGTGATGAAGCCTCATATTTACACACTTGCCCGGGGAAACGCACTCACTGAAGCAGCCGACATAATTCTTACCCATCATGTTGGAAGCGTCGTCGTTGCCGATGAGAAATATCATCCCATCGGGGTTATCACGACGACAGATCTTTTGCGGTATTATTTCCTTCAAAAGAAACAGACTCCTTTTGAAGTGATGACGAAAAATCTTCCGCGGGCGAGTTTTGCCATAGCCGGGGCATTTATCAAACAGATAAAAGATAGAGTTTCGCACCTGCGAGGAGTGCAAAAAACACAGCTTTTCATCGCAAAAGGAAAAAATAAAAACGTGTTTTCTGCGATACTTTCGATCTTTGGAAGTGCGAGATTGCTGCGGCGGATCAAAGGTGAGGGGAAAAATTTACCCAAAGTCCTGCAAGAGGTCAAGAAGAAGGCTAAAAACTTACAGCAAAAAAGTCCATAAGTTATTGTGTTTTCTGCGCTCGTACATTTAGCCAATCGCTTTCTTGTGGTTTGAAAGGCGTATCAAATGAAAGTTCTCCGTATTCTCCCTGATATTCACCACTATTTCCAGAAAATGTTATATCATCAAATCCAGCTTTTTTAAGACTCGTCTCTATATCTATTTTTTTGATGTTTCGTACTTTGATACGCGTGATGCCTTTGAAAATCCAGTTTTTACCATCAGAGGTGAATACGATGACGTTGTGGATTATCCCGCCGCCTTTTTTACAATCAAAGTATTCAAGCGTTAAATGTTCACTCGTTGGATGATTCTTTGATTTTTGGATGATGAAACTGATAAGTCTATTTTTCATCTTTATAATTTTTTCAAAATTGAGCATCTGAATAATGATAAGCGGTTTATCACTCCGCAGCACTGTGGAAACTTCTTTGAAAAGTTGCTGTAAAGGAATTGAAACATGGGGAAGCGCGTTTCCCATACATATTACTGCGTCATATTTTGTCGGGAGCTTGTCTGAAAGTCGAGTAAAATCAGAAAGCATAAATGAGACGCGCTTTTTGAGGGCGGGAGTAAGTTTCTCTCGTTTTTTGTTACATATCTCAATCATAAATGTATTTTCATCAAGCCCCAAAATAGTATAGCGTCCCTTTTTGGCAAGACGTACGGTATATTCTCCAGTCCAAACACCGATATCAAGTATTTTTTTTATCTGTGCCTTTTTAAACTCTTTTTCCAGTATGGGATATTCGTAGTTCATGCGTTTTCGCCAATTGACCATGAGGTCATAATGCTGGCCCACAAAAGTTGCATATCGCTGCTTCTCAAGTCGCGGCATCTCATTGCGTAAGAGTCTTCTGAAAATGTCTCCTTGCGAAACAATACCAAGAAGCTCTTGTTTGTCGTTGATAATGGGGAGGTGAGAGAACTTATGCACAAGCATGAGAGACTGTGCTTGCATGAGGGGAGTTTCAGCTGTTGCCGTAATCATTTTTTTATTCATGATCTGCGATACCGGACCCTCCAGAAGTTGGGTGATATTTTGCTCGATATGTTCAAAGTCAGCAGCATGCGCAAAGTCTTCGATAATCTCTTGGATGCTCGGGTACATGCGCGATAGTAGATCGTGTTGGGTCAGTATACCGACAAGTTTTTTGCCTCGCGTGATGGGTATTGCAGAAAGACCAAGACTGAAAATAAGCTGGGCACCTTCTTTGATAGGGGTATGTTCATCTATAGTAACTGGCGTTTTATGAATGACGCTTGCTATTTTCATACAACAGACACCGTCTTATTTCTATTATAATTCATTTCGCTCAAGAAGGGAAAAATATTTCTCCCTTTCCATGCAAAACCATATAGCGCTTCGATCATCAACATCTATTCCTCTTTTTTTTTGATAATCTTTCCATGAGGAGTCATGAAGAGCGGCGTTTGGATCATCTGCCACAGGACTGAAATGCAATTTATTGAGAAAAAGATGAATATTTGGCTGGTAATTTCCTGCTTTCGGATCAGTAAGAACCCACGCGCGCGCCTCATCAAACCCTTGCTCTTCAAATATGATATGCAATGCTTCCTTGAGAAGTCGCGTTGCTATTCCCTGTCTTCGCTCTTTGGGATCCACAAGAAGTCCTTCGATAGAGGCGATTTTAAGAGTGCTTTTGGGAATAAATCGATCGCCTTCCCATCGTATAGTGACTACACCCAGCAGGTCGTCAAATACATTCCGCGCCACAAGGGGAAGGATTTGTGATTGAATGTCTGGATCGCCAGATTTATTTTTATAGTACCACATAATTTCTTGCGCAGCTTGTTCTATATGTTCCGGGGTATTTGAAAAGGGTACAGGAATAGAATCGAGATGGGGAGCAATGGTCGGGTCTTTTATCAAAAATCCTGCAATGACTTTACAGTCAACTGGTAATATCGTCCGCTCGATGCTTCGCAATACTTCGCATCTGTCCTTGACGCGTAGTGGTTCTGGTGTTATTGGTTGTTGTTCATGTTGCATAGGAGGAATTGCAGCTACATTATACTTATTTGTTTTCATTTGTCCACCGGTTCCAAAATGAATATGCAAATTTTCCAATCTTTCCGCCATATTTTGTGTTAAATCTTTTCTATTATACTCCCCATTTTCTTTTTCTATCGCACTAAATACATACATAATATGTATTTTTTATCCTTATTTTCCATCTTCAATTATAATAATAAATACATACAGTGAAAACTACATTACTGACTTTATTGGTCATTATTTTTTGGGGATTATGGGGGTTTTTTGGCAAATTATCTGCAACGAGAATTGCAGGACAGGGGAGTCTGTGGAACAGTATTTCACTTGTTGTTATTACTATCGTATTTATCTTTGCCACTCGTCAAGCTCCACCGCTGAAATTTGACGGTGGAGGGATATTATTTGGAGTACTTGCCGGGATTTTTTCAGCCATTGCATCGGTCTTGTTTTATTTTCTCCTGCAGAAAAAATCAGCCGGAGTTTTTGGAGCAACAATTGCAGTGTACCCGCTCGTCACTTTGTTGCTTTCGGTAGTCTTTCTGAAAGAGCACGTAAGTTTTGTCCAAACAATAGGCGTCGTTTTTGCGCTTGTCGGATTGGTACTCCTGAATCTGTGATATACTTGAAGAGTACTATGTTACCGGTGCTTTTAAACTTTGCGTTTATCAAAATCTACACAGCAGGGGTGTTTCTCGTGCTCGCGTTTTTTTGGGGATTGTTTTTCCTCTGGAAAAATATCAAGCTCACTTCTTTCAAAGAAGAAGATCTTTTCGACGGCGTATTTGTCGGGCTTCTGGGCGGATTATTTTTCGCGCGGATCTTCTACATCATCCTCAACTTTGGCGATTTTGGATTTGATATTCTCAAATTCATTTTGGTTAACGGATATCCGGGGTTTTCACTGTATGGAGGTATTTGTGGTGGGTTGCTATTTTTTTCCCTCTTCCTTTCTGCCAAAAAGATGATGTTTATTCAGGTGATTGATTATGTCATACCTCCCTTATTTCTCGCGTTTGCTATAGCAAAACTCGGTGGTTTTTTTTCAGGGGAAGCTCCCGGCGCAAAAACATCATTTTTCCTGCGTGTCAACTATAGTGGATATGAAGGGGCGCGCCATATGACGGGATTCTACGAATCGCTTCTCTTTTTTTTGGGAAGCTACATTTCCTATCGACTTCTTTTTTGGATAAGGAGGGGAATTATTCTTCGGGGCATTTTGGTGTGGTTTTTCCTCTGGTATGTGGGTAGTGTGTATTTATTGCTTGACTTTTTGAAGGAAAATCAATTATACTGGGGAACATTAAATTTTAATATCACACTTTCTGCTTTTATTATTATAATCTTTTCGCTCTATTTTCTCATACTTTTTAGAAAAAGTATTATCAAGAGTCTTGGTCAATTACAAGTTTTTACCGTACAATATGTCACACACACTTTCACACAGCGCAAAAGAGGAGCTTCAAAAAAAGTTGATCACCGAGGAGACTCGGCTGGCAAAAAGAATTGAGGAGATCCGCAAAGAAGATCCGTTTCTTGATCCAGATCATGCAAATGACAATGCAGCAGTTGATACCGATGTTCGTGAACAAATGGGACATGATACCATTGAGGCACAAATTGCGACACTCTCAAAGGAACTCACGCTTGTGCGCGGGGCATTGAAGAAAATGATCAAAGGAAAATATGGCATCTGCGAAAGTTGTGGAAAGCCCATCCAGATAGAGCGTCTACAGCTTTTGCCCTATGCAAAATATTGCATCGAATGCGAACGGCGCTTGATAAAATAAGGATAAGAGTGTAAAAAGTTTATATGCAGGATTTATCTGTTTCTTTTTTTTTCTCCCTCGTTTTATTCCTCGCTTTTCCGTTTGTCTTCGGGTTTTTGGCGTCAAAGGTGAAGCTTCCCGCGCTTTTGGGATATGTAGTGGGCGGAGTCGTTTTGGGAGTATTTCTGAAACAAGATGGAGTGGACGTACTTTCGCAGTTTGCTCAAATTGGTGTAATATTGCTTTTATTTACCATAGGACTTGAGGTTGATCTCTCGCGCATCAGGCGTTTTTCCCGATTTGTCTTTGTTGGCGGCGCTATCCAAATAGGCATCACTACCGTGCTTCTTGCTCTTCTATCGCTTCTTTTTGGGCTCGGGTTTATGCCTGCGCTTCTCATTGGGCTTGCGCTTTCTCTCTCTTCAACTGCGGTGGTTGCCAAAATTATCCAAGATAGGGGAGAGGAGCATTCGCTTCTAGGGGAGCTTGCGATCGGTCTTCTTATTTTCCAAGACATTGCGGCAATACCGATTCTTATTCTGACGTCAGCACTCGGCAAAGGGTCCGATTCCAGTTTTTTTGTGGTAGATCTTTTGGTGAGTCTTCTCCGTTCTATGGTGGTTATCGGGCTTTTATATTTTTTGGGGAAAATACTTGTGCCACGTATTTTCATGCGACTTGCACGCGTTTCTTCAGAAATACTCAATCTGTTCACGGTTTTTTTTATCGTGATTGTCGTATTTCTGTTTTCCTTTTTCAAAGTTTCACCAGGTATTGCTGCTTTTATCGCAGGGGTGTTGGTTGGGGCTACCGTCGAGCACCATCACATTTTCTCGCGCGTTCGCCCCTTTCGAGATCTTTTTGCCATACTTTTTTTCGTGTATCTGGGGACGTTTATTGATATTCCCTCATTTCTGACGCACGTGGTGCAAATCAGCGTATTTACGTTCTTTCTCATGCTCATAAAAAGCGTGGTTGTGGGAGTGATTTTTATCTTTTTCCGGTTTCATTCACGCACGGCATTTTCGATGGGACTTTTGCTTTCGCAGGTGGGTGAATTTGCCCTCGTTATTCTCTATGAAGGAAAAACGGCAGGAGTCATTTCACCCGATACCTATCTTTTTGTGCTTTCATCTTCTCTCATCACTATAGCTATTACACCGCTTTGCGCGCTCAAAAAAGATACGTGGTATTTCGCTATTCGTAAAATGCTCAAAAAAAGAGCGCCGACCATCATGAGTTTTATTGATATTCATGATAAAGAACCCGCCCATATTGATGCATTTGATATCACGAACCATGTAGTCGTTTGCGGCTTTGGGAGGCTTGGATTTTATATCGGACGCGCCCTTTCTATGGCGCATATTCCCTACATTGCAATTGACTATAATGTGCATATTATAGAGATCAATCGCAGAAAAGGAATCTCGGTGATTTATGGAGATCCCACTGATATTGATGTATTGGATTATGCACAGACTGAAAAAGCTACCCTGCTTGTTGCTGCTCTTCCTGATCGGATATCGCAAGAAATGGTGATGCTCAACGCCAGGCGCCTGAACCCCCACATTACTATTTTTACGCGAGTGCATAAAGCAGGGGATAGTACGCGCATGAAGGATCTGGGAGCGAACGTGGTGATACAGCCAGAATTTGAGGCTGCCATTTCGATGGTGAAAAAAGTGTATATAAACTTCAGACTTCCCAAAGAAGAGATTATCGGCAAAATTAAGCGACTGAAACTTGAACATGGAATGGCGTAAAAAGATTTTTTTTATCGCCGGAATTATCATGTTGGTCGCAGTTTTCGTTTTGGCAACTGGTTTTGTCCGCGCCGTCAAAACCTTCAAAAAAGATCGCCTCAATGTACTATTTTATAGTGAGAAACCAGTATTTTTCTCCCTTGGGGTGAGAGAGGGAGTACATTATCGAGGGGTATTTACTGATGATGTTCTCCTTCAGGTGCCAGGAGGGTATGGCCGCTATCGAGCAGGTGCTTTGGGGAAGTTGTCTCAAATTGAAAAAGACGAAACCATCATACAGCGTGCTTTTTCTGCTGCTGTATCGTCATATGTCGATTTTTATTTTTACCCAAAATCAAGCATTATTTATTTTGATCAATCGGATAAAAACAGTCGTATATCCATCCTTACTCTTGTCCGCACAATTTTTTCCCGCCAGCATATAACAAACACCAATCTCTGGGATCGAATTTTTCTTTTTGCAAGCTTCATGAGCACGCGAAAAAATTCCTTTATTGATCTTCCGATTGATCAATTTACCAAACAAGATGAACAGCTGACTTTTGATGATCGCGCATTTGCCAAAAAGCACCAAGGTTTTTTTTATCAAAAATCTATCCGTGAAGAGGAGAAAAATGTAGAGATCGTGTATGGAGAAAGTTATGAGGCGGCGGAGTTTATTTCACGCATCCTCGAAGGGGAGGGGATGCATGTGGTGGATATTGCAACAGACGATCTTCCCAAAACGTGTATAATAAATGAGGATATTTCCTCACAAATTTCACGCACCGCATATTATCTTGCACATATGTTTGATTGTGAGGTGAGGCAGCAAAAACAGAACGGGAGTGGTATTGTCATACGGCTTGATGCGGGTGTCGAGAAGTTGTGGAAGTAAACAATGTATTATGTATTTCATCATAGCAATCGTGAGTATTTTTTTGCTCTCATTCGTATTTTCCTTTATCTCGATGAGGGATGACTCGAGTACTTTTGTCAGAAAAATAATGCATCGCAGAAAAGTGAAGGGAACGATTGTTTTTTTGAAGAAAAAGATACTCCACTTGAAGCCGTAATTAATAGTAGTATCTGTTACTCTTCCTCTTTTTCTTCTTCAAATTCGGGATTATGGAAGTATGCTTTTTCCTCAACTTGCTGGGCGATTTCCTCAAGATCAACGGGCTCTTCGTGTTTTTTTTCATGTTCATCTGTCTCCTCTTCTTTTTCCGTATCATCATGTTCTTCATGAAGAGACTTCAAATCATCCTGGATATTGCGGGGAAAAGAGGTGTATTTTGCGACCCGTACCCCTTTTTTTTCCTCCTTGATAAATACATCAATATGGTTTTTTGAAGCTTCTTTAATATACATCGTATATTCACTCTTTCCTTCAATAAAAAAGATAAGTCGTTTGGAGATATCATCAGGAAGGCTGCCGATGTATTCGTTTTTTTGATTGCGCAGTTCCACGCGCCTTTTTTTGATCTTAAATACTACTTTTTGACCTGCTTTGAGTTTGGCTAAAATATTTACTTGTCCAAGGTTCACTAAATTGATCACCTTTGTTTTACCGGGAGTTACGAGAAAAAGTGTGGGATCAAGGGGAAGTGAGTCTTTTTCCTTTTCTTTTGACAACCCTTTTTTTTCAAGGATTTTAATTTTATCTAAGTTTGTTTTTGCTATTTGATTGGTTGATTCGACTCTCAAAGCTTTCTGGTAGTATTTTTTGGCAAGTCTAAAATTATTTATTTGAAAAAACGCAAACCCGAGGCGCAAATATGCATCAAGATTCACTGGGTCCTGCGCAATAATTTGGGTATTGAGTTCGACGGCCTTCCTGAAATTTCCCCGCAATGCCTCTTCTATGGCTTTTTCATGTAAATTGTGTAAATTCATAGTGTCTGATGAATAAAAAGTATAGAGTGATTATTAAAAAAGTCAACCCCGATTTTATCCCGATTAAATCGGGATTAATCGGAACCAATGTTTGATATAATGAAGCATACGCGGATTATGTCAGGGCATTCAAAATGGTCGCAAATCAAGCGCAAAAAAGGCTTGGCTGATACAACACGGGGAAATCTTTTTTCCAAAATTTCACGAGTTATAACCAGCACGGTGGGGGAAGGAGGGGGAATCACAGATCCTCTACACAACGCAAAGCTGCGCCTGGCGATCATGCAGGCTCGGCAAGCGCGCATGCCCAAAGAAAATATTACCCGAGCCATAGAAAGAGTGTCTGGGAAGGGCGTTATAATGAAGGAAGTTGTCTATGAAGGTTTTGCGCCCCACGGAGTCGCACTCATCATAGTCGCAACAACTGATAACTCTACCCGTACCGCCTCAATTATACGAAGCGCGCTTGAGAAATATGGGGGGAAACTTGCTCCCAGTGGTTCGATCATGTATCTTTTCAAAAAATGTGGTACAGCGGTTTTTGATAAACCAAACACAAAAGAAGAAGAAGTTTTTACGTTTGCGCAGGCAATCGGCGCCCATGATATGGAAGAACACGCACAGTCATACATCGTATATTTTCCTTTTGAGAAAATCGGACATGTGGGCGAACATCTCGGGAAACTATCTCCCTCATCTGTTGCTGTTGATTATCGTCCTTCTGCAACTATTCGTATTGAGGGAAAGACAAGCGCTCTTCGTTTAGTTGAACTTATTGAGTCTCTGGAGGAGTTTGATGATATATACAAGGTGTATGCGAATTGTGATATTCGAGATGAATATGTATAACGTATGCTTATTCGTTTAATTTCTCGCATCTCAAAAAGAAGAAGATTGATTATTGCAACGGTATCGCTCGTCTGCATCATGTTGTATTCGACGTTTCTTTCTTTTTCTTCAATCAAATATGTCATCCTCGCCGTTGCCGCAGCGACCTATTTTTTCACGTTTTTCTCAATTCTTGAGGGTATTAATAAATATGAATGGCTCATGTTGTTTATCGCTCCCGTCATGTTTACGGTCGCATTTAACCTTTTTTATTTCCTGCTTCCGGTCAGGTGGTTGACGCGTATTCCTTTTGTTGCTCTTTATGCTATTTCCCTCTATGCGTTGTTGCTTTCTTCCAACATCTTCAATGTTGGGGTTGTCAAAAGTCTGCAGTTGTTTCGTGTCGCTTTTTCAGTCAATTTTCTGTTTCTGACCATGACGGCATTTCTCATCTGCAACGTTATTCTTTCTTTCCGGCTGAATTTTGTGCTCAATTTTTTCCTCATTTTTATCGCTCTTTTTCCCTTGGCTCTTCAATTTATATGGTCAGCAAAGCCCAAAGTGACACTTGATAAAGAAACTGTGTTGTATAGTTTGCTCATAGCTCTCTACGTTGCTGAAGTGAGCGTTGTTTTTTCCTTCATGCCGCTTAAACAGGCCATATTTGCCCTAGTCCTGACGGGGTGTTTTTACAGTTTACTTGGATTGTTTTACAGCTATCTTGATCGCAGACTTTTTACCGAGCGTGTGCGGGAGTTTATTTTTGTTATTATTTTTGTCTTTATTATCGCATTTTTGTCTCTTGCTTGGTAGAAGCAGAAGAAGGGGAGAGGGGAGTGTGGTTGAGAAGTAGGATGAGGAAATCATGCGCAAAATGTACGGACGTGTATATACTATCCCATAGTATTTATATAACTTATAGTAAATTCACTGTTTAGCAGGTATTGTGGATAAGTGATACAAGATTTCATCCCTTTTTACGCACAAACTAATAATTTAGAATGTCTTTATGCTCCAAATAATGATTAGCATGGTAGTTTACCGGTGCTAACTCTTTGACCCCGATTTAATCGGGATTGAAATTTAAGCTCAAAAATTACTATTTGTATTGTTATTTTGCTCTAAATTTAAAAACCTCGTTGCAGAGAGAGCGGAGGGTATTGGGAACTCCAAACAGTGCTTTTTTTATAAAAACAGTATGTATATGTACAGATGATAAAACTTCAAACTTTTTTGAGCAAAACAGGTGCGCTCTTGGGGAGTGTTCTCTTTCGAGGGGCAACATCCCTCATGTGTGGTGTTTATAGCCTGGGGAGCATAGGACATAAGACGTCGTAAAATGTATCTTTTACGACGTGTATGAACGATGCGGTGGAGAAGAGGGTGAAAAAAATTAAAAATCAAAATTTAAAATTTGAACATAAAATGTGTTATTTTTTTGTCATAGTTTGGTCAAAACACTCCTCTTTTTATGCGTGTTCACCACCTTACATAAATTTCTGTATCTATACCTACTATAGGATAGTATATAGGTAGGGAAAGGTTTTTCTGTCGCTCTTTTACCTCTCTTCTCCAACTTATACAGAACGGGTAAGAGGTGGGGGATGTGTACAAAATATACTCAAGATCCCAGAAGTCCTTTTACTTTTTGGACAAGCTCATCGGGGTTGAGGCTTGATTTGACCAAATGGGAATAAGCGCCAAGTTTTTGCGCTTCTTGGATGATGCTGTCATGGGCGAGGTTGGTAAGCATGACAATGCGGCCATTTTCTGCTTTTGCAGGTTTGTCTCGAAGTGCCGCAAGGACTCCAAGACCGTCCATTTTGGGCATCATGACATCAAGGAGTATGAGGTCGAAACCGCCTTCTTGTGCTTTCAGGACGCCTTCTTGACCGTCAACTGCTGTCGTAATATCGTACCCGGCCTCTTTCAGTACTTCCTCGTATACGTCGCGGATATATAAGTCGTCTTCAATGATCAGAATTTTTTGTTTTTTATTATCCATAAGAAGCTATTATTTAGCATAACAGATATTTATCATCTTGTCAATCAATAAAAAAGACGTCGTTTAATGTGGGTTTCTTTTTTTTACCTCTCCCCTACTCTGTTTTCTTCCAATAATCTATTCACCAGAAGTTCAATATATGTTTGGGTTTGTATGAGCGCGCATTGTTTTTGCAGTTCTTGTAAAACAGATTTCATTCTTTCTGGTTGCATAACAAGTATTGGATCGGCGCGTAATTCTTTTTTTGCTTGATCGAGACCGTACCGAAACTGTTGTGTCAAGTTGTTCAACATTGTGGGGTTAAGAATATGCTGTTCAAAAAAATATATCGCAAGTGTCGTTCTTGGCATGGGGTGTATACCGGTAAGATAGTTTTTTTCAATCCCTCTTCTATAGCCGTGTAATGTGTCAATAGGTTCGATGAGTATGCGTGTCTCCTCATCCATATCCAAATGAGAATCAGGAATAAAAGCATTCATTAATTCATCATATCTGATCTTGATCATTTGAGATTTGGTATGTTCATCTGGGATGAGTCTATGAGATCCACCGACGCGCCTCATAAATTGTTTATAGGGAGGATAATTTCCAAAATAGATTTGTTCAATGTTTCTTTCGTCTTCATTTCTTCCCATAAGAAAAACCATTATAGCAGATTATTGTATATATACAATTTTTCCTGTGATATTGTAAATTTATACAAGGAGTGTAAAAATATGCCAGAGTCGTGGATGAAATCCCAACTAAAACCACAACCAAAAACTGAACCAAAAGAGACGCAACAACCTATGTTTATGATCGACGTAAGTGTAGAAGATGTAGATATGCAATTAACACCCGAAGAACAAGAGGCTTTGAGGAGATACGAATCACGAAAAGCGCTTGTTAAACCTTGGGTAGATGCGGTCATACCAGACAGAACGCCTGAACAATATATTGAGTCTGTTGCTAAAAAATATAAAAAAACTGTAGATTTGCTGGATCATGAGGACAGGGATAAAGCAAGTTACGCCTATCGTAGCGCGCGTTTCGATAAACAACAGTTGATAGACAGAATAGCTCAAACTGAAGTAGCTGATCAAGATTTGTCAGGATATGTTACGGCGTTGTACACGTTAACAACGACAATTCTTCCCAATGGCAGCGAGCTTTCCTCGGCGGATATAAGGAGATGGATAGATGCTTGTGAGACAACAAAACAAACTCAATTTCATCAAAGACTAGCAGAGCAATGGAAAGCAAAATTTATGGTTGGAGTAGACGAAAAAACAGCCAGACAAAGGATGCAAGATTTTCAAAGTTTGATAGTAGATTTAACAGGATGCAACATATATCCTCGCCCAGAAGCCAGAAACGCTCAAACTACTAAAGAGCTTTTCACCGCTTTTACAGAATTATACGAACAGGCTTATTCTATTTCAGGTCAGCGTCAAGAAGATGATATAGACAGACTCTTCAGAAGCGGAGCTGAAAGTGTGGGCTTAACTTTTAACGATCCTGAACAAACAAGATTGATGTTGCAACTTTATCAGGAGGTTTCTAACTATCCTGATAGAGAAATCGGGAAAAAGTTTGCAGATGATGTTGTCATCTATGCCAAACATCATGGTCTTTCAACAGAAAAAATTCGAGGTTTTGTGGACAAACTACTTCCTGCAATGCAAAATAATGATCCACAGGTTGAAATTTTACTAAGAGGTGGAAATATATGGGGAATGAAGCGTGGTGATTTTGGAGTTGGTGACTATCTCTGCCATGCTTATGCAAGTCCTATAACTTCCAGCAACTTAAATGAACTCTTACTCGCAGCAAGAGAAGTGCCCACTACAAACCTTTCGAGATTGGAACAAAATAGAATTGATGCTTTAACAATGTCCGCTCCCTTTGGCATATTGCGGGATTTCATCCACGACCAAAGACCGCATGTCAATGAGGTCCTTACAGCAATGATTCATTACTATGATACAGGAGACCGAACGCAATTAGAGTCAGTTTTGCCAAAAGCTGATTACTTTAATTCTGACAAGCGAATCCAAACGATGTTTGATAAATCAAAATATGATTTGAGGGTGGAAGACCGAGCAAAACCAAGAAGCTGGGTAAAGTCTGTGGAAGTTTTAAGACGTCTAGTCGAAAACACAAAACCTGTGCCCGACATACCGCCAACGACTTCGGACGAAAAATTGAATAAAAAACTACAAACTCTAGAGGAAGAATTGATCGGCAGAAGGGTGGTTTCAAAAGAGACTCTAACTAATACAATAGACTATATAAATCAACAACTGTTTTCAATGATGTCTAGAGAAAGTGTGGGAATTGAACCGAATCATATTATGGCGATTTCGTGGGTTGAAAGAAGGGTGTTTCAAGTATTGCAAACTATGAAATATGAAGACCAAACGGGAGCTTACAAACAGGAATGGTTTTTATCAATATTACGATTCCAAGAATTGATTGGTTCTCTTCAATTTAATGAACAAGAATTCCAAAATTTTATACAGATATTAACAGACTCAAACCTCGCAATTGAAGCATATAAACTTATCGGTAGAAGAACACTTGAAAATATACAGAAATTGGCGACGAGATATAAACAAAAAGGTCGAACTGATTCAGGAGCGTTATGGTCTGGCAATCTTGCTCACGAACTTGTAGGTCTTGTCGATTTCAAGACTGCTCAAACTGAACAAGGCAGAAAGTTTAGAAACGAGAGCGCTAAACAAATAACAGAACCTGGTTATCATCCCGGTGATTAACGAACAAACATTTCATCTCGGTACTGGTTTTTATTCGCTTTTTTTCCGATTATATACTCGTCTGTGGACAAGGGAAAGGATTTTTTTGCGGATGCGGATGTTTTTTGGGGTGACTTCAAGCATTTCATCCTCACCGATGAAATCAAGCGCCTGCTCAAGGTTCAATATCATAGGTGGTGCAAGGGCCTCGGCGACGCCCTCTCCTGCCGACCGATTGTTCGTTAGTTTTTTACCCTTACACGCATTTACTTCAATATCAATATCGCGGTTTGACATCCCCACGACCATGCCTTCATATACTGCCACCCCCGGTCCGATAAAAAGTGTGCCGCGACTTTGCGCATTGACAAGTCCATACGTCAGTGATACGCCCGATGCGGTAGCCACGATGGCGCCGTTTCTGATTGTGCCCATTTTGGGTCCTTTGGGGAAATAGCCGAGGAAAAACGTATTAACGAGTGCGGTCCCACGTGTTTTAGTGAGCAAAACGCTTCGTATCCCAAGGAGGTTGTTGTCGGAGATTTTGTATTTCAGTCGGACTTGCTCATGTTCGCCCGTCATATCTATAAATTCTGCTTTTCTCATACCAAATTCTTCAGTGACCTTTCCTAAAAATTTTTTGTCAACATCTATGGTGACTTCCTCAAACGGTTCATGGATGACACCTCCGATGGTTTTTTCTATGACGCGCGGTTTGGTGACTTGGAGTTCAAATCCTTCCCGCCGCATCGTCTCGATCAAAATCGCAAGATGCAGTTCCCCGCGTCCGTGTACCGTGAAATTGGCGCCGTCGGTGTCTGACTCTATTTTCAATGAGACATTGGTTTCTTTCTCTCTCAAAAGTCGTTCCTTGATTTGCCGTGACGTGAAAAATGTGCCCTCTTTGCCGGCAAACGGGCTGGTATTTGGACCGATCGTCACTTTTATCGTCGGCTCCTCCACTTGTATTTTAGGGAGACTCACCGGATGTTGCGGATCAGTGACGGTTTGCCCGATGGTCAGCTCGGGAATGCCGGCGATGGCGATGATATCGCCTGCAGATACTTCATCAACTTCCTTTTTATGCAAGCCTTCAAAAGTGTAGAGTTTTTGTACTTTATGCGTGCTTATGATCTTTTCTTCGTCAACCAGAGCTACCATCTGATTTTTGATCAGGGTTCCTTGGGTGACTTTGCCGATGCAGAGTTTGCCCACGTATGCGTCTTGGTCAAGTGTGGAGACGCACATCTGAAACGGTTTATCCTGCCCGGTGGCAGCGTTTTCAATTTCTTTCATGATGGTTTCAAAAAGAGGCGTAAGATCTCCTAGCGTTTCTGGCGTGTAGTGTGCTGGCAGGTCGAAAAAGACTTTGCCGTCTCGACCGACTGCGTAGAGTGTCGTGAAATGCAGTGTTTTCTCATCGCGTGCAAGCTCCAAAAAAAGGTCTTCGATCTCCTTCATCACTTCATCGGGACGTGCATCTTTTTTATCAATTTTATTGATGACCAATATGATTGTCAGTCCTGCCTCGATAGCTTTTTTCAAAACAAACTTTGTTTGAGGAAGGGGCCCTTCGGCTGCGTCAACCAGTAAAATAGCGCCGCTTGCCATATTGATGGTGCGCTCGACCTCGCCGCCAAAGTCTGCATGTCCCGGCGTGTCAATGATGTTTATTTTCGCTTGCCTATAAAACACCGCGGTGTTTTTGGCCAGAATAGTGATGCCTTTTTCCCGCTCCAGCGCATTTTGATCCATGATGAGCGTTTCACCCATTTCCTTCTCATTTTCCCGAAATGTATGTGTCTGCTTCAAAATCGCATCAACCAAGGTGGTTTTACCATGGTCAACATGTGCGATAATGGCAACGTTTTTGATGATCATAGAAAAAAACACGCTCTTTACACACAGCGTGTTAATATATCATTATACCACAAAAGGAAGGTTTTATGCGGGCTTTTATCGTAGATGTTTGATGGTAAGTTTTCTCGGATAAGAACTGATCTATTTTTTGTATTCTTTTCCCCCTCTTGGGTCTACACCAAAAGCATTTACAGTGAATCCAGAATTTTTATATTCACGCAGTGTTGAAAAAATTTTAGACTTATCCCATTCTTGTGGTGGATTATCAATTCTTGCCTGTTGTTTCGTTGAAGCTGAAAGTGGGGCCTCATCTAATAAAACAACTCTTGTAATACCAAGTTTTCTAAGTAGCTTTACGCTGGGAAAAAATTTTTGGAATAATCCTTGATTTTTATCTGTGCTAAATAATGGTCAAATCCACGTGTCATTAATATCGGGATGTTATGTATCGCGTGCGCAAGTCCTAATCGCTGAATCACAAAATTTTTTCTTCTTTTGGTTATAGTATTTAAAATCTTATCTACTTCATATTGAATAGCACGATCATGTTCTTCATAAGCAGTTATTAGGTCTGGTTGTATTTTGTGATCTTCGGGAAAATAAATTTCCTCTGGAAGTATGCTAAAAGCACTTTTTAACAAATCTTTTATTTGTTTCATAGACTCAAACTCTGAATGTTCCATGTTAGAAATAGGTTTGGTTTGAGGCAGGTGTTCTTCTTCATTCATGATATATATCATAACACATCCACCCTGTTTTTTGACATATTCATCAGTCGTTTTTGCTCATCTGTCGGAAAATGCTCGATGGCATAGCTTCCCTGTTTTAAAAAAACGCCCCAAATCACGAGCGCGTTCTTTTGAAACAAAATCACGGAGTTCTTTTTTGAGTCTGAAAAGCATTCATCTTTTGAACTTTAATGATTTTTTGATAACTGTGTAACCGCGGCTACGGGGATCCTCCTACAATTTGTAATCTTGCTAAATATATCTTCGCTAAACGATCTATATAATGAAGTTGTGAAAGGAGTTCATTAACGCGTTTTTTAACCAATCCCTCGGGGTTGGTTTCTACATTTCATTTTTCATTAAATTGTGTTTTTTTATAAACGCCCTCCCTAAACCAGATTTTAAGTATTTTTCAAAGTTAAAGGCAGTATATTTATTGGAGAATGCAAAAGTAGTAAAACATACATCATGAAGGCGGACTGCATCCGCTGGAACCCGAACGAAGCCCTCCTTCGCCCTTCGGGCTTCGGCGGGTGAAAGCGGTGTTTTTTTGGACAAAGTTCGAAACTATTTCGAGCAAAATCCAAACGATTAATGCGGACTCGGCAGGGCAAACTATTTTTCTGGGGGAATGGAATTGCCCTGCCTCGGCTTTCGTCCCGCCCGCAGGAGGGGTCTGGGGAGGAATGCGGGCGGGTTTCGCTTTCTTTCGGAAAAAATTTGCGGCTAATTATTCGTAAATATTAGCAGATTGGCCAGTAAAAAGTCCATTATTACCGCGAGCTGATTTTGCTTGACTTGCCTCAAAAATTGCGACAGCGAGCTGACCATTACTAAGTTTTACGGCCACAGAATCAGTTTCGGATTTTGAACGAAAACTCGGATCACTTAATATGTGTTGCGTTGATTGATCTGTCGCATACACACCTTTTTCGATCATACCTTGAGCGAAAAGCCCGTCCATTTCAAATCGATCATCTCCAGTTTTCACTTCTTTATAATTTGGATTTCTCGAATTTATAAATAATTCCATCAGTATTTGTTTTGAATTTTTCGGCAATAAAATTTCTTTGCCTTCCCAATGATCAACTTCGTAATCTTGCTCATTAAAATTTTCAGGAACTTTATTATCCCAAATTTTTTCCAATTCTTCTGTAGGAAAAATTGGTTTTCCGTCAAATTCAACCATAGTCCAACTATAATGTCCTCCTCTCCTATCAGAAACTTCTTTCTTAAAATTAACTTTTTCGGTTCCAGCAGATCGAACAAAAGTATTCCATTTGTCTATCAAAACGCCCCATTCAGTAGCTTTTCCTTCAAAAAATACCTCGTTGAATTTTCCATATTCGGCTTCAGCAAAATTTTTATCGGAAGTTAGGAAAAAAGCTCCTTTGACATTATCTAAATCAAAAGTTTTAGGTGCTTCATGAGAAAAAGCGTCAAATTTTCTTGTAGTGCCATGATAGAGAATCAATGGCTCGCCATTCACATCAATAAATTTACTCGCTCCTTCGGGATCGTTTTCCCAATCGCCATACCAATTTTTGAAAAAACTACTTCTGACTTCCAACCATTGCTTTTCACCAAGACGAGATTTTTCCCCGTTCGGGGCGAGAGCATATTCGAACTCGCCATTTTCATTGTAAAACATTTTGCCATCGGCAATTGCCAATTCTTTCATTTGGTTTAATTCTTCTTGAAGTTGTTTAGCTTTCTCTCCTTTATCTTGTCGCTCTTTAATTTTATCGGTTCTTGCTTGCTGATATTCTGGAGTTTCTTTAGCTATATCTAAAATCTCTTTACGCTCTTCTTTCGGAGCTTCTTTTATCTCTTTTGCGAGATTATCTCTAAATTGTTGTGATTCAAAATTTTCCATAAAATTATTTCAATAGCTCATCAACTGAAACATCAAGCGCACGCGCAAGTTTTTCTAAAATCGTTAAAGTAACATGTACCTTACCATCCTCAATTGCACTCATATAACTCCTATCCATCTCTATTGCTCGGCAAATGTCGCCTTGCGACATTTTACGGCGAAGCCGTATTCGTTTGATGTTTTCGCCAAGTTTTTTGGAAGTTTGGGACATATTTATATTAACATGTTATCAACTATTGCGCTTCTCTTCAATATGGAAGTATAATCCCATATATGGAATTGATAGCCGCAAATTTTTTCCGAAAGAAAGCGAAACCCGCCCGCATTCCTCCCCAGACCCCTCCTGCGGGCGGGACGAAAGCCGAGGCAGGGCAATTCCATTCCCCCAGAAAAATAGTTTCGCCCTGCCGAGTCCAAATTAGTTTTCAGGATTTTCGTCAAAAAATGTTCGAACATCAATCAAAAAACACCGCCAAGTTTTACATTCAGCGAAATTGAAAGATGTTGTCTCGGCGCGTTGCGCCGAGGCTGTTTCTTACGATTTCACAAAAAGTGAAAATTGGCGGTGAAATTATATCCTTTGCGCGAACCTTTTTCGAGGGACGATGACCCGCCCCGCCGCCCGCCTCCGCTAACGCTCCGGCGGCAACCTCGCAGAAATTTTCCCTTACAATTTTTCTTTTGCGCGCGCCCCCTGAAAAAAATTCAAAAAAGGAAAGGGAAATTTCTGCT
>Ga0209542_10003313_pt1 | contig 34605 bp, 37 predicted proteins | sample RifCSPhighO2_01_FD_184028 | JGI IMG/M metagenome (GOLD analysis project Ga0209542, IMG submission 184028) | Soil microbial communities from Rifle, Colorado - Rifle CSP2_plank highO2_0.1 (SPAdes) (version 2) | ecosystem: Environmental > Terrestrial > Deep subsurface > Rock core/Sediment ...
GGGGTGAGGTTTGAAATGTGAGTTATAAACAACTAAATATTTTCGTGAATGCTATAATGTTTCCATGGACAAAACTATTCGTGTGGCAATAAATGGTGGAGGTAGGATTGGGAGAGCTTTTTTGAGACTGGTTCAAATCGAACCAAGTGTTGAAGTAGTGGCTATCAATGATTTGGGAGAAATAGATAATATCGCTTACCTGATCAAATACGACACTGCTTATGGCGCGGCACAGTTTGATGTAAAAGTTAAAGATGACAAAAAGGCACTTATCATAAATGGTAAGGAGATAGAATTTTTGAGTGAGAAGAGTCCGACTGATTTGCCGTGGAAATATTTGAATGTAGATATTGTAGTCGAGGCGACCGGGGCTTTTACTAGCTATAAAAAAGCCAAAGGGCATTTGGAAGCGGGGGCTAAGCGAGTGATAATCACCGCACCAGCCAAAGACGAGCCGGCAGACGACACTCAAGCCACTATTTTGATGGGGGTAAATTGCGATATGTTAAAGACAGGTAAACTCACTATCACTTCAAATGCTTCTTGTACCACCAACGCCGGCGCGCCCCTTATCCAAATCTTGAATCAAAAGATTGGGATCGAGAAAGCAGTTTTGAATACGGTGCATGCTCTGACTGGTAGCCAGTCGGTGGTAGATGCTCCCAACAAACATAATATGCGAGAGGGTAGAGCCTCTGGATTTAATATTATACCGACGGCTACTGGATCGGCTATATCGGTGACCGAAGTGATCACAGAACTACAAGATAAATTTGATGGTATCGCCATGCGGGTGCCTATGATCGCCGGTTCAATCGCAGATGTCACTTTCATTGCTAAAAAAGATACTAGTGTGGAAGAAGTAAATAATATTTTGAGAGAAGCGGCAGCGAGCGAACATTGGGCAGGTATATTTGCTGTGACAGAAGATCCGATAGTATCCTCTGATATCATAGGCTCACTTTATGGCTCGATCGCTGACCTCGGGCTTACTCGCGTAGTCGGTGGCAACTTGGTCAAAGTCTGCGCTTGGTATGACAATGAAATGGGGTACTCAAATACGCTATTGAAGCATGTATTGAAAATGGGACAATACATATGAAAATATATTTTGCATCTGATCACGCCGGATTTGAAATGAAAAATGCTTTGAAGGAGTATGTCGCAGGTTTGGAGTATGGGGTGGAAGATTGCGGAGCCTATGAGCTTGACCCTGATGATGACTACACACTTTTTGTAAAAAGGGCCGCAGAAGCTGTGAGTAAAGATCCTGAAAATGTAAAAGCGATAGTTCTAGGTGGTTCTGGCCAAGGTGAAGATATGGTGGCTGACAAATTTCCGGGTGTGAGATCGGCTGAATATTACGGAGGAAATCTAGAAATAGTGAGGCTCTCGCGTGAACATAATGATGCAAACGTTTTGTCTTTGGGAGCAAGATTTATTTCTCTAGAAGAAGCTAAGGAGGCGGTAAAGATTTGGCTCGAGACTCCGTTTGGTAATGAAGAGCGTCATGTTCGTCGGATTTCAGAAATTGAAAATTAAGACATTTTAAATTATTTGAAAATTCTAAATTAAAAATTGAAAATTATCCATGATAGAGATAATCCCAGCCGTTATTCCTCAAAATTTGAACATAGTGAGAGAAAAGTTCTCGGCTCTTAGAGGTTTAGTGAAAAAAGTCGCAATAGATATAGTGGATGGCAAGTATGCCCCAATCACCACCTGGCCATTTAATGATAATCAGTTCGAAGAATTTTCTAAAATAGCTCGGGGGGAAGAAAAGTTCCCCTACATTGATGAATTTATTTTGCAAATTGATTTACTGGTTTTGCACCCCATTGAATATATTCCTGATCTACTTTCGCTCGGAGCCAAAAGCTTCGTCGTTCATATTGACTCCACCGATCATGTGAAAGAATGTATTGAAACGATCAAAAGTGCTGGCTGTGAAGTGGGCCTCGGCATCAAACCTTCTGTAGACATAAGTTTTCTCCAAGAATTTTTATTAGATATTGATTTCGTTCAGTTTATGGGTAGTGATCGAGTAGGGTACAATGGAGTGGAGCTTGACCAGAGTGTTTTAGAAAAGATAAAGCACTTTCACCATGAGCACCCTTCGATACCCATCCAAGTAGATATAGGAGTCAACTTCGAGACTGCCCCCCTCCTCGCCGTGGCCGGCGCCTCGCGACTCATCTCTGGCTCTGTCATATTCAACACTCCCGATATAAAGACAGCTATAATGAAGCTGCAAGATTCTTAAAATAAAATGAAGAGAGTCAAATTTATTCGTGACGATATTCAAGATTTTCTACTTTCTTTTGATGATTCAATTGTATCAAAAATAACAAGTGCTCTTGATATTTTGGATGATTTAGGTGAACAAATTAGACCTCCTAGGTCAAAGAAGATTGCTAAAAATATTTATGAACTAAGAGTGTTAGCAGATTTGTCCATAAGAATATTCTATACTTTTCACAATCAAAATATTGTCATACTGCATGCTTTCGTAAAGAAAAGCCAAAAAATTCCACCCAAAGAACTAAGGATGGTTATACACAGGTTACAGCACTTGCCTTAAGATAGCGTTTATGCTATCATACACTTATGAAAACTTTAGAAGATTTTAAAAAAGAAGCTTTTAAGAGACCTGGGGTAAGGAAAGCATATGAAGAAATGCAGCCAGAAATGAAAATAATCCGAGCTCTTATAATATCTAGGAATAAAAAAGGAATGTCTCAAAGGAAACTGGCTCAAAAAATAGGTGTCACCCAATCAGCTTTAGCAAGATTTGAGGCTGGTAACATAAACCCAACTCTCTCTTTTATCAAGAAAGTCACATCCGGGCTAGGATTGAAATTGATTGTGAGGTAAGATTATCTATATAACTCAAAGGAGCACGTGAATGCTCCTTGAGGTCTGACTTATAAATATTATCATAGATATTGTGCCTCCACAAAGTCCAATACAAAATAATACTTCCCCTACTACTCAATCTTCGAAAAGACATGCTTTCTTAATAACTCTTATTGTCTTGATGCTTCTTTCCGGTGGATTTGCTACTTGGTATTTTCTCAACCAGCCTCTTGAACTAGAGCCAGAAAATCTATCTGTCGTAGATTCAAACGAATTTGCAGACTGGAAAACTTATCGAAATGAGGAATGCGGGTTTGAGTTTAAGTATCCAAAAGAATATGAAGCTTACGAAAATACTAACGGTGTACAGATTATTCGTCCTGAGGATCGGAATGTAAAAGGTGAACCGGTAGAGCGGGAATTAAGCCTAATACTTTTCAAATCACAAATAAAAAAATTGGAGGTGTTGATGGAATCTATATAGGAGGTTCAGAAGGAGTTCTCACTAATTATTTAATTGTACCTCATAAAGAAAAAGTTTTAGAAATTTTGGTGATGATACCTAAATTTAATCAAATTTTTTCTACTTTTAAATTTATTTATATTCCATCTGTGGGAGACAAGTTTGAATTACGAGATAAAGGGGTACCTTTTGGTTACCCAGGTGATAATGATAGGAAAATCATAGCGATAAATAAATTAGGAGAGGAAAAAGTTGTAATTGAAAGTATAATTGAATCCTTGCCTGAGTTAGCAACTGGTAATTCTTTGGGTAAGCTGTCTTTCCCCGTAGGATCCACTAGGTTATATTTTGTTGAATACAGACCCAGCTCAGATGGTTCACCACTAAATGTATACGCCTTTGATTTAAAAACTCTCGCTTTTGCACGTCTTCCTAATGCTTCCCGATATTATGCAGATTATGGTTCGAAATCCTTGTCTCCAGATGGTAAATATATTGTTACAATTACAAACCACGATAATTATTCTGATAAACAAAAAATATTTTTGCTAGATTTAAACAAAGATAGTGTAGGGACAATAGTTTCTTTAAGTGGAAACGAGGTTGTTGATCAATGTTCAGATAGAGGGGATTGTTGGGGAAGTTATAATGATATGAAATGGGTAGATAATGACACTTTCGAGTATTCTGTTTATGATTCAACTAAATACATTGATGCTGACTGGAAAACTTATACTAATACCAAATATAATTATGAATTTAAATATCCTAATGATTGGAAAGTAGAAAGCGCTTACTCATATAAATCATTACAAGAAACTGATAATGCTTATGTTTTTTGGGAAGGGGAAGAGATGTCTGGAGGGGGGGTTACATTAGTTGTGAGAGATGATATAACTTATTTTGACCAAAATGATAAAGTAATAGATAGAAAAGAACAAATCATAAATAATATAAAATGGAATATTTTAAATATGAGATCAGACAGTCAAGATTACTCTCATGTTAAAATAGCTTATACTATATTTAAAGATAAATTATTTGAATTTGTTTCTATAGCTGGCTCTGATTATGTTCCTTATAACAATAAATTTGATGATATTTTATCCACGTTTCAATTCATTAAATAGTTTTTAACTTGTGCTTTTCAAACTTTTTAACTCATGAAAATCAATAGCATCCACAAAGATGTTGGGAAGTTTATCGATAGTCTCAATAGTAATTTACGTGGAGAAGTTTTAAAAGCTACAGATTTATTAGAAGATAGAGGTCACAATATTTGGATGCCATATAGTAAGAAGATTGCGAAAAATATATACGAATTAAGGATAATTAGCACTCAAAGTATAAGAATCTTCTATGCCTTTAAAAATAATGAAATATTTCTTCTTCACGCTATTAATAAAAAGAGTCAGAAGTTATCTAAAAAGGACATTGATAAAGCAATCCACAGGGAGAGATGGTTGCATTAATTATAACGAATATGCTATAATTGAATGGCTATGATCACAAAAAAAATGAAAAAAAATGGGTTTATCTCATTTCAGGAGTTTAAAAAGAAATCATTAAGTAATCCAAGCGTTAAAAAGGCTTATGATGCTCTTGAATTTGATTTTCAAATCATAAGAGCGCTTATTGATGCTAGATCCAAAAAGAATTTGACTCAACAAGAATTGGCTAAAAAAATCGGAGTGGAGCAGTCTGCTCTTGCTCGTTTTGAATCTGGCAAAGTAGACCCTAGATTAACTTTTATCAAGAAAGTCACATCTGGGCTAGGATTGAAATTGATTGTGAGGTAAAATTACCTCATGCCTCCGGAACCATCTCAAAAATCTAAATATTTTATTTTTGCTGCCATCTTAATTATTGTGATCGGTTTTGTAGTTATTAACTATTACTCTAATTCTGACTCTAATAAGGAAGCAGAATACCCAAAAGTGGAATGGGATCAAGAGGAAACTGGAAAAATTTACAACTCTGGAATTAGAGGTACGGTAACAGTAGGACCGACTTGTCCTGTCGAGAGAGTCCCACCTGATCCAAGTTGCGCCGACAAAAAATATCAAGGTGAATTTATAGTTAAAAATGTTGCGGGGACTAAAGAATTGGCACGATTTTCAACCGATAAGAATGGTTACTTTTCAGTTAATCTTAACCCAGGTGAGTATAGTATTGAACCTGTAGAACAGATTGGTTTGGGAGTACAGGCGCATCATGCAGAAGTGAAAGCTAACAACTATACAGACCTAAATCTCCAGTTTGATACTGGAATAAGATAATTTAATATGCTCCAGCTCACAGATGAAAAAATAATATGGATGGAAGAGAAGGCCAATGAGATACGCCAGTCTATTATTGAGATGTTGATTGAGGCGGGCAGTGGTCACTCGGCTGGGCCTTTGGGGATGGCAGATATTTTTACTGCACTTTACTTTCATCTACTGAAACATGATCCGACCAATCCAAAATGGCAAGAGAGAGATCGGTTGGTTTTGTCTAATGGGCATATTGCACCGGTTTTGTACGCCACCATGGCTCATGCCGGATACTTCCCAATTTCTGAATTAAAAACTTTGCGTAAGTTTGGTTCACGACTTCAGGGTCACCCCCATCGAGAATTTTTGCCTTTCGTCGAGACCTCTTCGGGGCCGTTGGGTAGCGGGCTATCACAGGCAGTTGGTATGTGCCTAGCTGATCGGATGGATCACGGTAAATATTCTGCTAAACAGTTTTATTGCATGATGAGCGATGGCGAGCTTGAGGAAGGTAACTCGTGGGAAGCTATAATGCTTGGTGCAAAAGAGAAGCTTCAAAACCTGACTGCGATAGTTGATCGCAATAATATACAAATAGAAGGCTACACAGAAGATGTAATGCCACTCGAGCCTCTAAAACAAAAGTGGGAGGCATTTAATTGGCATGTACAAGTGATCGACGGCCACAATTTTTCTGCAATTTTAGAAGCGGTGGGACAGGCTCAAGCTGAATTTAGCAAACCTTCAGTCATCATAGCCAACACTATTCCCGGTAAAGGAGTCTCCTTTATGGAGCGTAAGTTTGAATGGCACGGCAAACCGCCGAAAGGGAAGGAGGGAGTAGAGGCTCTGAAAGAACTTCGGACTTTGGAGGGTAAAATAAAATCAGAACATGCTTAATCCAAACGTAAAACTAAATAGTAAACTTTTTGACACTGACGTAGAGCAACAGCCTATTCGAAAAGGCTTTGGGGAGGGTTTGGTAATAGCAGGAGACCAAGACAAAAATGTAGTCGGCCTTTGCGCTGATCTGACTGAAAGCACCCAGATGCATCTCTTTGCCAAAAAATATCCAGAGAGGTTTGTGCAAGTAGGAGTGGCCGAGCAAAACTTGGTGACAGTGGCCTCTGGTATGGCCGCGATGGGCAAGATCCCTTTCACTTCTTCTTACGCCATGTTTAGTCCTGGTAGAAATTGGGAGCAGATCAGGACCACTATCGCTTATAATGATGTGCCAGTAAAAATAGTTGGAAGCCATGCTGGTATTTCAGTCGGGCCTGATGGTGGTACTCACCAAGCTATAGAAGATATTGCTATAATGCGAGTCTTGCCCAACATGGTGTTGCTCTCGCCTTGCGATGCTATAGAAGCAAAGAAAGCGACTCTAGCTGCAGCAAAAAATGGTAAGCCAACATATATAAGATTGGCTCGGGAAAAGACTCCGATCATAACTACAGAAGAAACTCCTTTTGAAATAGGCAAAGCCCAAATATTTTTCTCTCCGCCTATGACGGCACAGGTGGGTATCGTCGCTACAGGAGCTCTAGTACACAAAGCCATAGTCGCGGCACAGAATTTTGCAGAGAAAGGTATTGCCATAAAAGTTTTGAATATTTCAAGTATCCGTCCATTAGATTTTGAAGCTATCAAAGATTTAGCTAGAGAAGCTGGAGCAATAGTTAGTGTAGAAGAGCATCAGGTAGTCGGTGGCCTCGGATCAGCTGTGGCTGAAGTACTTGCCCAAAACCACCCAGCACCAATGGAGCTCATTGGTGTCCATGACAAATTCGGCCAATCTGGCACACCCGAAGAACTGATCGAACACTATGGTATGGGCGTCTCCCACATCGAAGCCGCAGTGGAGAGAGTGATAAAAAGGAAATAACTCACCCCCTTCGCTATCGCAGAGAGGGGTAGCCCCACCCTAGCCCTCCCCAAAGGGGAGGGAACCAAATACAAAACAAAATATGATATATTGCTTTTGGAGGTAGAGTTTCAATGACTCAATCTGGTATTTATGAACATTTCAGAGGAAAACTTTATTTTGTTTTAAGTGGTGCAACTCATAGGGACACTCCTTTGGATCTAGACACATCTGAAGTGATTTATCATCCTCTTTATCAAGCTCCAAATTTGGGTTGGCGAAGAGGTATGCATTCGTCTAATTTTTTGGGTCATGTAGATCGAGAAGGATACTCTGGTCCAAGGTTCAAAAAAATTATGAGCCGAAAGATACCAGACATTCTTCCTGGTTTTGTTTGGATTGATCCAAGATTGGAAATAGGTGAAACTGGGAGGGAGACCCATCTTACTATTTTTGAAATTATTCCAAATAATTCTCACACCATTGCAACAGTCAGATTGAAAGATTGTGATGGTGAGTTAGTTGAGAGATCAATCATCTACCTTATTACTTACTGTATTTTTTCTGGGATGGTCGTAGAGATCTAAAGTAATCCACACATGAAGTTTGTGTGTAGAGGTTTATCTGATACTTTAAGGATAGGTCTGTATTCTTTGTAAAAAAGAAAGGAGGTCCACCCATGGCATGGGAGAAGAAGGAGGTGATCCAGCCCTGGTGATCTGTTTTCGAAAGGGGTTTCTACATGCGTCGCATGACACATGAGGAACCCTTTTTTTTTACATAATTTTTTGAGGGCGGTAATTTTCGGGAGCACGAGAGAGCCACTGGAGGATTTCGGATTGGGTGAGGAGGCCCTTTTGAGCACCAACCTGTTGCACTACTGACATAGAATTGACTGGGGCCCAAAGGAGCGCATCAAACATGGATTTGCCAAGAGCTATAGCAGAGGCGAAGGTCGAAGAGAAGGCGTCGCCCGCACCGGTACGTTCATAAGGTGGCTTTGGATCAGGGTAGGGTGGCATGAAAAATGCTTCATAACCATCATAAGCATAAGCACCTCGTGGGCCATCGGTAATGACTACTACATTTGGCCCAACATCGTGCATTTCTTTCAATAAATTTTTTATATCTTTTTCATCTGGCTTGTTCAAAATCCTTCTGGCTTCATCGGTATTACAAAACAAAATGTCTGATCGAGCATAAAGCTCCTTTAGATTTTCTAACCCCATTTTCATTTGGAAGGTACCAGGTTGGAAAGCAAACTTCACTTCTTGGTTTTTGTGGAGGTATTCAATAATTTGTTTGTGGTATTCCAAAGAATTTTCTCCAAGAGAAGAAAGGTAGATCCATTTTGGCTTACCGATATCTCCCAATTGGTAAGAGTATTCGTGATGTTTGATCAGTATGGTGCGATCATCCTCAAACCAAAGTACATAATGGTAATTGGTTTCTTTGTCTTTTTCTTTTTTAACAAAATTTGTAGATACTCCATTTTTTTGAAGAGTAGCGATACATTCGGCTCCATTGTGATCATCGCCCAGATTTGTAACCAAGGCACTCTCGAGACCAAGCCGAGCGGCGGCGACGCTTGCATTGGCCGCATTACCAACTGCTCGCACCTCTTCCATAAATTCATAAGCTACCTTGTCGCCAAATCGAAGAGCAAGCTCACACTTTTTGCCGTCTACATCACAGATAGTCTTGGCGTCTCGGAGCCGTATAAAAGCGTCAGTAGTGATGTCGCCGATAGCAATAAAATCAAAATCTTTTTGTATCAAGAAACTCATCTCTAAATTATACACTTATTAATTTTTTATAAAAGAAAATATGATAGTATGGGGATATGAAATCCTTACGAGAATATATACAGCAAGCGGAGGAAACTAAAACCGCTATTGGCCATTTCAATATTTCAGATATTGTAGGGTTCTGGGCGGTAGTCGGTGCGGCTAAAAATTTGAAGGTGCCAGTTATCATCGGAGTCTCTGAAGGGGAAAGAGATTTTATTGGTATTCGTCAAGTGAAAGCTCTTGTGGATACTCTCAAAGCCGAAGGGATGTCTATATTTCTAAATGCTGACCATACTTACTCGGTAGATAGGGTGAAAGAAGTAGTGGACGCAGGCTTTGACGCAGTTATCATAGATGAAGCAGACAAAAATCTTGAAGAAAATATAAAGACTACTCGAGAAGCGATCGAGTATGCTAAAAATAAAAATCCAAATACCCGCCTGAATGACAGAGTCGGGCAGGTTTTAGTAGAAGCGGAGCTCGGGTTTATAGGTAAATCCTCAAAACTGTTGGATGAATTACCAGATGGAGTGAGTAAGATAACTGTAGAAGAAGCTCGAGAGTTTTGTGAAAAAACTGGAGTAGATTTGTTTGCGCCAGCTGTCGGTAATGTCCACGGTATGATGAGGAACGGCAAAGAGCCAAAGCTTGACATAAATTTGATAAAAGAAATCAAAGAGGCCACAGGCATACCACTCGTGCTGCACGGAGGCTCTGGCAATACGGATGATGACTTTAGAGCAGCCATAGAAGCTGGTATCTCAATAATTCATATCAATACCGAGATAAGGTTAGCTTACAAACAAGCTCTCCAAAAATTCTTTTCCGAAAATCCAGACGAAACTACTCCCTACAAATTCCTCCGCCCCGCTCTCCTCGCTATGCAATCAGTCGTCGACCGCCGCCTCCGCCTTTTTAATAATTTGTAAAACAAAACAGGCATTGTGTATGCCTGTGAGGATGGAAACAGAAAATTTATAGCAGATACTCCAGACTCACGTCCGAAAGTACTCTTCAAACCATAAAAAGTGGTGTCTCATTGATGGCTCCAGTCTAACCAGAATCAGACTTTCAAAACCTCCCACTTACTCAGCGTAATATGGTTCTATCTACAAACCAGCATAGGGGAGTCGAACCCCACTACTTCAGATCTCCAGCGTGGTCTCCCCTACCAGAGAAAAGCTCCAAGCAACTGTTTTTCTGTTTCCACCTAAAAACTAAGATATTCTAAATTATTAAACTTGTCAACATACATTATTTTCACGCTATAGCGTAAAGATAATGTATAATGAACATGTAAGTTTAAAAGTAAGTTCTAATATGTCACTTGAAAAAGAAGTTCGGGAAAGAAATAGGAAAACAGATTTACAGAATCTTATTTTGGGGACAGTGGGAGTAGCTGGGATTATAGCGGTTGGGCTAGTGGCTCCAAATGTCCTACGGGCCATGAAAAAATTGGGGCTATTTCCACATGAGAGACAAGAAGAATCTATACTTGCTTCAAAAAATAGGCTAATCAAAAGAGGATTACTGGAGTACAACAAAAGGGGTGAGCTGAGGATTACTCCGAAAGGAAAGAAGATTTTGGCTATAAAGTCTTTTTTAAATAAGAAAAAAGAGAAAAAACCAAAATGGGACAGAAAATGGCGAGTTTTGATCTTCGATATCCCAGAAGATCAAAAATCTGATCGAGATAGTTTGAGACACACTTTAAATACAATCGGATTTATGAGACTTCAGGATAGTGTTTGGGTTTACCCATATAATTGTGAAGATTTGGTGACTCTATTGAAGATGGATTTGGAGATAGGGGAGAATCTTTTATATATGATTGTGGATACTATTGAAAATGACACACCAATAAGAAAATATTTTAACCTTGGATAATTTGATCTTAAATTGTTTTACATTATTTTCACGCTATAGCGTATTTATAATGTATTAGGAATATCTAATAAGAAGTTTTCTAAAAATTAGTTTTTGCTATAATAGAGGTATGCAAAGGGATTTTGATAAGACGGATCTCAAACATGAGCTTAGACAAATAGTGAGAGGAGAAGTTTTGGATGACCCAGAAACTCGGAAGATATACTCGAGAGACGCATCGCTCTTTGAGGTATGGCCGACGGTGGTGGTCTGGCCCAAAGACAAGGAAGATGTGAAAAGTGTCGTCAGATTTGTATCAAAAAAGAAAAAAGAAGACAAAGAAAACGGCAGCGAGAAATATAAAAATCTGTCGGTCACTGTGCGAGCGGCTGGCTCTTGTATGTCGGGTGGCTCGCTAAATGAGTCAATAATTTTAGATGTCAGTAAATATTTAAACAAATTTTCTGTTGATGCTCCGAATAGACTAGCGGAAGTGGAGCCAGGAGTCTTTTATAGAGATTTTGAAGTAGAAACCCTGAAACATGACTTGATATTACCCTGCTACACAGCATCAAAAAATTTGTGTGCTTTGGGTGGTATGATCGGAAACAATGCGGCTGGAGAAAAGACTCTTTCACATGGAAAGATGGAAAACTTCATAGAAGAATTGACTGTAATTTTGAAAGATGGGGAGGAGTATATTTTGAGACCTATTTCTCGAGTAGATTTGTTGCGCAGATCTCATGAACATGATTTTGGCGGCGGCGTTTATGAAAGAATGATGCGCTTGATCGAAGAAAATAGAGATACCATAAATAAAGCCAAACCAAAAGTATCCAAAAATTCTGCCGGGTACTACCTTTGGAATATTGAGAGAAACGGCATGTTTGATTTGTCCAAACTTTTGGTTGGCTCGCAAGGTACGCTCGGCATCATGGTAGGAGCCAAGATAAGGCTTGAAGAAGTGAGACCAAAATCAAAGTTGCTAGTGATCTTCTTGCCTTCTACTGAAAAATTGGGAGATTTGGTAAATACTATTTTGCCTCACAATCCAGAAAGTCTAGAATCTTATGACGACTCTACCTTTAAACTGGCTGTCCGCTACTTGCCAGAAATGCTCAAAATCATGAAGACCGGATTTTTAAAGTTGGTGTGGAGCTTTTTGCCAGAAGCTTGGATGGCACTCACCTCTGGTATCCCCAAGCTAGTACTTTTGGTAGAATTTGCTGGCAAAGAGGAGAGTGAAATAGATCAGAAAATAGAAAAGCTTAAAAAAGATTTAAAAAGATTTGGTTTGAGTATGCGCTCTACCAAAAAAGTAGAAGAGGTGGAGAAATATTGGACTATCCGGCGAGAGAGCTTCAACCTGCTACGCAAACATATTCATGGAAAGCGGACAGCGCCCTTTATAGATGATGTCTGTGTAGAGCCCAAAAATCTGCCTAAGTTTTTGCCAAGGTTAAAAAAGATACTTGATGATGCAAGACTCCTTTATACTATCGCCGGGCACGCAGGCAACGGCAACTTCCACGTTATCCCTCTTATGGATATGAAAGACTCACACAACAGAGCGCTCATACCGCTCCTTTCGGAAAAAATATATGACCTTGTCAAAGAATACGGCGGTACTATTACGGCTGAACACAACGACGGTATCGTACGCACTCCTTATTTAAACAAAATGTATTCTCCAGAAATTCTTGATCTGTTCAAACAAACCAAACAAATCTTTGATCCGGAAAACATATTTAATCCAGGGAAGAAGGTAGGAGGTACTGTGGAGTATATGGTGGGGCATTTGGCGAAGGATTAACCTAATTTCTAATTGACCTAATTAACCTAAAATGTTAGGATAAAAGTCGAACTCTAATCGACGTATCGTTCGACATGATTTCGCTAAATCATATGACACTGACATTAAATGCAGAGAAAAGGGAGAAAATAGGGAAGTTAGAAAGCTTAAGAGAGGCTGGTTTTTTGCCGGCTGTTTTTTATGGACACAAAAAAGAATCCACTCCAATACAAATAAAGAAAAGTGAATTTTTGAAAGCTTGGAGAGCGGCAGGAGAGTCTACTGTTATAAAGCTCGTGACTCCAAACGGAGACTTGGAAGCTTTGATACATGATGTAGATATTGACCCAGTAACAGACGAACCAAGACATGCTGACTTTTATGTATTCGAAAAAGGTCACAAGGTGGAAATATCGATACCGCTAGAATTTGAAGGCATTTCGCCTGCAATCAAAGATCTTGGTGGAGTATTGGTAAAAGTGCTATACGAAATAAAGATAGAGGCCGAACCTTCAAACTTGCCACATGATTTGAAAGTTGATATTTCAAGTTTGGTTGGTTTCCAAAGTCAGATCCTTGCTAAAGATATAAAGATGCCTCATGGAGTAGAACTTATGGAAAATCCAGAAGAAGTAGTGGCCGCAGTCTCAGAACCAAAAGAAGAGAAGGAGGAAGAGGCTGCACCAGTTGACTTATCTCAAATTGAAGTAGAAAAGAAAGGAAAAACTGATGACGGAGAAGCCGAAGGAGAAGCCGCAAAATCTGAATAATTTTGATATAATATCTGCATGCTATCTAGGCACAGATATTTTTCGTTTTTGACTTTGTTTTTCGTTTTTACTTGCGCTTTTTTACTTGCGCCTTTGTATTCTCATGCCCAAATGAGTGAGGCGGAGAAGCAAGCGCAGGAGGCGAAGTGGCGAGCAGAGCTTGAAGCGACAGAGAAAGAGATCGCTGGTTGGGAAGCAGTGCTAAATACGACCAAACAGGGTACAGCTTCTCTCCAAAGAGATGCTAGTGTCTTGCAAGCCAAAATAAATGAGGCCAAAGCCTTTATAAAGCAAAGGCAGATCCAGATCGAGCAGTTGACTCGAGATATTGGTTTAAAAAATAAAACGATATCTCAATTGGAAGCCAAAATAAATCGTGGCAAAGAATCTCTCGCTTCTATATTGCGGCAAACTGAATCAGTAGATAATTATTCACTGGTAGAAGTAATGCTCTCCAATAAAAATCTGTCTGAGTTTTTTGAAGATATTGATTCTTACTCGTCAATAAATAAATCGTTGGAAGAGCAATTCAAAGAAATTCGTACTTTACAGGGTAAGACTGAAGAAGAAAAAAAGATTTTGGCTAACAAGCGCGAAGCAGAAGCCGACCGAAAAGCAGAGATAGAATCTCAAAAAAAGAAAGTAGAAGTAGATGAGAAGGAAAAACAAAGGCTTATTAACATAAACAAGACTCAAGAGAAGACTTACGCACAGGTGATTGCCGAGAAAGAAAAGAAAGCGGCTCAAATCAGGGCGGCACTCTTCTCTTTGCGTGATACAGATGGTATACCGTTTGGTGATGCTTTGAAATATGCCACTCTGGCATCAAGTAGGACTGGAGTGAGGCCAGCTCTCATACTAGCTATACTTACCCAAGAGTCTGATCTGGGTAAAAATCAAGGTTCTTGCTTGGTGACAAATATTGATACGGGGGATGGAGCTGGCAAAAATACAGGTACACTCTTCGAGCAGGTAATGAAAGCGCCAAGAGATACTGTGCCTTTCAAGGATATTACAGAGCGGCTTGGTAAAGATTGGAAGATGACACCAGTCTCCTGCCCACCAGGGACCAAGTGGAGCTCTAGTCGTGGTTATGGGGGAGGTATGGGACCTTCACAGTTTATACCTTCTACTTGGGAACTTTTCAAAAATAAACTTGGGGCTTCAATAGGTATAAGTGCTGGAGAAGTAAACCCATGGAACCCAGAGCATGCGATACTGGCTACCGCTATCTATATGGCCGACCTTGGAGCTACTAGTGGCTATAGTGCAGAACGTAATGCTGCATGCAGATACTATTCTGGCAAAGCTTGTACTCCAGGGCGAGTACCTTCAAATGTTTTCTATGGCGATCAAGTAATGGCTAAAGCAGAGAATATCCAACTCACTATGATTGATCCATTGGAAGGGTTTTAGGCCTAGAAATAAGGATTTTTTCGAATTGATTAAAATAAAATAAGTTTTATGCTTGACAATTTTTGTGGTTGTGATATACTTTATATCAGAAATCCCGACCTGCCAAATATAAGAGGCAAAAAAGGTCGCGGATAAAACACTCAGCTAAGGTGAAAATCCTTAGGAGTGTAGAAGTAAACGTTGTAAAAAAGGCTCAAATAGGAGGCTGAAACTCGGAACCTTCCGAAACTCTGCGGAGCGAGTAGGAAGGCTAGTCGACAGGCAAGGAGAACCAAAAGGCCGATTCCTTAATTGGGACGGCCTTTTCTATTTACCATGAATTTATTGAATGGTTTGTATATTTTTTTATATATGTTAGTATAAAATACGATTTCGCTAAATCGCGTATGAAAACAGAAATTCACCCACAATATTATACTGATGCTAAAGTGGTCTGCTCTTGCGGAAGCAAATTTACTGTTGGCGGAACTATGAAAGAAATAAATATTGAAATTTGCAGCGCCTGCCACCCATACTTCACAGGTAATGAGAAGGTCATTGATGCTGCTGGAAGAGTAGAAAGATTCAAAACTAGAGCAGCTGCGAAAACTGTTACAAAACCTAAAAAACCCAAAATCTCAAAAGCAAAGAAGTAAGTTTGGGGTTCCCCTCTTAAGGTAAGAGGGGCTAGGGGTGATATGAATCTAGAAAAATATAAAAAAAACCCAAAGACTCAATATTTGGTTACAAACTTGGAACGTGTCCTTAAAGAAGAAGAGGAAGTTTTGGCGTTGATGAAAGATGAAGAAATGAAAGAAATGGCCCTAAAAGATTTGAAAAACATCACTGACCAAAAAGAAGCGCTGATTACTCAAATGGAGGAAATATTGAAAGAAGAGGAAAAGGAGGAAGAGTTTCCGAATGAAATAGTATTGGAAGTGAGGGCTGGAGTAGGAGGTGAGGAAGCAGCTCTTTTTGCAGAAGAGCTGGCTACCATGTATCGCAAATATGCAGACAAAAAAGGCTGGACTGTTTCTATCATAGATGAATCTGAATCCCCTCTCGGTGGATATAAAGAAGCGAGCTTCGAGATAAGAGGTAAGGATGTTTATAAAGAGTTTCGCTTTGAGACTGGTATCCATCGGATCCAGAGAGTACCAGCGACAGAAAAGATGGGTAGGGTACATACATCTACTGCATCGGTGGCTATATTGCCGATCAGGAAAAAAACCAAATTTGAAATCAATCCGGCCGATTTGGAGATCACCTTTTCTCGTTCTGGTGGCGCTGGTGGGCAGAATGTTAACAAAGTAGAGACTGCAGTACGCCTTACCCATAAACCAACTGGTTTAGTAGTGCGCTCTACTGCAGAACGTAGCCAAAGTGCCAATAAAGAAAAGGCTCTGGGTATACTTTCGGCCAAACTTGAAGAAATGCAAAGAGAAGCAGAAGACAGTAAACACGCCGCTGATCGCAAAGAACAAGTGGGTACCGCCGATCGATCTGAAAAAATAAGGACTTACAATATATTGCAAGACAGGATCACTGATCATCGTATAAACAAAAATTGGCATGGTATCCAGACTCTTTTGGGAGGAGATATCCAAAAGATTATCGACGATTTGCAGGAGTTTGAGAATTTGCAATAACTTGTCAGTTTTGGTAGTATTTAAAACCGTATGGCAGAAGCAGTAAAAACTAATAAAGCTCTAGATGAACTCTTCAAAGCAGGAGCTCATTTTGGGTTTGGTAAGTCAAGAAGACACCCAAGCACTGAGAAGTTTTTGTTTGGATCAAAAAACAAAGTAGATATTTTCGATTTGGAAAAAACAGAAGGAGCTCTAACTAAAGCACTTGAATTCGTAGCTTCCTTGGCTACCACTAACGCTTCAATACTGTTTGTGGGTGGCAAAAATGAAGCTCAAAATATCGTGAAAGGGGCGGCTGAAGGAATAAACTTGCCTTACGTGGCTAGCCGTTGGATCGGAGGCACACTTACCAACTTCGGAGAGATCAGGAAGAGAGCAGACAGCATGATCGATCTCCTTATCCAAAAAGAAAAAGGTGAACTAGCCAAATATACAAAAAAAGAAAGATTGCTCATAGATAGAAAAATAGAAAAATTACAAAAGATGTTTTGGGGTATAAAAGACATGAAGACTTTGCCAAAGGCTCTGTTTATAGTAGATCCTCGATATGAAGATACCGCTCTGCGAGAAGCCAAACACATGGATATACCGGTTATAGCTTTGTGCGGCTCAGACAACAACATGAGCACAGTCGGATACCCGATCCCAGCCAATGACTCAAACATGGCAAGCATCAAATATTTTGTAGAAAAAGTAAAAGAAGCTTATGATCACAACCGAACAAATAAAACAGCTTAGAGATGAAACAGGAGTCTCTGTTATGCAATGCAAGAAGGCTCTAGAAGAGGCAGGTGGAGACATTGAAAAAGCGAAAATTATTTTGCGAAAAATAAGTAAAATTTCTGCCGATAAAAAAGCTGATCGTACTTTGGGCGCTGGAGCAGTTGTCTCTTATATACACGCTGGCGGAGCGGTCGGAGTACTCTTGGAGCTCTTCTGTGAGACTGATTTTGTAGCTAAAAATGATGAATTTAAAGTATTGGCTAAAGACATCGCCATGCATGTGGCGGCTCTTTCGCCAGAATATTTGAAGGCAGAAGATATAAGAGAAGAAGATAGAGCAAAAGCTAAGGAACTTTTTGAAAAGGAAGCGGGGGATAAACCGCAGGAAATTCGTGATAAAATAGTGGAGGGCAAACTTTCTGCTTATTTCAGCGAGAAAGTCTTGCTTGAGCAGGCCTTTATAAAGAACCCAGAGATGACTATAAAGGCTCTCTTGGAACAAGCTAGCCAAAAGTTTGGTGAGCGCACAGAGGTCGGAAGGTTTGCCAGATTCTCGATCCATTAGTCAATAAATTTAACTATGGCTACTATCACAATATTTGCTTCATCTTTGTTTGTTGCCACTTGCCTAGTCTTTATAAAAAGTATCGAGCTATATTGGGGCAATAAAAATCTGCTTTTGAAAATTTTGAGTAGATTTGAAGGTGGAGCAGAAACTCTGATCTCTTCTTTGAAATTTAGAGGTTTACAGTTAGTTCAAAGTGTCCGCTATATTTTGTTTGTCCAAAGCCGAATGTATTTTCGAAGTATTGTAGAAAAAATCTTGCAAAAGATGGCTGATGAATATAAAAAAAGACAAGATGAATTGATGGGCCGTAAAGATATCATCAATAAGGGCGCCGTCTCATTCTACCTCAAGAAGATAACAGAGGATAAGACAAGGGAACACTTGGGCGAGAGAGGAAGGATCGAAGAGGAGTTGATTTAGGATAGTTTGTAAAGTTCTTAAAGTTGAAAGTTATAAAGTGCCGGCATAGCTCAGTTGGTTAGAGCGCCACTTTTGTAAAGTGGATGTCCGGGGTTCGAATCCTCGTGCCGGCTCCAAACTTATTGAGTCTTTGTGGAAGTGGCTTGTTTGTCGAGGTCTTTGAGGGCTGGCAGTATTTCTTTTATCTCCTCTATTGATTTGAAACCATAATAGACTTTTTCATTTACTAGAATCGCTGGTTGTTCGTTTTTTATATTATAAATACTTAGAAGAGTTTGGAGAGCAGAGAGGTTTAGGTTGTAGTCGAAAGAATAGACTCGAAGCTCTGGGTAATCTTCTCGCAGACGAGTGAGGACGAAGCCTTCTTTCTGGCAGTCGGGACAGTTGTCATTTAGGTTTGAATAGAAGTACATGATAGAGAGAGTTTTGCCGCCGCAACGCTCCTTGATTTTTTGCATTAAGAGAAAATCTTTGATCTGGAGTAAAGAATAATATTTTTTGAGATTTAACACTTCTTCGTCGTCTGAGCCGCGACTTTCTTCGGTGTAAGAGAGTTTATCGCCTAAGGTAGCAAGCTCTTTCGAGAGAAGCTCACTCGAGATATCACGACAAGAAAGTTCTGAGAGAAGGGAAAATTGAGTTTCAGATGCCAAGATATCTACAGCGATCCGGCTCTCAATATTCTTGATCTCGTTCATCTTCTTCTGGCTAAAATAGTTGCTAGCCAAAATAGCTGTCGCAAATATCGCGGCAGTTATAAGAAATGTGTATGCGTATTTTTTCCAACTTACCTCCATTTGGTTTTTTGGGAAAAGATGACATTGTAGATCGCTTTGGTCATCCAGAACGGAGCGATCATCATATAGAGTGCCATGAAGAGGAAACTATCTACTCCCAGTTTATATTTCTCACCAGCCAATTTTCGAGAGGTTATGATTATGAAAAGTGTGCCAAGAATAGCGAGGAGGGATATAAAAACTATAATATCAGTGTTTACATAAAATATATCGAAGTTGAAATTACCAAAAGATATGCCGACCGTACTAACTTCTTTTATTTTGATAATGATGCTGTTTATGAGGTTCAAGATAGTGGTACCAAAGAAATAAAGTGTTGAAAATACTGAAAACCCAGCAGCTGGCAAGATGACCATGCCGAGGTGGCCATATTGTGGTTTGAAAAACATGTCTCTGTAATCAATAGAATTTTTCATGAAGCCATACACCCAACGAAGGCGCTGTTTGTAAAGAGCCTTCAGATTTTTTGGGCCCACGGTATATACAAAAGCATCGGAAGCGTTGCCGATCTTCATACCATGTTTCTGCATACGCATGGCCAGCTCCATATCTTCGGTATTATGAGCATGATGATAGTTACCAATCTGTTTAAAAACTGATCGACGGAATATAGAAAACGGCCCAGGCGTGATGTATATAGAATTGAGGTAAGCGAAAACTTTGCGAAGGAAGATACCAAATATGTATTCCGCTTTTTGAATAAGCTGAAGGAAGCTTTTTGGCTCGTGAAGTATGATGGAAGGGGTAACAGCCATCATTTCTTTATCTTCAAAATGAGCCACTATCCTCTGGAGCGCTTCCGGATGTACGAAGGAGTCAGCATCGAGACAACCCACAAGCTCTGAGTCTACAAATTCTAGGGCATAATTGAGAGCAGTGTGTTTGCCGCCATTTTCTTTTTTCAAGAGTTTTACTTGTTTATTGCGAGCAAACCTTTGCAAAATATTCCATGTCTTATCGGTACTACCATCGTCGACTATAAACACCTGAAGTTTATCTTTTGGATAATTTAATTTTAGAATAGAAAATACAGTCTTTAAAACAGTAGTTTCTTCGTTCCAGACAGGTACTATCACCGAAATACTCGGAACTTTTCTAGATACTATATACTGACTACTAGCTACTAATTTTCTCTCTTTCTCTTTTAGTTCAAAATAAGTAATAAGCAAAAATACCTCAAAATAGAGAGCGATGAAGAGGAATATATAGGTGATGGATTCGGAAACCAAATGCATTTATAGTGAATTAATTGAACTATATTTTGAATAATAAAATAATATCACACTATCGGACTTTTGCCAAAAGTACCTCAGCCGTCTTCTGCTCTAGCTTTTTGTGCATGGCGTCTACCTCCTCCCCAGTCAAAGTCTTGTCTAGCGAGCGGTAGGTGATCCGGAAAGCGTAGCTTACTTTACCTTTGCCAAATTTGGCTTCATCTTCGTATTTGTCTATTAGAGCCACTTCCTCGATCACTTCTTCACCCACAGTTTCTCTTATTAAATCAAAATAATTATTAGGCACAAAGTCTGTATTTACGATAAAAGAGATGTCTCGCACTACCGGTGGGTACTTACTTACATCTTGATATTTACTGCCAAGTTTGAGTTGTTTTTTGACCCGCTCATCTTCTGACCACAAGAGGCGAATATCTGGCAAATCCATGCTGATAATTGCCCATCGCTCAAGTCCAGGCCCAAATGCCCAACCGTTATAAACAGAAGAATCAACCCCAAGCTTTTCGAGCACACTTCCTTTCATAACACCGCTTCCAAGTATCTCGACCCATTCTTCGCCCTTCTTCACCTCAATTTCAGTGCTTGGATGGGTGTAGGGAAAAGTTTCTTCCACAAAACGAAATTCTACATTTTCACCGAATACTGCTTTTACAATCTTTGTTTCTACGTCTTGTAAATCTTGTAGTTTAAGTTCCTTCTCCTTTTTTATACAAAGATAAAATCCGTCTATTTGATGAAAAACGTTCATATGTCGACTATCTATTTCGTCTTTGCGATAAACCTTGCCATGACAAAATACCCCGACTGGTTCACCTTTAGCAAGCTTAGCTTTAACTTCCGGTTGGTTTAAGTAGTAATACCACATAACAGTAGTGTGTGGTCGCAGAATATTTTGTTCATCAACGAAATAAGTATCTGATTTGCTGCGGGCTGGGTGATCAGGGGCAAAATCAAACAAATCAAAAGCAATGCTGGTCGGCACTATCTCTGGAACCCTGATGAGATCGAAATTCTTAAAGTCTGAAATACTCGTGATTTTTTTGACGATCTCCTTGAGTGGGCTACCATCCGTTCGCGACAAATCAGGCATGCTCAAATAGCGTTTGACCCTAAGGCTCTCGGTGTCTTGTTTGTCCTTCAAACTCTCAATTAGTCGCTTCTCGTCGTCTGTAGGGATTGTGTATTCCATAATAAATGTTCCTTTAAGTGTAGGTAAAAATTCAATAAAAATCAATATTACGGTATTATTTACTAGATGAATAAATACATAAGTATCGCCATCGCTATTTTAGTATTAGGCTTACTTTATGGAAACTTGTTTGCGAGGAAGATTGATTTGACGACGGCGGATTTGGGGAGGCATTTGAAAAACGGTGAGCTCTTATTGCAAGGTGACACTCAAGTGTTGTACCAAAACACTTATTCGTATACAGAGCCAGAGCAGCCTTTTATAAATCACCACTGGCTCTCTGGGGTGCTTTATTTTTTGGTATTTGAAGCTTTTGGATTTACTGGTTTGTCTATATTAAATATTCTAGTTTTATTTGCTGCACTACTACTCATTCTATTTTTGGCCAAGAGGGAAGTCGGTCTATGGTGGGCTGTGGTTTTGAGTGTGTTTTTGGCTCCCGTCATTGCTTCGCGTACTGAAGTGCGTCCAGAGAGCCTCACTTATTTACTCTTCACTTTATATTTCACGCTACTTTGGCTCTGGCAGTCTGGGCGTATTTCTAAAAAAGGGCTCTACGCCCTACCCGTATTACAGCTCTTGTGGGTCAATCTGCACATAGGCTTCGTCTTCGGCTGCTTTTTACTATTTGTCTTTACTCTAGTCCACTTTATATTTTATTTACTAAAAAAAGAAAACAAGTTTTTGGAAATATTACCTGTCGCTATTTTGGCAGCCCTAGCTACTCTCTTGAACCCACACTTTTTGACTGGAGCACTCTACCCGCTCTCTATATTTAAGGGTTATGGCTACACAATAGTGGAGAATCAGTCTATCGGATTTCTTGAAAACCTAAAATTCATACAGCCGAGCTTTATTTTCTGGAAGTTGTATGCATTTTTTGGAGCGATATTACTTTCTATATCAGCTTGGCGAGAAAAAAAAGAAAAAGAAACTTGGGTTGTTGTAAGTATTTGGATCATTCTCCTCGTACTTTCATATCTAGCCATACGCAACTTTCCACTCTTTGGCTTGTTTTCTATATTTGGCATAAGTTGGGCGATTGGCAAAATAAAAAATGTTACGGCCAAAAGCGCAGCCTTAATATGTGTATTGTTGTTCGCGATCTATGGATTTGTGGCAATTATGAAAATTATTGAAAGCACCAAAACTATCCGAGGTTTTGGGACCTTACCTCAAATATCTCAATCTGTAGAATTTTTGAAAGAAAACAAAATATCAGGTCCTATTTTCAATAATTATGATGTTGGAGGTTTCCTTATTTATCACCTATATCCAGAACAAAAAGTATTTACCGATAATAGACCGGAGGCATATTCAAGTGACTTCTTTGATAAAATTTATAAGCCAATGCAGACTGACGAAGCCGTTTGGAAGGAAGCTGATCAGAAATATAACTTTAATACTATATTCTTTTCTCACCGAGATTACACCGAGTGGGGGCAAGCTTTCCTGATTTCCCGTATAAATGATCCAGCTTGGGCGCCAGTGTATGTAGACCAATATGTGATAATTTTATTGAAAAGGAACGCTGCGAATAAATCCGTAATTCAAAAGTTTGAGATCCCCAAAAACTTTCTTTTATAGTCTAAATTTGCTATAATTAGACCGAAAATCAAATGATAAAAGAGGAGAAAAAAAAGAAAGACAGCTATGGGGCGGATGCCATCACTGTATTGGAGGGGCTAGAACCGGTCAGGAAACGTCCTGGAATGTACATAGGTACTACTGGGCCAGATGGCTTGCATCATTTGATATGGGAGATTTTTGACAACTCACGCGACGAGGCGATGGGCGGTTTTGCTAATGATATTGAAGTGGCACTTTTGCCAGGCAACAGAGTGAGAGTGGTGGATAATGGAAGAGGTATACCAGTAGACACTCACAAACAAACCAAAGTCTCTGCTCTTGAAACCATCATGACCACCTTGCACGCTGGAGGTAAATTCGGCGGTGAGGGCTACAAAGTTTCTGGAGGATTGCATGGTGTGGGAGCATCAGTGGTGAACGCACTCTCTGTTTATATGCGAGCCGAGGTACACAAAGACGGCGGTATTTACGTACAAGAATATTCAAAAGGCAAACCCGTTCGACAAGCTCAGGGTAAAGAAAAAAGCACAGCGGTCAAAAAAACTGGTAGTACCAAAATGCACGGCACCGTGATCACATTTGAACCAGATGCAGAAATTTTTAAGGAAGGTGTGATTTTTGATTTTCATAGAGTAGTGCAACATTTGCGTCAACAAGCATACTTAGTGAAAGGCTTGCGGATTTCTGTTTTGGATTTGAGAAATACGGAGGAGAAAATAAAAGATACAGAAGTGTTTTATTTGAGAGAGTTGGAACTAGATGCTCCTTCGATGAGCTTTTATTTCGAGGGTGGACTAGTGTCACTCATCAGATTTTATAACTATACTCAAAAACCGATTCATAAAAATATTTTCTATGTAGAAAAAATGAATGAAAATTTTGAGGGAGTGGAGGTGGCTCTCCAATATGTAGATGATATCACTGCTCGCATCATGCCTTTTGCCAACAATATATACAATTCTGAAGGCGGTACCCATATCACTGGGTTCAAGACCACACTTACCAGAACTTTGAATACTTATGGCAAGAAAAATAATCTGATCAAAGAAGGAGACGATGCTTTCACTGGCGAAGATGTGCTCGAAGGTTTGACCGCTGTGATCTCGGTGAAGCTGCGCGAAATACAATTTGAAGGCCAGACTAAAGCGAAACTAGGGTCAGTAGAAGCACAAGGTATGGTGACCACAGCTTTTGGAGATGCCTTTTCAGCATTCTTGGAAGAAAACCCAGATGACGCCAGAAGCATGATCAACAAAGTAATCCTGGCCCTACGGGCTCGCAAAGCAGCCAAGGCGGCTAAGGATTCAATACTTCGCAAGGGCGCACTTGAAGGCATGACCCTCCCAGGCAAACTTGCTGATTGTCAGAGCAAATCAGCAGAAGAGTCAGAACTATTCATAGTAGAGGGAGACTCTGCGGGTGGTACAGCAAAGACCGGCCGAGACAGACGCACCCAAGCTATACTGCCACTCCGCGGTAAAATTTTGAATATAGAAAGAGCTAGATTGGATAGGATGCTTGGATCAGAGCAGATCAAAAACTTGGTTATTGCTTTGGGCACAGCAATTGGAGATACTTTTGATATAAGCAAGCTTCGCTATCACAAAGTAATTATTGCGACAGATGCCGATGTAGACGGCGCCCATATCCGCACCCTCATTTTGACTTTGCTCTACCGATATTTCCGACCGCTCATTGACGGCGGCTTCATCTACATCGCTCAACCACCACTTTATAAAATAAAAAAGGGTAAAGAGATTCACTATGCTTATTCTGACGAAGAGAAGGGTAGGGTGATCGGTAAGGATGCTGGTGAGATAGAAGAGATTGAGTCTGGCGAAACTGAAGAAATAAAAGAAGGAGAGGAAACAGAAAAAAAGAAATCAAAAATCTCTGTACAGCGATACAAGGGTCTTGGAGAAATGAACGCCGAAGAGCTCTGGGAGACGACTATGGATCCGAAGAGACGTATCTTGAAACAAGTCAATGTGGAGGAAGCTTCTGAGGCCGACCGTATCTTCGACATCCTTATGGGCACCGACGTCCCCGCTCGCAAGTCCTTCATCCAATCAAACGCTAAGCTTGCTACAATAGATATATAATGGTAAATGCCAAAAGAAGGGTTGATTAACAAAATTCCCAAACCGAAGTTTGGGAATTTTGACGGGAATACCATTTGGAAATGGTTCCTGGATTATCACCTACAACTACAAGTATACTCTTTTGTACCATAAAGTCAAGTACTCTGTGGATAATCATTCTTTCATATGGACCTGACGGGGATCGAACCCGCAAACCCTAGGTGATAATCCAGGGATCCAAAACCATTGGCAGGCCCATACGAAAAAACACTTATTTTTTGTCCTTAATCTCTCTTTGAACCAAGTCCAAAAACTCTCTCGCAGACATTGCTCCGACTTTTTCGGTGCGGGATTCTACGGTGACTTCACTAACTTCGACTTCTTTATCGCCAATGACAAGAAGGTAGGGGACTTTCATCATCTTAGCATCGCGGATTTTTTTACCGAGAGTTTCGTTGCTTTCATCTATTTCAGCTCTTATATTATTTTCTAAAAGTTCTTTTAATACATTTTTTGAATATTCTAAATGCTTATCAGATATAGGCAACACCTTCACCTGTACCGGCGAAAGCCAGAGTGGGAAGGCTCCTTCATAGTGTTCTATGATCACAGCCATAAATCTCTCAAAAGATCCGAATATGGCGACGTGGATGACAACTACTTTGTGAAGCTTGCCGTCTTCACCAACATAGTTCATATCAAAATTTTCTGGCTGGTTGAAGTCGAGCTGGACAGTCGTAAGCTGCCATTCACGACCAAGAGAATCTTTGGCTCTAAAATCTATTTTTGGACCATAAAACGCAGCCTCACCTTCGACGATAGAGTGTTTGACTCCCCATTTCTTGACTGAATTTATAAGTATTTCTTCTGCTTTTTGCCACGCTTCATCGCCACCAAAATACTTTTCTTTATCTTTTGGATCTCTGATTGAGATTTCAACTTTGTAATCATTAAACCCAAAAACTTTGTATGTCTTTTCAATAAGCCCAAAAATCATTTCTATTTCAGACTCGATCTGATCTGGCCGGATGAAGTGGTGGGTGTCATCTTGAGTCAGGTTTTTGACTCGGAGAAGGCCAGAGAGCTCACCACTTTTCTCATTTCTATAGACAGTAGTATTTTCAGCGATACGTAGCGGTAGATCACGATAACTTTTTGGCGACGAGTTATAAATTTCAAAATGGTGTGGGCAGTTCATAGCCTTCATCACAAATTCTTCACCATTTTCATCAGTCATGGTCGGCATCATGGCATCATATCTGCCCATGTGGCCGCTCTTTATATAAAGCTCTTTTTTGGCAATGTGGGGGATGTTTACAAACTTATACCCAAGAGCTTGTTTTTCTTTTGTTATGAAATTATCTAATTCAGTTTTTAATGTGTTGCCCTTTGGCAAAAGCATCGGAAGCCCTTTACCTACCAAATCAGAAACAACAAAAAGCTCCATCTCTCTACCAATAACCCTATGATCATTTTTATTTAATTCCGGCTCGCTCATTTCTTCATACTACCAAATATTTAGACAAAAGAAAGAGGGCTTTCGTTTACAATTTCTTGGCTTTTTCAGCTATGAGGGAGAGTTCGCCGTTGCGGTGGGAAACGCGGGCTTTGACGGCAATGCATTGGTCAGGAACGAAGATAGTTTGAAATTCGAGAAGTATGCGAGGGAAGACGACTAGCTCTATTTCATCTGTCAGATCTACAAATTTTATAAAAAGCATCTTTTCACCATTCTTGGTTAAGATGTCTCGGACATTTGACAAAAGACCGCCGACCACCACAAGGTCGCCTTCTTTAGAAGTCTCCCTTATTTTTTTTATAGTGTTTTTTTGAGTGGCCAGTTTTTCTTTAAACTGTTCGAGCGGATGGCCAGATACATAGAGACCTAGAAGCTCTTTTTCCCAGCCCAACCTTTCGGCTACACTAACAGGCTCCGACGGAGATAAACGGATCGGAGAAAAGCTTGTAGGGCCTGAGGCGGAGAGGAAGAGTGAATCTTGATCTTTATTACCTACAGACTCTTTGTTGTACTGAAGCAAAGTATCCATGTTGGCAAGCAAGTTGCCTCTTTCACCAAATGCATCCATAGCTCCAGACTTTATCAAAGCTTCCATAGATTTTTTATTCAGATTTTTGTCTTGAATACGGCGCAGAAAATCTTCTAATGATTTGAAGTGTCCATTTTGTTTTCTTTCAGCAGTAATGACGTGTGATATCCCTTCACCAAAGTTTTTGATAGTAGTCAGACCAAATCTTATGGTCTCTGGGTCGCTCCCCGCTATCAGTGTAAAGTCAGAATAGCTTTCGTTTATGTCAGGGGGTAATATTTTGATACCCATACGTTTACATTCAGTTATGGTCTCTGCCACCTTTTCGGTATCACCAGACTCTGCAGAAAGCACTGAAGTCATGTACTCGCCAGGGAAGTTGGCTTTCAAATAAGCAGTTTGATATGCCACTCGTCCATAAGAAACAGAGTGGGCTTTATTGAAACCATAAGCGGCAAAGGGCTCGATCCAACCCCAGATTTCTTTGGCCTTTTTTTCGCTCCATTTCGAATACTCCATACAACCTTTTATAAATTTTTCTTTTTGTTCCTGCATTTCTTTCGGAATTTTTTTACCCACCGCTTTGCGGAACTTATCTACTTCACCCCAAGTGTAGCCAGCCAGATTGTGCGCCATCATAAGCAAATCATCTTGATAAACCAAAATACCATAAGTCTTTTGGAGGATAGATTCTAGAGCCGGATCCATATAAGTGATTTTTGATGGATCATGTTTGCGCTCTATATAGTTGGGGATAAATTGCATTGGCCCAGGTCGATAGAGGGCCACCATAGCATTGATATCGTGAATAGAAGTAGGTTTTAGCTCTACCAAAAATCTAGTCATACCATCTCCGTTTAGCTGGAAGAGGTCTTCGGTCTCACCACGCGCTAGCATTTCAAATGTTTTTTTGTCATCTATTTTTATATTGTCTGGATCAACAGTAATATTTTTTGTTTTTTTGAGAAGAGCGATGGTAGCTGCAATAATAGAAAGATTTTTTAACCCTAGAAAATCAAACTTCAAAAGTCCGGCCCCATTTTCGTCCACACTATACATGTTGTATTGAGTAATAATCTTGCCCTCACCTTTTGGATCATATTGGAGAGGAGTGAAATCTGTAAGCTCTGTGGGGCTGATAACTACCCCAGCGGCATGCACTCCGATGTGGCGAGCGCAGCCCTCGATCTTTTTGGCCATATCGATTATTTTTTTGGTATCAGCATCTTTTTTGTAAAGTTCTAGAAGTTCTGGCACTTCAGTAAGAGCTCGATCTATAGTCATAGGGAAACCTTGTTGGCCCATAGGAATGAGCTTGGCTATCCTGTCTCCTACTGTATAAGCGAAACCGAGAGCACGGGCGGTATCACGCACAGAGCCGCGTGCCATCATGGTGCCAAATGTACCTATCTGAGCGACCTTATCTTCGCCATATTTCCGGCGAACATACTCCACCATTTCATCACGGCGATCATCGGCGAAGTCCATATCAATATCGGGTGCAGAAGGCCGGTCAGGATTTAAAAATCTTTCGAATGGTATCTCGTATTCAAGTGGATTGATATTGGTGATGTGAGATGCATAAGTCACAAGAGATCCAGAGACAGAACCTCTGATGTTAGTTAATATGCCATGCTGGTGAGCATAGTTCATAAGATCAGCCACAACCAAAAAATAGGGGGAATAACCTTTGGTTTTGATCACTTCCAACTCGTATTCCAATCTCTTTAAAACCTCTTCACTTTCTGGTAGACCTCTCTTTTTTAGACCATTATATGTGAGATCGCGTAGCTCATCGTCGTAGCTTTTACCAGAGGTGATTTTTATATCTGGGAAAGCCCATTTACCTAGTTCCAGTTCTAAATTACAAAGAGCAGTTATCTTGTGATTGTTGAATATCGCTTCTGGCATATCTTTAAATCGTTCTTTTATTTTTTCTTCGCTAATGAATGAGAAGTCTTGTTCTTCGTTGTTGAAACTATTTTTGTCTCGCGGTTCATGACCCTGCATCACAGCCATCAAAGTCTCGCGAGCCTCTCTGTCTTCAGGGTTGATGTAGTAGACATCATGACTGGCGACAATTGGTACATTCCTTTCTTTCGCAAAATTAGCTAAAAAATTCATATGTTCGTTGTGGCCTGCGAGCTCTGGATGTTTAGTGATCTCTATGTAGAAACCTTCTTTGAAAATTTTTTTGTATTTATTTACAAGGTCATCAGCCATTTCGATATTCCTATTGCGCAAGTGGGTAGAGATATCTCCACTCCAAGAAGAAGAAATGCACAAAAGCCCTTCTGAATATTTCTCTAAAATTTCTAAGTCAATACGAGGTTTATAATAAAACCCTTCAAGATAAGATGCAGTCACAAGTTTTAATAAATTCTTATAGCCGGTTTCGTTTTTGCAAAGTAAAACTAACCGGAAGCGGTCTTTGTCTACACCTGCTTGTTTGTCGTGTCTTGTGCGGCTGGCTAAATACGCATCCACCCCAATAATCGGTTTTATGCCTTCTTTTTTGCATTCCTTATAAAATTCAATAGCGCCATAGAGATTGCCGTTATCTGTAAGAGCCAAAGCTTCCATACTATCCTTTTTTACCGCTTCTATGAGCTCTGGTAATTTTGGCAAAGCTTGGAGGAGCGAGTAGTGAGAGTGGGTATGGAGGTGGGTAAATTTCATATTTTTATAATATCATAACTCACCCCCCTCGCTATCGCGTGGCCCCTCTCTTATAATCAAGAGAGGGGGAAACAAAATCAAAATATGAAATACATTATAGGAATAGACGAAGCAGGTAGAGGACCTTTGGCGGGGCCGGTGACGGTAGGGGTATTTGGGGCGAGAGATAATTTGAGGAGCACACTCATAAAAATATTGGGTGGCCGGATTAAAGATTCAAAACAACTCTCACCTACAAAGAGAGAAGCTATTTTTGAAAAACTTCTGGAATCAAAAAAGGAAGGCAAAGTAGATTTTGCCATCTCTCATGTCTCAAACAAAATAATAGATAAAATCGGAATTTCGAAATCAATATCACAAGCCATCTCAAACTCTCTAAAAAAATTACACCACACTTCAAAATACAATGGTTCCCATTGTATTGTTCGGCTAGATGGACTGCTCAAAGCACCAAAAGAATACAAAAATCAGAAGACGATAATAGGTGGAGATGCCAAGGATGTTTTTATTGCTTGCGCTTCTATAGTGGCCAAGGTCACTCGAGATCGCTTGATGTGCCAGCTCGCCAAAAAATATCCGAAGTACGGGTTTGAGATTCATAAAGGGTATGGGACGGTACAGCACCGAAAACTCATAAAAAAGCATGGGATTTCGGCCTTGCACCGAGTTTCTTTTTGTAGTAGGATCTAGCTATGGTAGTGCGAATGCGACATACAAGAAGTCAGAGAGGGAATACTAGGAGCCACCATGCTCTTGTAGCGCCATCTCTCACTTTGTGCAAAGAGTGCGGCAGTCCGAAGGCGGCGCACGCGGTTTGTACTGTATGTGGAAAGTACAAAGGCAGACAGGTTTTGGACGTTCACGCCAAAATCGAGAAAAAAGCCAAAAAGGCTAAAGCTCGAGCTACCCAGTAAAGTTAATTTCTAATTAACCTAATTGCCCTAATTGTTCTAAACAAATTCCAATATAACAATCCACAACTTAGGAATTGGTGCTTGGTTATTGTTTAGGATTTAGTATAATTAGAATAATTAGAAATTTGATATAAAATGGCAAACAGGCACCTTGCAAGACAAACAGTTCTACAAACATTATACGAGTGGGATTTTGGCGGTAAAAAAATAGAACCGACAGATATTCTCGCTAGAGATATCACTGAGTTCGCACCTGGCGCTCAAAGTGAACACTTTATGAAAGCTCTGCTCAAAGGAGTGGTAGAAAAACAAAAAGACCTTGATGAGATAATTGCCAAAGCGGCCCCAGACTGGCCCATCGAGAAGATCGCTGTTTTGGATAGAAATATTTTGCGGCTAGGGCTCTATGAGCTACTCTTTGCTGATAGAGAGCAAGTGCCTCCAAAGGTAGCTATAAATGAAGCTATTGAACTTGCCAAAAAATTTGGAGGCGAAACTAGCGGTAAATTTATAAATGGAGTCTTAGGTGCAGTCTACAAAGAGATGGGTGAACCCGGCAAGAATGATAAGGGTGCAGAAAAAAAGCCAATACCACTAGAGGCTCTCGCAGGTGCCGTGATCTATGCCAAAAAAGATGCAGATATTTATCTTTGTTTGGTGCATGATGTATTTGGACATTGGACATTATCAAAGGGCCATATAGACATTGCTAAAAATATAGAAAAAGAACTACAGAAGGCTATAAAAGAAGAACTGGGGATAAAGATAGATGTCAAAGATCATTTGGGGCATACCGAGTATGGCACTTATGACCCTGAAAAAGGTAAAATAAAAAAGAAGGTTGAGTACTATTTGGCAGAAACCGAGTATGCTGATGTGGCTCTCCAAAAAAGTGGTGGGTTGGATGATTGTAGATGGTTCAAACTAGCGGATATCCTTGACCTAAACTTTTATGACGACATCTTGCCAATAGTTACAAAAGCTATTAATTTACTGGTATGAAAGACATGAAAGAATTTGAAGAAAAGATAGGTATTGAATTTAAAAATAAAGATATACTGAAGCAAGCGTTTACTCACCGCTCTTTTTTGAATGAAAATAGGGCTTTGAAGGGAGGCCACAACGAGCGACTCGAGTTTTTGGGCGACGCTGTCCTCGAGCTCGTGATCACCCACTATCTATATGACCAATATCCAAATAAAAATGAGGGGGATCTGACCTCTATACGGAGCGCTTTGGTAAATGCCACCACCTGCGCTGAAGTAGCTGGAAATTTGGAAGTCAACGATTATTTGTTGCTTTCAAAAGGTGAAGCCAAAGATACTGGCCGAGCGCGACAATACATACTTGCTAATGCTCTTGAGGCCATCATCGGCGCAATCTATCTTGACCTTGGATATGACACCGCACGAGATTTTATAATGAAATATATCGCTCCGATGACAGACAAAATAGTGAAAGAAGAGCTCTGGGTAGATGCCAAAAGCAAGTTTCAAGAAAGAGCTCAAGATGTAGAAGGTGTCACTCCTTCATATAAGACAGTCAAAGAAGTAGGTCCCGATCATGACAAAAAATTTACAGTCGGAGTTTTTATCGGCCACACGCTGGTAGCCGAAGGCTCTGGCGAATCCAAACAAGATGCCGAACAATCCGCCGCCCGCAATGCACTCAAGGAAAAGGGGTGGTAAAAAATAAGGCGATCAGTACAGATCACCTTAGAAAATTCTTCACAATATTCCCCACAAATCTTATTATATTGTTCGTCGCTTTATCCCATAATCCCATACACCTGTTCGATCAGATTTGATAGGCACCAGTTCAATTTTACTCTCTTGAATTAGTTGGTTCGTAACCTCCGATACCATTTCAACCATTTCTTTGGGAAACTTCAAACCACTCAAAAAACTTGTTTTTATCCGCCAACATTCTGGCATCTGCTGAAGAACGTACCAAAGAACTTTTGGTTGAATGCGTATATTAGCTGTTGGCCCAGTGGCTTCCCATACTAATTCTTTCACTCTTTCTAGAGTCCAATCTGTAGTTCGTGCCTCACTCATAAGTCACCTCTGGTTTTATTTAAGCATATTTTAGAAAAATTACAAGAGCTTAGCATTTTATACATAATTTCACGGCCGTGAAAAAGTGTATACGTTATAATTTAAATTCTTTTTTAAGCCACTTATCTTCTTCTATTGACTCTACTGTCATATACAATACTTCATTTTTTAAATTTAAATATTGTTTGAGTAAATCAATAATTTCTTGACAATGATATGGATAGACCCAAACGCTACCCTGTAAGCAAACAAACCCAAAAGACCTCAGCATATTACGAAGATGATCCCTTGTTTTCCTCCTTTGTTCTGATATATCAAATATCACAACCCTATACTTATTATCCCAATTCTTAGGTTTATTTGATGCAAGTCCTTCAATCTTGTATTTCAAGAGAAGTTTTTTACCCTTTTCTGTAACCTCTAAAAATTCATAATTCTTATCTTTTTTGATTTCTATCAAATCTCTTTCTAATAACCTTTTCACCGCCTGGTTGATCTCAAAGACCCTAAGTCTCGATCTTTTCATAATAGGTGTGTATTTCAAAAGTTGTACCGCATTGCTAGCAGTAGCTGCCACAAAGACAAAACCGACTGCTCCAACAATTGCTAACAATGTCTTACTAGCTGATAAAATTTTTTCTTTTGATTCTTTTTTCATTTTTATATTATACAAAATTTCTCGGTCGTGAAAAAGTGTATACAATATAATAATATTAAGTGTGTGGATTATTTTTTATGTTTATGTTATGGTTTCTTAGGAGGTTTACAGTATGGAAAGTTTACCTAGTAATCAAGAAATCTTAGTGGTAATTGAGGATAATCAAGAATTTTATTCTCGTGTTCCAGACAATTCATATGTAGCAAGGTTGCTACTCACATCATTGGTCCAAGAATTACCGCGCGCAGCAAAAACTGAAAAAATATTAGTTCAAAAAGGTACCCCCAGCATCCCTTGGTGTATATCTTTGGGAGAAATATGTTTAGAACTTGAAAGCATAGGAGCAAGAGAGATAAGTGCTTATATAGGAGCTTATCATGGTGATTACTTAGATCTTGATTATGGTTTTAGGATTGCCTTTGTTCAAGATGATGCTAAATCAAAACTTATAGCTCGATATTTTGTGGCAACGAACCTCGAAGAAGGAGTTTCTATCCATAGCATCACAGTAGAACTAGGTGGCACATCAAGACACCCACTCAAACAAATGCTTATCGAGCTGAAGAAAATCATCAACGACAAAAAGAATCTCAGGACAATTAAACAGCGCATCAAACTCTGGGCTGATAAATACGTCTAGTCCTACACAAACCGTCCAACTGAAATGTTTGACGGTTTTATTATTATGAGCGGTTTCTTTATATAAAAATTTTACATGGTAAAATGGGGGAATGTTAAAGCGATTAGAGTTGGCGGGGTTTAAGAGTTTTGCCAAGAAAACTGAACTTCATTTCAAAACACAGGTGACAGGGATAGTCGGCCCAAATGGGAGTGGCAAGTCAAACGTGGCTGAAGCCTTTCGGTTTGCTTTGGGCGAGCAATCTATAAAGTCGATGCGTGGCAAGCGTGGGGAAGACCTGATTTGGAATGGCTCGACTCAAATCAG
>Ga0209542_10003314_pt1 | contig 34599 bp, 24 predicted proteins | sample RifCSPhighO2_01_FD_184028 | JGI IMG/M metagenome (GOLD analysis project Ga0209542, IMG submission 184028) | Soil microbial communities from Rifle, Colorado - Rifle CSP2_plank highO2_0.1 (SPAdes) (version 2) | ecosystem: Environmental > Terrestrial > Deep subsurface > Rock core/Sediment ...
GTCATACAGATGATCAAGGACAAGTATGACGGCTTTATTTCAAAAGAATTAGGAATAGTAATAGATGTTTCAAAGATAAATGATGTAAAGGAAGGAACAATTATTCCTGGCGACGGCTCTGCATATTATGAAACAAATTTTGAGCTATTAACATTTAAACCAGAGCTTCAGGAAGTAGTTTTAGGAAAGATAAAGGATATAGCGGATTTTGGAGCTTTTATTAATTTAGGTCCAATCGAAGGAATGATTCATGTTTCGCAGACAATGGATGATTTTGTAAGCTTTAGCAAAGACAAGGTATTATTGGGAAAAGAAACAAAACGAACATTAAGGACAAATGACCTTTGCAAGGCAAGGGTAATTGCTGTCAGCTTTAAAGATGTTACAAACCCAAAGCTTGGATTGACAATGAGGCAGCCTTACCTTGGAAAATTAGACTGGTTTAAGGAAAAAGAAGTAATAAAGACTAAGGAAAAAGAAGTAAAGGTTAAGGAAAAGGAGACAAAGAAAAAATGAAGAAGAAGGTATGCAGAAAATGCAAGATGTTTGTGGAAGGGGACAAATGCCCTAATTGCAATGATAATCAGTTTTCTAATCTGTGGCAGGGAAGAATACATATCATAGATTCAACTAAATCAGAAATAGCCAAAAAAATAGGAATTAATGTTAATGGAGAGTACGCAATTAAAGTAAGATGAAAATCAATATTCTTAATGAAGAAAACAAGCCGTTATTGTCAAGAACAGAAATAAATGCAGAAATAGAGTTTGAAGGAAGTACTCCTTCAAAAGAAGAAGTTAAAAAAGGAATAGCAAAACAAAAAAAAAAAAATGAAGAATTAGTTGTGGTAAAGAATATTTATAATAAATTTGGCTTAAACAAGGCAAAATCATTGATTTATATATATGAACAAAAAAAAGATATGGAAATGATAGAGCCAAAACAAAGGAAAAAAAAAGAAAAAAAAAAGAAAGAAGCGAAAAAGGAAGAATAATTAAAAATGCCTAAGAAAAAAAGAAAAAAAAAAAAGACGAGCAAGGTTTGGAAGAACTATAAAATTGAGCAAGGACAATTAGTCAAAGATAAAACCTGCCCTAAATGCGGAAGCCATGTTTTTCTAGCTAAACATAAAGACAGGCTGACATGCGGAAGCTGCGGATATTGCGAGTTTTTGAAATAGAATTCTTGAAGATTGAATTTAGTAGAAAGTGGATATAAGATTGTCAAGCCTTTCCATGCAATAGCTTTATAATATTTATTTTATTCCTCCAGAAAGAAATGGCAGTAAAAACAAAAATTTACGAACATAAGTTAGATGGGAGACGGTGCACATTTAATAAGTTTTATAAGGAAGTAATACATAGTATTTATTATGGGTAATTTTTTTAGTAAAGTTGAGCAATTTGTAAAAGAATCTTTTACCAAGATAGGTCAAGAAAGCCAAATCAAGCATTTTGAGAGAACTGTTTATTGGATAAAAAAATTGAATCCTAAATGTGACGAGGCTTTATTGATTTCTGCGATTGCTCATGATATCGAAAGGGCATATAGGACTAAAGAGCAACATGAAAAAATAACAGGGGTAGGTTTTACCCATACAGAATTCTTTAGACCACATGAAGAAAAGGGTGCAGAAATCATAGCCGAGTTTCTAAAAAAAGAGAAAGCCAATCAAACTTTAATACAAAAAGTTAAGATGCTGATATCTAGACATGAAGAAGGGGGAAATGAAGAGCAGAATTTGTTGAAAGATGCGGATAGTTTAAGTTTTTTTGAGAATAATATTCCTTCATTTCTGAAAAAGGTAAAGGAGCAAGGGAAAGAAAATATTAGAAAGAAGTTTGATTGGATGTTTGAAAGGATTACTTCTCAAAATGCGAAAAAAATTGCGAAACCATGGTATGAAAAAGCAATTAAAGATTTAGGCGAGCCTTGTGAAAGAACCCTTTGCGGACTTTAGTCCGCAGTTGAATTTCACAGCTAGAAAGGCGAGCCAGAAGTAAATTATTTCTATAATACAAAATAAAGAAATGAATGCGTGACGTAGCCGACGCACTCATTCTTCCAATCTTGAAGTAGCGTTAGCTATATCTTGCTATCTATAAAAACTTTGCGAGGTGTTCTATATGAAAACAGAACTTATAGCTAGCTCTCATGCTATTGGCGAGAGCAACTATCACATACAATTGACACCTGCCTACAGGCGCGAAATCTTCAGTGACCCATTGGTCGCGGAGCTTACTCTGGCTTACATGGCAGAAAAGCTGAAGGAGAAAAAGGTTATATTGTCGGGCTATGGATATGGCTCAGACCACATGCACTTATTTGTTTCAAATGTGAGATTTGTCAGCGAGATAAAACTCGTGCAGTTAATCAAAGGTTTTAGCAGCTATATGATGAGAAAAGGGCATAAGTATATGTTCCAAGACAAGCTATGGGGCAAGAAATTCTGGTCAGAAGGGCATTTTTACAGAAGTGTTGGCGCAGTTACAAAAGAAAGCATGCAATGGTACGTTACAGAAGGACAGAAGAAGCACTGGAAGAAATATACCTATGAACAGTATAGTCAGATGAAAGACCAGAAACAGTTAGCTGATTTTAACTAGACGCTGTGGGCTTTAGCCCGCAGTAGTTCACTCTTCTTTTGATTTCTCTGTTAAGCCGCTCAATAAAAGCATTCTTGCCTATGCCGCTAGAAATTACATGTTTGATTTTTTGTTCTCTCCAATTCCAACCAACTTCTTTTTTGATAGCTGCAGGATACTGCCATAAACCATCTGTTATTATCTTTTCTGGTCTAACACCTTTTGATTGCCCCATTGCTTTTCTCAAAACGGCTCTAGCATCTTTAAGCAAACGCGTTTGGCTGATATGCCACGCAATAACATGTTTTGATTCTCTACAGCGAACAATCCAAGTCCAATAGCCAACCTTCTTTATCTTAAAGTAAGTTTCGTCAATGTGCCATGTGCCTGTAACAATTGCATTCTCGTCGATAGAATGCTTTGAGTTGAGCACCCATTGCCTTATGGTTTCGTGGCTTACAATAACGTTGAATGCTTTTCTGAGGATTTCTTTTATGCCTCTCAAAGAAGCAGCAACTCTTAAGGAAGTGTAGAGTTCTACAGCAAATGTCATAACGCTGCTAAAGAAATTTCTTCTTGGAAGATCGCTTGTCCAGACAAATCTAAATCCACATTTTCTGCATTCATACCTTTGAATGCCTTGTTTATTTTTGCCATCTTTGTAGAAATGCTGTGCTCCACATCTTTTGCACCATGGCAAAAGCGAACCTTTTTTATAGCTAAAGCTATACAAATCTGTTTGTAACATTTTTTTCAACTCCGAACGATAGCATTAGCTACTTTGCATTTTAGCTATCGTTCAGATTTATTTTAGAAATCTAAGAAAATAAACTTTCCCACTTAACTTGACTTAACCCTTTTAAGAAAAGGCTTGTATATAATCTCTATGGCAGATTATTACTATAGAGAATGAAAAAGAAAAGAAAAGAAATCGCTCGGACTTCCGGCTCACTTAAATTGCGCTTCAAATTCAGCATTTGTTTCCCTTAATAATTTTTCAAGAAGCTGATTTCCTAGGGGCTGATAATTTCTATCTAAAGTATAGTGATATGTTTGAAAACCTTTACCATCATAAGGTCTAATTTGATAAACCAAATACTCAATATTCACAGCCCCTTGCATTCCACACTCTATCCCTGTAACTTCACCAACTTTCCCTTCATCTGGATTTGTTCCATCGCCTGCCCACCTCTCGGAAACTTTTACTCTATCTCCGATATAGATTGGCGTAAAATTATTTAATATTAATGTTCTTAAATATCTCTCGCGTTTATCAAGATTTGGTTCATCAAGTCTTTCCATCCTATTTTTTGGAAAGTTCATGGTTTTAGTAAGCTGAATTTTTTCCATATTTGTTTAAGAATAGGTATTGTCTTTATAAGTCTTTTGTTAAGTTATTACTCCATAGTTTATATTAATCCTGCCCTTAACTCTCTAATCTAGTTATATCTGTTTTATAACTACTTTAAAATAGAAATATTTAAATATCATACTTGGTTATTATGGACTATTAATGAAATTTAGTCAAATGGGGGGGATATTTTTGAAAAAAAAAATGATTTTAGGTATAATATTGTTAATTTCTTTATCTTTGATTGAGAGTGTTTTGGCTGCGAGCTTTAATTCTGTAACATCGGATAAAACAGCTTATAAAAACGGTGATACAATAACTGTTACAGCAGATTTAGATGCTGCTGGATATGGTGTTTATGGCGATTTTTCCACTATTGAAGATTCGGATTACTCGTTATACGAATATAGCTCAGATTCCTATTCAAGTTGGATTTCAAAAGAAAGGTATAATGAGGATTTTTCTGTTAAGTTAAGTGTAAATGGGAGTATGTCTAACTATGCTAGTGCTGGATTGCTTCCTGATGCTATAAATATTCCTTTAGATAATATAGCTAATATCTCATTTTATTATAAGATTGCAAATGATGCTGTTAAGATTACAAGCGTTGATTTAGTTAGTACATGGCCAATGTATTTTAGAATGGGAACTTCATTTAGCCAGGGTTATTTTTCACCTTATGTAATTTTAGATTTAAGCGATGGAACAAATACCGCTCAATTAATTTCACAGCAATATGCTGAAGAAACAAAAGTAGATTGGACAAAATGGGACAGCAGCGATGATAGTTTGATTCATACAGAAGCATTATTCCATAATGGTTTTACTATAGACCCTGCAATGGGCGGAAGCGTACCTGCATTTTGGGGAGAGTTAGCTAAATGGAAAACAATTTATCCAGGGTATAATATAACAAAAGTTAAGTTAGGAATGGGATTCTTTGATATTGCAGAATCTGAATTCCAAAGCGCTTATGTTGATTATTTAAGAATAGATGATTCTTCAGTTATAATTAATGAGCCAAATAACTTGAAAAAAGGAACAGATAATGGAAATACAACTTACACAATTCAATATCCAATTGCAACAGCAAAAGCAGAAGGAACTGCAAATATACCCGTTACAGCAGAAGTTACAGCAGAAGATTCTGTTACAAATAATTCATTGAGTATTATAATTGATAATACTGTTCCTACGGTTGTGCTTTCAGATAATCATGCAGATGCTATTGTAAGGGATGCTGATACTGTTGTTATTACTGCTACTTTTACAGAAGCAAACAGCTTAAGCGGGACACCTAAGATAACAATTGGTTCTGTAGTAACTAGTATAGATATGACTGCAACTGTAGATCCACTAGTATGGACATATACATGGAATGTGCCTGCTGGAAATGATGGAAATGCAGCTGTTTCAATAACAGCAGCAGATGTGGCTGGAAATGCTAATCAAGCTGCAACTGGGGAAACATCGTATACAATTGATAACACTGCTCCTACTGTTGCGATAACATCTACTGAAACAACCCCAACAAAGGCTAGTCCAATACCAATGACTGTTACATTTAGTCAGGATGTAACTGGATTTGTTGTAGGAGATATAATAATTGGAAATGGCGCTGCAAGCAATTTTATATCTGTAAACGGATCAATATATACTTTTGATGTAACGCCAACAATAGATGGAGCTGTAACAGCTAATATTGCATCAGGTGTTGCGCAGGATATAGCTGGAAATGATAATACAGCTGCTACACTCTTCAGTATAACATATGATGGAACTGCTCCAACAATAGATGCTGGAACAGATAAATTAACTAATGCTCAAGTTTCACAAAATGCTTCTGCTTCAGATACAAGTGGAATTGCAAGCTATGCGTGGACTAAAGAGTCAGGAGCAGGTACAATCACTTTTGGCGCAGCAAATGCTCAAGATACAACAATCGAGGCTGATACTGATGATACGTATACAATAAGATTAACAGTTACAGATAATGCCGGCAATTCAGCTTATGACGAGATTACATTTGAATGGGATTCAACAGCTCCTCAAATAACCACCCTAGGAAACGGAAGGGATACAGATCCAGTTTATAATGATGATGATGTAATATTATCTGCAACAGTAACAGATCCAAATATTGATTATGTTTATGTTGAAGGAAATTGGGAAGGTGTTTTAACAAATTATTCAGCAGATAATGGCGGTGGTAGCAGTTATACTTATATGATTAATGCTGCTGATTTGGAAAATCAAGAAAATATTGTTTATAAATGGTATGCTGGAGATGTATTAGGACAAACATCTGAAAGTATAGAATATAGTTTCGCAGTCCAGAACAGAGCTCCAAGCTTAAGCATAGCAAGTCCAATAAGTATTGATGAAGACAGCTATAATGAAGTTGACCTGACAGGAACAGATCCTGATGGAGATGTTTTAATCTATACAAAAGACAGCATATCTCTTACAGGCAAGATAAATATAGACATTACAGGAAATGTAATGAATATAAGCGCAATAGAGCAAGACTGGAGCGGAACTGTTACATTTGACTTATTTGTAAGAGACCCTTACTTTCAGATTAGCTTTCAGCAAATAACAGTTAATGTTGTTGCTGTAAATGATGTTCCTGCAATAAGCGGAATCACAACACAGCAAGTCAATGAAGATACAGGGCCTTATTACTTAAACTTAAGCCAGTATACAACTGATGTTGACACTGCTGATCCAAATACATTTACTTATACTGCAACACCTGAAGATGCTGCAAAAGTAAATTGCGCCATAGAAAATGAATATAATATATCATATACTCTTGCAGGAAATTATACTGGATTGACTTACTGCAATTTAACTGCAAATGACGGTTCAGATACATCAACAGTATATCAATTAGGAATTAACGTCGCAAATGTCAATGATGCTCCTACAATAACTTCAACTCCAGTGCTTAATGCAGCGCAAAGCGGAACTTATCTATATGATGTTAATGCAATAGATATTGACGGAGAAACACCTACATATTTATTGTCAACCTATCCAAGTGGAATGAGCATTGATGCAGCTACAGGAATAATAACATGGCAGCCAACAAATGCTCAGGCTTTAGCCCAAACTGCAAATGTTGTTGTTGCTGCAAGCGATGGAAAAGGAGGCAGCGCTACTCAAAGCTTTACAATAACCATATCTAATGTAAATGATGCTCCTGTAATACATTCTACTGCTGTAACTATCGCTACACAAGACATAGCGTATACATATGCTTTAAATGCAACAGATGCTGATAATAATGATTTAAGCTACAACCTGACAACTGCGCCGAGCGGAATGAGTGTTAACAGCAATGGAGTTATAGGCTGGACTCCAAATAATGCGCAAGTAGGAAGCAATAGCGTTGTTGTAGAAGTTAAAGATGGAAATGGAGGAGCTGCTACACAATCCTTCATTGTAGTTGTTTCTAATGTGAACGATGTACCTGTGATAAACAGTGTTGCTGTCACAAGTGCTAAGCAAGGCGAGCCTTATTCATATCCTATTAATGCAATAGATGCTGATAATGATGTGTTAAGTTATTCGTTAACAACAAAGCCAACTGGAATGGGAATTAACCCTTTAACAGGATTAATTGGATGGATTCCAACTAATGCTCAAGTAGGAAGCAATAGTGTTGTTGTAGAAGTTAAAGATGGAAATAACGGAGTTGCTACACAATCATTCACCATAACAGTCACCAATGTAAATGACCTTCCAACAATGCCAACATTGTTAAGTCCTGCAGATGCTACTACATTATATACTGATTCAGTTACATTGAACTGGACTGCATCAACAGATGATGATAATAACCCAGTAACATATTATGTATATTTCTCAAATGAAACCTCTCCAAGTTTTAAGCAATCAACAACAAATACTCAATTAACTGTAAGCAGCTTGCAGCACGGATATACTTATTATTGGTATGTAATAGCAGGAGATGCAACAGGAAACCAAACTAAGACAGCAACAAGAAGCTTTACTGTTTCATTAAAAAATGCACCTGTAATCAGCGCATTTTCTCCTTCAGCAAATCCAGCATTAATGGAAGGATCTTCACAGTTATTCAGCATAACAGCAACTGATATTGACTCAGAGGATACACTGACTTACTCATGGAAATTAAATGGAACTGAAGTCAGCGCAACTAACAGCTATACATTCTCTCCAAGTTTTACACAATCAGGAACATACACATTAACTGCAACTGTCACAGACAGCTTTAGCTTAACTGCTTCAAAAACATGGACAATAACAATAACTGATAATACACAGCCAGAGATAACAAGCTATTCTCCATTATTTGATCCTGCAATTAAAACAGGGCAGTCTCAATTATTTAATGTTGCAGTAGAAGACCCAGATAACTCATTGACATATGCATGGAAAGTAAATGGAGCTCAGGTTGGAACAAACAGCAATAGCTATACATATACAGCAGCAGCTCTCGGAACTTACAATATATCTGTAAGCATTACAGACGGAGAATTTACATTGTCTAAAGAATGGCAATTAACAGTAAGCAATATTCCAGTTTCAACTGAATTCACAGCTGGAACAACTAACTTTTCATCAATAACTGATTTAAGCCAGGCAACAAATATTGTATTGGCAAAGCAGCAGAATAAAATTGATTTTGGAAATGCAACCTTAGACTTAAGTAATGCTATTGATTTGAACAACAATATAATTATTCAAGGCAATTTTGTTGGAATAAACACAAATAATTTGCCAGCATTAAACAAGCCAGCAACAATAACAATGAATATTAATCTAAATCAGCCGGTTATTTATTACAACAATGGGTTTACAACAAATGCAAATGACTTTACACAAGTATGTGATTTCTGCGTTATAACCAGCTATAATAAAGATACAGGAGAATTAGTATTTACAGCAGAGCACTTCACAACATTCATGCCAGGAGAAGAGAAATTAGAACTAGATATAGCAGATTTAGAGGTTAGAGTTGACTCAAATACAGATAAAACAGTAACAAGTGGAGCTGTAATAAGCAAGGAAGCCAGTCCAGGAAGCACTGTTAAAGTAAAAATCAAGGTTGCAAATCAATTTGAGGAAGAGATGAGAATAGAGAATATTTTTGTTGAAGCAACCTTGCTTGGAATAGATGATGGTGAAGATTTAGATGAAGAGAGCGAGGAGTTTGACTTAAGAGAAGGAAGAGATAAAACAATTACATTAACATTTGATGTTCCTAATAAGGTTGATGAAGACACTTATGACTTAGATATTTATATAGAAGGGGAAGATGAAAATGGAACAACCCATACTGTAGAATGGACTATTTACCTTGATGTTGAGAAAAAAAATCACAATCTTGAAATAGAAAACCTAGAATTAAAGCCAAATAAGATAAGCTGTGTAAGAGACACTAAATTAAACTTTGAGATTGTAAATTACGGAAGAGATACAGAAGAAGAGGTTGCTTACTCTATATTTAATGAGGAGCTAGGCATAGATAATAGGCAAGGATACTTTGAGCTGAGCGAAGATTTATTTTCAGATGACAGCAAATTGATTAAATCAATTCCAATAAAGGTAAGCGCTGATTTTGCAAATGGAACTTATCCAATAACAGTTAAGGCTTTCTATAATAAAGATAATTTGGATGTTACAAAAACAGTTGAGATGATAATTGAGGATTGTGAAGTTAAGGCAGAGAAAGTACAGGAAAAAACAGAAGCAAAGCCAGAAGAGATAAAAAAAGAAACAACAGCAGTGAAAGAGAAAACAGAGAAAGAAGTAGAGATAAGCTTTAGGGAAACTCCAGAGTATATGGCATTATTAATCGGAGGAATAGTAATATTGTTTGTTTTAGTGATATTTGCATTTATAGTAATGGTAAAGAATTCCAGGAGAAGCTTCTAGGAATTTCTTTTTTTTTTTTTTTATTTTTGCATAAAAACAAAAACTATTTATATAACTTAAATTCTAAAATTATTATGAACAAGGGTTTACTTATTGGATTAATATTAATTCTAGTATTTGTTATTGGTTGCACTGAACAAGCAGAATGTCCTGTCTGCGAGCAAAAAGAATGTCCTGCAGTAACATGTCCTGTAGAAAAAGAAGTAACAAAATATGTATGCCAGGATAACAGCGTAGTTGACAAAATAGAGGATTGCGGGAAAAAAGCATTAGAGGATAAATTATACACACCATTAATAACAAATGAAGCAGGAAGCTATATTAACAGCGTGACAATAAAATCAGGATGTTACAGAGGCATGAATGCTGCTGTAATGAGTTTTGATATTGGTGTTTTGGCAGATAAAATAAATTTCCAGGTTAAGGAAAGCCCTGATGAAGAGTTTAAGACATTATATGAAATGAACGGCGTAAATAAAGCCACAAGATATTCTGTTATCTGCGATAATTGTTATTCCGGAGACTTTCAATTAAAAAACAACAAGCAGTATCTTACTAGAATTGAATTTGACTTAACATCATTATTTAAAACAAAACAGTATTCTAACGAACAGATAGTAGATACAAGAGCAACATCTGAGTTTATGACAAAGGTTTGCGCTCAATGATTATCACTATTCTAGAATAGAAAAATATTTATATAGTCTTATTTTTTTAAAATATCGAAAATGCCTGAAGGAAAAGATATTTTATACATGTATCCTGTTACAGAAGGGGGAGATCCAAGAATTGTTCTGACAGATTCCAGCAATAACTTAAAAAATTCCCAGAAGGAAATTGCTGCATTACTAGAAAAAATTAGAGAAAATTTTAAAGGCCAACAAATTGATGGAGGCATTGAATTAACTATTAAAAACTCAGATGGATTTTTAGGAAATTATATTGGAAAAACAAAGGTTCTTATGGGATTGGAGGATTTTTACATCCCAGGAACATTTAATGTGCAGGGATTCAATATAAAAACAATAATTGACAGAGGTTTTAGAGCAGGCGATACAGCATTAGAGAAAATAAAAGGTTATCTAAGAGAGCAGTTTGAGTTAAGAGAAGGAAAGTATAAACCTTAACTTACCAGAGCATCATCTTCAATATCACAAACAATTAATTCTTTATCTGTCTTTAAATTTTTATTATTGTAAATAATTTTTTTGTCTTTAGTTTTCATCTTAATTTTTGAAAATGTTTTATAATCAATTTCCTTATCCTCTGCCTTGATTCCTTCAATATAAACATAGTCGCCAGGAGAGGAGCTTGGAGCTAATAATAACTTGCATTCTCCTTTTGTCTCTGCTGCCAGCAGCATTCCATTGCTCTCTATTCCCTTTAATTTTCTTTTTTCAAGATTTGTTAATACGCAAATATGTTTATTGATTAAGTCTTTCTTATCATAGTACTCTTTTAAGCCAGAAACAATAACTCTTTTTTCTGTTCCAAGGTCAATATCCATAATGTATAATTTATCTGCTTTAGGAACATCTTTGACTTCCAAAACCTTAGCAACCTTAATGTTTAACTTTGAGAAAGGGTCTTCTTTCTTTTCTTCTTTAATTTTCCCTTTATCAATCTTCTGAAATATAATCTTTGCATCATTGATTTTGTGGTCCTTAATTTGTTTTCCAAGATATTTAAATGTTAACTTCAAATTGAGCTGTTTTTCAATCTCTTCTGTGAATTTAGGAAGGATTGGCTTTAGCAAAATAACTAAATCCTTAATTAAATTAAAGCAGGTATTGACAATTTTTTGTGTGTCTTCCTTATCATCTTTGATTAGTTTCCATGGCTCATTATCCTGGAAGTATTTGTTTCCTTTTGAAGATATTTCTAAAATATTTTTTACTGCTTCCCTAAAGTTAATGTTATTATAGTTGTTGATTACATTATCATAATTAACATCTAATTTTTGCATGTCTTTAGTTATCTTCCCATTAAAATTTTTCTTGCAGAAATATAAAACTCTGTAGATAAAGTTAGCAACATTAGCTATTAACTCATTATTTATTTTTTCTTCAAAATCATCAAAATTTAAGTCAAGATCTTCCATCTTATAAGTTAAGTTAGAAGCATAGTAATATCTAAGGAATTCCGGCTCATATTTTTCAAGGAATTGCTTTGCAGTAAAAAAAGTGCCTCTGCTCTTGGACATCTTTTCCTTATTCACTGTTAAAAAGCCATGCACAACAAGTCTTTCAGGCAAAGAAAATTCAGCATCTAATAACATTGCTGGCCAGAATAAAAAATGAAAATAAATAATGTCCTTTCCAATAAAGTGGATTATCCTGCCGTTTTTCCAGTAATCATCAATATTTAATTTATGCTTGTTGCAGTAATCTTTTGTAGAAGAGATATATCCAATAGGAGCATCTAGCCAGACATAATAGTATTTGTCTTTTTCTCCTGGAATTTTAAAGCCAAAATAAGGCCCATCCCGGGTTATATCCCAGTCTTCTAATCCTTCCTTAATCCAAGAAAGAACATGATTAACAACTTCCTGCTGCAAATTTTTGTTTTCAGTAAGCCATTTCTTTAATCTATCTGAAAAATCGCTTAATTTAAAGAAATAATGCTTTGACTTTTTTCTTGAAGGCTTTGCATTGCATATAACACAATAAGGATCGATTAAATCTGTTGTCTTGTATGTTGCATGGCATAATTCGCAGACATCTCCATATTGCTCTTCTGCTCCGCATTTAGGACAATGGCCTTTTATATATCTATCTGGCAAGAATCTTTTGCATTTATCGCAGTAATTTAACTCAACTTCTTTTTCATAGATATGTTTTTTCTCTTTTAATTTATTAAAGATATAATCAGAATATTCATTGTTTTCCTTTGAGTTTGTTGTATAATAGTTGTCAAATTCTATATGGAAATTCTTAAAATCTTCCTGGTGCTCTTTAAGCCAACGAGCAATAAACTTTTCTGGAGTTGTATTTTCTTTTTTAGCATTAATCTCTATAGCTGTTCCATGGGCATCATCTGCGCATATATAGATTGCGTCTTTCCCAATTAATTTTAAAAATCTTGTAAATATATCAGTCTGTATGTATTCTACTAGATGGCCTATATGAATAGGGCCATTTGCATACGGCAATGCTGCTGTAACTACTGTTTTTTCCATAAAGAGAACAGATTAATTATTAATTTAAATAATTTGCTATACTTCTTTCATCTTCTTTGTAACAGGAATCTTCTTCTTGCATTTCTGGCATTCAAAAACATAAGCCTTTACTCCCTGGAATGACGTTCTTTTGTGTTCTGTTGTTGCTTCGCCTTTATGTTGGCAATGTGGACAGGTATAGATTATCTCAAGATTTAATGATTCTTCATGAGCCTGATTATCTTCCTGGTATTTGCATTTAGGGCATTCATAGTAACTGGCTTTCTTATCAACCTTGCCGTTTTTCTTTATTGGCTTTCCCATTCTGGCTTTGCATTTAGGGCATTCTTTCCTGTAAACCCAGGCTGTAATTTCTCCATTGTCAATATTCCTTCTGGTAAAGTAAATGCATTCGTCCATTGAATCTGGCAGTTTTAAAGGCATAACAATCTAGAATTATTTTTTCATTTATATATTTTATTGTTATAATTTTATTATTATTATCATCTGCACTATCCATCTACGCAAGACTTTATTAACTCCAATATTTTCAATGAATCAAATATATCTGTTTTTCCATCGCTATTTACATCTGCGCTTCCAGATTTGCTTTTTATTATGTTTATTATTTCAACATAATCATATATCTCGACTTTTCCATTACTATCTAAATCTGCTTTTTTACAAGTAGCTGGATCAGCATTAGCCAAGCAGGCGCTTCCTTCTAAATGATATCCGCTATTACATGATTCACAACCACTAACACCGCATTCCCCCCACTCTCCAGAGCTTAACATCGTCTGTGTTCCTGTTTTTACTTTTCCATTTGAGCAGGATGATTTACACGCTCTTGTACTAGATGTACAAATATCCCCTTCTTGATGGTATTCAGAATCACAGCTTACAACACTGCAAGAACTCCATTTGTTATTCCATGTTTGTTCCCCTTTTCCATTTGAAACAGAGCATGATTTTGTATTAGATAAACAGCTATTCTCTTCTTCATGATAATTATTATTGCAGCTTGCAATAGTGCAAGAACTCCATTTGTTATTCCATGTTTGTTCCCCTTTTCCATTTGAAACAGAGCATGATTTTGTATTAGATAAACAGCTATTCTCTTCTTCATGATAATTATTATTGCAGCTTGCAATAGTGCAAGAACTCCATTTGTTATTCCATGTTTGTTCCCCTTTTCCATTTGAAACAGAGCATGATTTTGTATTAGACACACAGCTGTTGCCTTCTTTATGATAACCCTTATTGCATGAAGAACATCCGTTTACATCGCATGCGCTCCATTCCAGGCTGCTTGTTAAGAAGGTGGTAGTTCCTATTTTTCCCTTGCCGTTTTCACAAGTTGATGCGCATGCAACTGCCAGTGAGGTAGGGCCGCAATTGCCTGATTTAAGTATTCTTAGGAGTTCAAGCAAATCAAATATGTTTGTTTTAGTGTCTAAGTTTATGTCTGCGCCATGATCATTGTCTTTAAGTATTTTTAATAATTCTATAAGGTCGAATATATCCACTTTTTTGTTCTCATCTAAATCTGCAATCTCGCATTCGTCTCCTGGAGAGTCTGCTAGGCATACCTCTCCAGCTAAATGATAGAATTGGTTGCATCTCGCGCAACCTGAAGGAGCATTGCATTCACTCCATTGATTTCCACTTAATAATGTTTGCCTTCCTGATTTTCCTTTTCCGTCTTGGCATAGAGAATAGCATATTTTTATAGCGCAGTCGTTCTCACTTGTTGAACTGTCGCCATCGCAGTCATTATCTTTATTGTCTCCGCAGATTTCATCGCTTGGCTGGCCAGGAGCGGTATCGCATATTGTATTTACACCATCTTCTGAGCAGATATATTTTCCACTTCTTCTGCATTCCCCATTTCCATTATAGCATATGCTGCCTTTGTTGAAGTCTTCATCTATACTGCCATCACAGTTGTTATCCTGCTCATCGCATAATTCATTTTGCGGAGTATAATATACTGCAGAGTACACCCACTTGCCTGAGCCGCATAAAAGCGTATTTCCGCTGCACAGTCCATTTTGATTAGAGTCATTTTTTAGTAGCCCTTCGTCAATGCTGTTGTCGCAGTCATTATCAATATTATCGCATTTCTCTTCAGCTTTAGGGTTTAAATCTTTATTGTTGTCATTGCAATCATGATTGTCAGAAGTATAATCTTCAGGCATGACGCATTCTTCTATGCTTGATGTTGAACTGCCAAATCCATCTTTATCAAAGTCCGGATAAAATATCCTTAAAGTCCCCTCTGCGCAAACACATTCATTATCAATTACTGCATTACAGTCATTATCTAATCCATCGCAGAATTCTTCACTAGGGCCGATTGGTTCTTTACGTATTATATAAAAACCATCATAATCGCAAAACCTTATTCCAGGAATACATTCTCCATCGCTGGTTTCGAATTCTGATTCTTTGCCTAGGTCAAAGCATTCATTAGGGCCGTTTTCAGATGAACTCCTATGGCAGTCAGGGTCATGATTTGGATTATTTTGAAAGTCTCCGTCTATGCGTCCATCACCATCATTATCAAGGCCATCATTACAGTTAGTTACTATGAATCCGCCACCGCCGCTACCACCGCCTGAAGGGCTGGTGCAGTCTTCATCAACACTTCCATCGCAGTCATTATCTTTGCTATCACTGCATTTCTCGCTTACAGATGCGTAGAAATTAGGTCCATTTATCCATTCTCCTGTTTCGCATAGTTCTGTGTTTCCATTGCATAATCCTTTTTGATTAGAATAAGCCCTAGATAAGTTTTCATCTATGTAACCATCACAATCATTATCTATATTATCGCATGATTCATTAGAAGCGCCAGCAAAAGGGGAGCATGTGTTTTGTCCCCATGCGCCATTTGTGCAGGTTTCTTGGCCAGTGTTGCCAGCGCATGCTCCTGCACCGCAGGTTGCGCTTCTTTTTAGATTTTCATCAACATTATTATCACAATCATCATTAATATTATTACAAATTTCATCTGCTCCAGGATTAACCGCAGCATTATTATCATTACAATCAATATTTGAATTATAACCATCACCATCAGTATCAACATAATTAGTTTCAGCAAGCCCTGAATGAATCAATCCTTCAACCTTGTACTTATCCGCTTCGATAGTGCATGCATAACTATTATAAGACACTCCATCACATTCTATTAAGCGCTCATTTTCCCCTGTACAAGATGAGGTAATTTCTTTTATAGAAGATATTTCCGCATCTTTAATGCAGATTAAATCTGTTCCTGCTATTTTGTCTACATAAATTGTTTTTGTTTTTCCCTTGGAAGTTAAATCAATTCCTTTCACAATTACCTCTCCTAAGGTTGATGTCTTTGGCTGTTTTTTAATTTCAATCTTTGATAAATCCAATGAAGATTCTGAATTAAAATCATAATCAAAATTCACAATAGGCTGTGATGTAGAAGATTCTTTAAACACAACAGGCTGTGTTCCGCTAATAACTTTATTTAAATTGTCATCTCCATCAATATAAATATTTAGATTTAGGTTTGAATCGATATTATTAATATTTCCTGCTACAAAATCATCCGAATCAGGAATATTGTCTCCATCAATATTTCCCTGGCAGGCATTGCCTAGTCCATTATTATCTGAATCAGCTTGATCTTCATTCACAACAAAAATACAATTATCTTCTTCATCTAAAATATCATCACCATCAGTATCTTTTGCTCTTAAAACAGTTAATGTCCATTTTTTTTCTGCTGATAACTGGCCATCGCTAACAATAACCTTAACTTCATAAACGCCTGCGTTTGAATTTTCCATTGAATTGTCTCCAACAAAAGTATATGACTTGCCCGCTCCAACTAAAACACCATCTAATTTCCATATTATTCCCGGCATAGATTCAGCATCGGCTGCAGTTATTGTAAATGTTTGTTCTTCTAATTCAGTTATGGTTGGAGATTCAGCTGGATCAAATGCTTCTATTACCGGAGCTGTATTTACAATCTCTTTAGCTAGAATTGTTAATATAAATGTTATTTCATATGTTAGGCTGCCGTCGCTAACTGTGATAGTTATATTATGGATTCCAACATCATCAGATCTTGGTGTAAATCTAATCAATCCTTCTTCATTAATGTCAAATAATCCAGTATTATCTGAGAATATTAGGCTATCTCCATCTACGTCTGCAGCTGCTATTGTTTTCTCAAACAATTCATCTTCTCTTGCAGTTAAGTCTTCTACTGGATCAATAAATGGCGCGTTATTGAAATATTGGGGGCGAGCTATATTTGATACCCTAAGCTCATCGATTGTTATTCCTTTTGTTGTTCCGCAGAAATTTCCTCCGACAAAGGCATTATAATTTGGCAGATATTCTAAGACTAAAGCTGTTGGTGTTTCAGCAATTAAATTTCCATTAATATAAACCTGAATATTTTCTTTATAGTTATAAATTGCAGTTGCATATATCCATCTGTTTGCATAAGATGAAATATCTCCTGATACAGTTATAGCATTATTTATGTGGAATGATAAATTGCCTTTATTGACATAAAAAAGATAAGGATCATGGCCAGCTATATGCTTGCTATAATGCGACATTATGATATAATTCTCTTCTAATGATTCGAATTTTATATATGCTTCAATTGTCCAGTCCCCGCTTCCCGGATAAGTCAAACCAGAGCCAGGAGCTGTTGCTGCTGCTCCATCTGATTGAAAGCAGCTTGACCATTGCTCTCTTACATCCATCAATATTGCTTGGCCAAATCTTCCATTTACCCATTTTATTTTATTTGAGTTTATAGAAAGATCATAATTATTTCCGCTTGAATCAGTTCCATCTCCATTAAGATGCCATAATGCTACTGTGTTCTCATCAGGTTCAAATTCTGAATGACTGCCAATTATGCAGGTTCCTTTGTAACATATTTGACTTCTAAGACATTCATCATCTGCTTGACATTCTGAGCACTTTAAATCACTATTATAAATTGTTGCGCTGCATGCATTATTCTCACAGCTGCATTCATCACAGTTATTAGCAACATCATCATAGTCATAATAATCATTAGCTTGGCAGCCATCTAAATGATCGCATTCTGTATCTGAGCAATCCTCATTAACTTCGCATTCTGCATCGCAATCATCTATACTGCATTCATGTGTTAAAGTATCAACACAGCTATCTATATCTTCGTTGCAAACCGATCCAGCTGAATAATCTAATGTATATGGATTGCTGTCTGGAATGTTTGCGCATATTCCTATTGGCAAGCCAATACTGCAATCTATTGGAGTTTCTGCCAAGCAAGTTGTTGTTGTATTTTCGCATGTTTCTTGTCCATTGCAAAATAATCCATCATCGCAATTCTCTAAAACCTTAGTGCTGGATAAAACGCAAGATGCATTGCTGCACATATAATTATCTTTTTTTATCTCAGTTCCATCGCAATACTCTCCATCATAATCATTACAAGCCTCTATTTCAATGGCTTCTCTTTGGCAAAAGCTATCAACGCATTTTCCTTCATCACGCCAGATTATCTCTTCTTCATCGCAATAATCACTATCTAAGTAATTACAATCATCATCTGCTTGGCATTCTGAGCATCTTGAATCATTATAATATGGTTTTGGAGCGCATGCATTATCCTCACAACCGCAGCCATCACAGTTATTAGCAACATCATCATAGTCATAATAATCATTAGCTTGGCAGCCATCTAAATGATCGCATTCTGTATCTGGGCAATCCTCATTAACTTCGCATTCTGCATCGCAATCATCTATACTGCATTCATTTATTAAATCAGCAGCGCATTGGTCTAATTCTTCATCGCAACTGCCTACATAATAATCTAATGTATATGGATTGCTGTCTGGAATATTTACGCATATTCTTATTGGTAAATTTAAACTGCAATCAATTGGCGTTTCTGATTGGCAATCATTCACTATATTGCATGTTTCCTGGCCATTGCAAAATAATCCGTCATCGCAAAATGCATTATCCGGGCTGTGAATAAGAACATCATTTTCCTCATCGCATGAATCTATTGTGCAGCTTGCTTCATCAGTTGCATTTACGGGCTTATGCAAGAGCTCATCATTATTTTCATCGCAAGAATCTTCTGTGCAGAATAAGTTATCATCTATTTCAGGAGGTGTTCCTGCTAAGCATGCTGCATTTCCGCATGTTTCCTGCCCATCGCAATACAAGCCATTATCGCATAATGAATCTCCGCCTTCATCAATAACCCCATTGCAATTATCATCAACACCATTGCATACTTCTTGCGATATTGGATTAATCTCAAAGCTGCTGTCATCGCAATCTAAACCCAAACAAGTATCGCCTAAACCATAACCATCTTTATCATTATCTACGCATTCAGTAAACCAGCTAATAATGTTTATTAATAATTTCTCTTTAACTTCTTCATCAGATAATATGTTGAAAGAAAAACCAAAATAAACCATTTTGTTTGTCTTATTATAGCCAATTATAGCAGAGTCAGCATTATTCCAGCTAGCTAAGCTAAGCCCATCAGTTGGCTTTAATGAATCTGGATACGAATCTATAGAGTAATCTAAATAAATCTCTGAAATATTTTTGAAAATATCGTGATTAGTTAACTCTAATCCAGTTTCATTTGATGATATCAAATCCTTACCAAGCTCTGAATGAAGCGTTTCTCTGATAAAGGAATCATTTACATGATCAAAAGCTATGTCAGATCCCTCAAATATTATATTGCCATGGTATTGCTGTAATAAAGCCATATCAGAATCATCAATCACAAAATTCCAATAATCACCTGCGCTCCATATCAAAAAATCAAACTTATTAAGGTAATCAATAGAAGGGGTTCCTTGCGATGATTCATTCCAAATTTCTGCGCAAAATCCATTTTTCTTTAAAATATCCATGAAAATATATGCGCTGCTTGGATTTTCAGTAGAGTAGCTTTCTGTATCGCTATCCTCAACAATTAATGCGCTCTCTTTGCTGCAGATATATAGTTCATTAAATAAAATGTTATTTGAATAGTCTGATTCATAAATGCTATTATCAGGATTAACCTCAACTTTTATTTCATGGATTCCCTGCTCAACTAAATATTGCATAGATGTTGTTTCTATACCCCCATATCCGATATTTAAACTATTAGTCCCAATTTTTTGCTCATTTACAAAGAAATCTACCAGCGCATTAACAGCATCTGAACCCCCAATATTTTCTATATCTGCGGATATTGTATTATTTTCAAAAGCAATATTCCTTGGTATTAAATCCGCTTCAATTGAAGAGACATATATCTCTTTAGTAAAAATATTGTTTAAATAAGTTGTTTCATCAATTGAAAAATCTTCATTAACAATGGCTTTTATTGTATGGTGGTTGTAGGGAATGCTAAGTTCAACTGTAAAAATATTAGTTTCTCCTGAAGCTAAGCTTATAAGCTGATTAACAGCAGTAATTTCATCTATATATATCGCTAATGAGAAATTATCAGCTGATTCTCCATTATTAATAATCTCTACATCAAATTGGTTATTTCCGGGGATAAGGTAATCATTAGTTATACCAGTAACACTTAATTCCGCAAGATTTTCATCAGAAGTTAGCCAGCTAACAGAATTTCCAATTAATTTTTCTTTTGTTGTATCATCAAGCGCTGTTATTGAAAATGGCAGGAATAGTGTTTTTGCTTTTCCTGAACCTTCGTTAATCCCATTATATATTATCAAAGATGAGCCTCCATTTTCCCATGCTGCTAATTCATGTCCATTATTAAATGGCTCAAGTGAATCAGGATAAGGGCTTTCCTGGCTGCTAAACAATATTGATTCGCCTAATCCTTTTGTGATTGGATGAAGATATGTAATAATAATAGATTTATTTTGAGTTGTTTCCTTATTAGATAAGGCAAAGATTATGTCTTCAACAAGCATGCTATGCGTTACATTTTTCATAAAATCATCATATTGGTGATTAAATGCGATGTCTGCCCCCTCTACCAATAATTTTCCATTCTGATTAATATAATCAATTAATAAATCTGCTTCTATATCATCTATATTCGCCAGATTATTTCCGCTATTCCAAATAACAGCATCAAATTTGTTTAAATATTCAATTGAAAGTAGGGGATTGTTTATGTTATCCCATTCTGATACGCAATAGCCGCTTAAAAATTCTGTAAAAGGAGATTCTTCAATTTCCTTAACCAGCAGTATTTTTTTATCTTTTAAGCAATCAGTTACTTCAAAATTATAATTTTCTGATTCAATGCAGTTATTGGAATTGTCGCAAACAGTGAAATTAAATTGATAAGTCCCTAATAAAGATGTTTCTGTGAATGCTGCAGTTAAAATTTTTTCTGGCTCTGAGTTGCTCTGGATTATACCTATTTCCTTAATAGAATCTTCAGGATTTTTTACAGACAGCTGTCCCGATAAATCATCATCATCATCTAGTTCCAGCTCTAAAACAAATGCATTGTCTTGATTGATTGTATCAGAAAAACTAACATTATTCAGAACTGGAATAAGATTGTCCTTAACCGATAAGTTAGTTGTCTTTATATCATATCCAGCAGCATCTCTACTAGAATAAAATGCAATAGTGTTTAAAGAATAATTACCAGGATTTACATTAATTGGCCAGTTTATGTTAAATTGATGCTCAGATAAATTATTATCTGCTTTTGTTTTCCATAATACCTTTCCTTCTGTATATTCCTGGTTATAGACACCAGTATATGAAATATCTTTCTGGCAATCTAATTGAACCCATTCAGAGCCACCCCAGTAGTTAGTTGTGCAATTTTCATAACCGCTTTTTATAACCATAATAGTATAACATCCCCCGCCTAACCAATCTAATCTTGTCCTTAATTGTAAAACATCCAGGGATTCTATAATAGAGTCAGGAATAGCCCCAGTAAAATCGCCAAAAGCTCCGTGTTTTATAGTCCAATTAGCTCCTGCTGCATTAGCAGGAATATTATAATTTTCATAAATATACCCAAAAAGCCCGCAACCTTCGCCATTGCTTCCTGACGCGCTTGTTGCCCAATCCTCATCAACAGCATTTTTAGGCTCTGAGATATATCCAGAAGTCATATTTTCATAAAACCAATTGTCTTCAGTATCATCCTCTATCCACGTATAATTAACAGGACCAAGCTCAACAGAATCAGTTTTATAATTATTAACTATTTCCCCTTGTCTTGAAAGCTGGGCTTCAATAAATACATTTAAAATAATATCATATGTATTCTCAAATAAAACATCAAGATTAAGGTTTTCTCCTTTGTTTACATGATTTTGATGCTCTAATTGTTTAATTCTTCCCATATCTAGTGTTTGAGAAACTACATTAAATGCTCCGCTGTAAGAAGATGTATAATTATCTCCATAATTGACTATAATATCTAAATGATATTGGCCTTCTTTTCCAGTATCAGCAAAATCTACGCTATATAATTTATTTTGGATTTTAGTTAAGATTAAGCTATCAGAATCCAAGTCAGGATAATTTATCTGAGCAGCTACGCTATTTATTGGCGTATCATCTATCTGAGTGACATTTATTTGCAATACTTCATTTTTATTTATAGTTTTCTTGAAGTAAACGTCATATTCTACAATTGAATTTATGTCAAAATTCAATAAATTTGCTAGGTTTATTAATCCAGAACCATATCTAGTGTCTTTTCCAGGGCTTCCTAAATCAGTTGCTGTTGATTCTAATGCTTGTTTAATCTGCAGTGGAGTGTAATCAGGATATTTTTCTAATAAGAGGGCAATTGCTCCTGAAACATGCGGCGCAGCCATTGATGTTCCGGATTTTACACTGTATCCTCCTGGTATGGATGATATTATATTTGTTCCTGGAGCAACAACATCTGGTTTGATGCCAACACCAGGTATGTCTTCGCCGCTTGAAGAACATGCAGCTGCATAATCCTTGCCTACAGAGCCTATTGTAATTGCTTCTTTTACATTTCCAGGGGCTGTAACTCCAATGTAGCCATTACAGTTATCAGAAGGGCAGCCTTCACCGCAATTTCCGCTTGATGCTACCACAACTACCCCTTTTCTTACAGCATCTCTGATTGCTTCAATATATGGCGTGTCTGGATCATTATAAGCTCCTCCAATGCTCATGCTTATTATATCTGCGCCGTCATCTGTTAATGGGTTTCCATCTGGATCTGCAGCCCATTCCATTGCCGCAATTATCTGGCTTGTAAAGCCAGAGCCGTCTTCATCTTTCAAAACCTTGGCGTTTATCAACAAGGCTTCTGGAGCAACACCATTATAGCCGTCTCCATTATCTTTTCCTGCGGCAATGCCAGAAACATGAGTGCCATGACCGCGAACATCATAAGTATGATCCTCTCCTGTAAATGCTTTTTCCGCTATGATCTTGCCCATAAGCATTGAATGGGTTGAATCAATTCCGGTATCCAATACAGCTATCTTAATTCCTCTTCCTTTATAACCTTGATTCCAGAAAGATGGAGCATTTATCATTCCAACGCTAGTATCTAAAGTTGAATAATATATCTTATCAGGATAGATCTTCTCAACAGAATCATCAGATACTATCTCTTTTAACTTATCTGCAGGCACTTCAACAGCAATGTAATTTTTAGTTTTTAGTTTTATTTCGCCATCTGCTTTTTCAACTTTTGATTTAATTCTTGTTTCATCTTCTAATTTATAGTCTTCTGATTTTATTAATACCTTAACAACTTCTTCAGGAGACTCTTCAATTTTGTTTTGAACAATGGTATGTATCTTCTTTAGCTCTTCTGATGTTAAATTAGTTTTACCTAACAAGGCTTCATTTGGCTTGAAATAATCTTCATCAGAATCCTCATCTCCCCTATTATCCTCGTCTTCCTGAGATTGTTGATTTGCCTGTAAGTCTGAATTTGTTTCTGTTATTTCTGGAATGACTTCTGTTGGCTGTGAATTATTAAATATGTAAATATTGATAAGTATGATTAAGAAAACGGTTGTAAATAATATTATTTTAGCTTTTTTAATCATTTTAATTCTAAAAGATGGTCTTTTATTGAGCCATCAACAAACAAAATTCCTCTTTTTGTTTGAATTTTTTTGACATTATCTTTAACCTGCTTTAATTCATCAAGATATTCTTTTGGGAAATAAGATATCCAATTGTTGCTAGCATAGACGAACTCTTTGATTTCTTTTTCTTCTTCAGCATCCATAATTACATTTATATAAGAATGATCTCCTGAATGGACATAAACCACTTCTTCAATTGCTTCTAAAAATTCTTTTACAATTCCTATAAGTATTGGCTCTAATTTTCTATAGTTTTTTATAAATATAGTTAATATGGGTATCTCAATCATCACGAATCCTGAAATTAAGTCTTTGTTTGTTTGGCAAACTAATTGTAGTTCTATATTGTTTAATTTAAAAGAAAAAGCAGAGTAGCCTAATTTAACTTTATCAATATCTTTCTCTAAGACAGTTCCTTTATGAAAATTGACATTATGGTCAAAATATCCTTGCTCTATATCATAAAATGCTCCAAATTTCTTGAGGATATCTGTTAACTTATGTATATCCTCATTTGTGACTTTTCTTTTTATTCTAAAATAAATTTCAAAATAATTCCATCCCATTTTAATCTATTATAACCTCCACTCTTGATAAAATATAATCTATGGCTTCATGCGGTTGATCTTCAGTAAATTTTAGATGGACTTCAACATTTGGGTACTTGCTTTTCTGATTTAACAAAAAGGCTGCAATAACAATTGAACTTATTTTATATTTCATTTAATTTTCAACTCTTTTGCATATTTTTCAGCCAAACCTTCTTTTAGTTTTAATCCCCTTCTTCTCAATTCTTTTCGGATGAAATAGCGGGGATAGATTATACGCAATTTATAATCCCAAGCACCATAGCCAGCCCTTAATGGACTAATCTTGACAAAACCAATTCCTTTTTTTTTCTCAAAAATCTTAATTTTAATCTCATCAGAAAAGTGTTTAATTTTAATCTCATCAGAAAAGTGTCTTTCTATAATGCCTAAAATTTCTTTTGGTGTGATTAGCTTCTTAGCTCTTTTCATAATCTCTGGCTCTTTGTATAAGAAATCATAACTTACTCTGTCTCTGGATCGCTTTGCTTTTGGTTCAATACAAAGTAAATATGGATTTTGAAAATATTCTATCTCAGAAGATGGAGGGAAATCAGGTTCACCATCACCATAACCCCTATCTAATGCAATATATAATATATTCATTGATTTTATTACCTTTCTGAAAAAAGTTCCTACTCCTGATAATTCTATATTATGTTCTGGGCTCCTATCTGGGTTGATATGACTAATGAAAATATAGTCAAAATCAGAATATTTGTTCCTTGGAGTAAATCCTACATCCGGCCATCCTAAAATCTTATGATGGAGTCTAACTGAAATACCTTTCTTTTGTTCTTCTGTAAGACTTTCTAGCATATTAAACAATTCGGATTTTGTTAATTTTCTATCTTGGTATTCAATGATCTTTTCTTCACTTTTCTCTGATGCAATATCTTGTTCAAATATTTCAAAGAAGTGCTTGAAATCCTGAATTAGGTTATCTGTCTGCAGCACCAATTTGTATTTTAAATATGCAACCATTTTATCACCCTGAATTTAATTTCCTAGCGGCCTTTTTAATATGTTCCCCTATATCTAGTAATTCGCTGTTAGTTAGGGGTGTTTCATAAACTTGAGCATTGATGTAGGAATCATGCACTAAGGAATATAATCTTGAATTTGCGTTTTTAAGTGCATCACTAGTTGTTCCTTTTGAAGCAATAATAGTCATCCTTGGTTTCTTTCCTGTTAGTTCTTCTATAGGTTTCATCTTTTTGTTTCTGAAATTATTTTTTACATCATCTACACTATCTCCTAAATAATCCATCAAATTTCCTGACGTACTTCCTCTTTTGACTTCGTAAAGATGTATTTCGTCACCCACTATTGCAAAAGTATCTATAGCGCCTATTGCATCATCGCTTTCTTTAGCCCCTTGTTTTAGTATAATCTTTCCATTCTCAATATTAGTAATAGAATCTCTTTTCCAAATTATTACTTCATTAGTTTTTCCTCTAAAAGCCAAAACATAATCATCATTCATTAACAATTTTCCGTCTAACATTAACACTTCTTTAGCATCTCCCTTCAGAACTGTCAAAGGCAAATCAGCATTTTTTGCAGCTGCTTTTATCATTGCTTCTGCTACAATCTCTTGTGCATCAGAAGCGAATCTTCCAGCATCCTTAACATTGTCTACTACAAAGCTGCCTTTAATACTTACTGAGATTAATTGATTGCCCCATTCAACATCAAATCTAACAATTTCATCAAGAGCGCTAACAATATTATCAATGTTATTTCGAACTGATTTTACGACAATTGAATTAGCCATTATAGCTCTAAAACCAACAGACATTCTTTCTACAGCAGTAGCCAACTTTGCAGCCTCGTTGCCGAGTTTTCCTGCTTTCATCGCTTTAAATACTTTAACCGAAGCGTATTCAAGAACTAAAAGTTGTTCAGCAGAGTATCCTGTGATGTAACCTCCAACAAATGCCTTATTAAACGCGACTCTTTTGCACTGTTCTTCATATGGATTAATACTATCTGCTTTTTGAGAAATACTATCAATTACTTCTGCAATTATTTGGCTTTTTATAGGATCCCATTCTTCAGGTAAGCTCTTAATGAATTCAGTTACCTCAACTGCTTTTTTATAAAAATCAGGACTTGTTTTGAATGGATGCACATATTGATTAAAAAATAATTTCGCACCCCCCACCAATAACGCTTTGACAAATTTTACATCATCTACTAAACCATAAACAGCTCCATGGGCAATGCCTGTGGCAAATCCACGACCTTCTTCTGGAGGAACATCTAAAGATTCTGGATTAACTGTTATGAAGAGAGTTAGTTGTTCTGATTCATTTCTTTCATCGTTAGGTAATTCTAATGTAATTGGTTCTCTAATTTGAATGAAGTCAAAGCTATCAGAATAAAAAGCTCCAGTTATTATTTTATATAGGCTTATACTTCCACAATCATCATCTTTTTTAAGTTCTTTAATAGGATTACTATCTGCATTGTTTGGATCTGCATTAAATCTTTTTTCAAACTCATTATTATAACCATCACCGTCGTTATCAAGATTATTTAAATCGCAACCGCAATCAAAATAAGCGTACTCAGTTCCATCAACGTAAACGCTTTTTGTGTCGCAGTAAGTTCCATCGGGGCAGTTAACTTTTACATTTCTGTTTCCATAATCAGCTGAGAAATCTATTTTTCCATTTGAATTAGTTGTTCCTTTAAAGCTGTTGTCAAGATAAAGCTGAGCTCCGCTTAATGCATTTCCGCTTAGGTCATCAACATCAGCGTATATTCTTCCAGCAGATAAGGAACAATCATCCTGGCATGTCTGCCAGGTCTCTCCATTGCTGCAGATGCCATCGCCGCAATACTTTGGTTTGGTTTCTAAACATGCGTCATATCCTTCTGAAATTGGGTAAGGATACTCGTCTTCACAATAAGGGCTGGATAGAGGGCAGTCATAATGGGAATCGCAGTCGCAATTTTCCCCTGAACCATCTGGAATAAGGCAGTCGCTTCCATAAATAATTAATGTCTTAGTTTTAATATTATTATATTCATCATTCTCATTAACATTATTATTATAATCAGCTTGCGCTTTTAGTGTATATATGCCTTCTGATAATGAAACGCTTTCCCTTGTACAAATGTGAGTTATACCAGCTCCTATTCCATTATCGTGAGTACAGATTAAATAAGGAATGTTGCCAATAAATAATTTGCTGATAAAAGAATTTGTAACATCTGCTAGTTCATCATTTTTTACTTTAAATTTAATATCAAAGAGCTCATTTTCTGTTGGATTTGCAGGTATGGTCCATAGATCAGTGAGAACAAGATCATGCTCTTCAACTGAAGATTGTTCAATATGCAAATCTTCTTCTCTCTCGTTATTGGTTTCATCAGTTTCTTCAATATTACCATAATAATCAGTTATTACAAAAAGTTGATAATCACCTGCTGCTAAAGAAACATCATATTTTGTGCAGATTCTATAAGTGCCGTCAGCAATGCCTTCTTTATGATGGCAATTTAGAAGTAATGTTTCGTCTAGATATAGCCTGCTGTAAAAATCATCAGCAATATCAGTTGGTTTGATGTTGTCTACACTAAATTTCAAATCAAACAAATCATTATCATCTGGATTTGACGGTTCAGTCCATATATCTTTAACAATCAAATCATTTCCAAAGGGAGAAGGATCGATAACTAATAGCTGTGTCTTAACATTGTTGTTCTCGTCTGTCTCAGCGATATTATTCTCGGTGTCAACAATATTCTTTAAGGTATAAGTTCCTGCAGACAAGGATATGCCTTCTCTTTCGCAATAGCCAGTTGTTCCAGCTGGCCTTCCGCTGGAGCTGCATGTATGGTAAAGAGCATTATCAATGTATAATTTATAGTTATAAGAAGAGGTTATGTCATCAGGGCCATTATTTTTAGATTCATATCTTATTGTTATGGAATCAGCATCATCAGGGCTGCTTGGAGTTATAGTAAAGCTGCCAGGAACAAGGTCGTATTGGGCTGTATGGCCTACAATGATATTTTCTTGTCTTTCATTATTGCCTTCATTTGTTTCCTGGATATCATTATCGATATCAGTAATAACCTTTATAGTATAAGTTCCTGCATTCCATTGCAGACTAGACCATGCGCAGGTTCTGCCTCCACCTGAAACAACGCCTGAATCATGATCGCAGTAACTCCAGTAATTGTTATTGACATAAACATAATCTGTAAATGAGCTGGCAATATCATCGCTGCCTTGGTTTTGGATAGTGAATTTTAAGTTAAATGTCCCTGTATCCATCGGGCTAGACGGCTCTGTCCAGATATCATTTACATAGAGATCATAACTTGATTGCGCCTGAAATGTTCCTTTAAAAAAATATTGATCAGTGCTGCTATAATCAGTACTTGTGTAACCGTATATCTTAGAATAAATCCAGCCAGAACCTGCATCAACAGTACATTGTTCATCATTACCAGCCCCATTAGTAGAGCTGCAAACTGATGTGCTACACGTACTATATACCTTAAGATCATAATCAAGCCCTGAAGGCACTTCAAGATTAACAGTAAACTGTCCAGAAGAAGGTAGACTCCACTTATACCAATCAACATCTCCTGAAGGAGATATATATTGATAATATCTTGTTCCTAAAACAAGACTTTGCGCATCAGAGCAGGAATCTCCAATTTGTTCAAAAACATCAGTGTTATCATTAACTTCAACATTGCTTTCTTCTTCACCAGAATCTAAAATAGTAACCTGTCCGTCTTCAGAAACACGGATTTTGATTTCGTTAATTATGTTTCCTTCATTGGTTTCTGCGAGAGAATTTTCTTCATCAAAAACAGCAAGTGATTCTGGATTTAAATCAGATATCTGAGATGCAAAACTTGCAGGTATAAATACTATTAAAGATATAATAAAAATACAAAAAATTTTTTTTAAATTATTCCTCATTTTTGAACCAACTAATTATTTTATCAAAAAAGGACATCTCTGTTCCTTCTTCACTTGGTTCAATATCTTTAGTAGATTCAACAGATTCTTGTTCTTCAACAATATCTTTTGTTTCCATCACATCGGGTGTTATAACGCTAACCCCAGATTTGCTGTCTTGTTCTTCTGCTTCAACAGGCGGTTCAGGGAGTAAAAAATTTAATATCCTCCTAATAAATCCTTCTTCTTTTGGATATTCACTGCCTCCACCATCTGATTCAGTTCCTTCAACTGCTACAACCATATTTTCTTGTTTATCACTAACATCAATCGGAACAACTTCACCCTCTTTATTTGCTTCAACACCTTCAATTGCTACAACTATCTCATCTGGTTTATCATTAACGTCAATAGGCGCAACATTTCCTTCAATATTTGATTCAGTTCCTTCAACTGCTACAACCATATTTTCTTGTTTATCACTAACATCAATCGGAACAACTTCACCTTCTTTATTTGATTCTACTCCTTCAACTGCTGCAATTTTATTATCTTCAATTTCAACATTATCTTCAACATCACTGTTTGAAGCAGTTTCTATTGAGTCTACTTGCGCTTCCACTACTCTTTCATAAGCTGCAGAGACAGCGAAGGCGCAAATTAAAAAAAACAATAACAAACTAAATATTTTTTTCATTTATACCCTCCCCCTAGTTCAAAACGATAATTTGATTATTAAGATGCTATTTATCAATCTTTCCATAGGTCATTAATGTTCAGAATGTGGTCGTCAACATAACTAAAGACATTAACATCCCTATCTGCAATCATATGGGAATATTTGGCGCTTACCTTTTCAACAGTTTTTTGGAAATCAGCAATGTTTTTTGCTACATGGATTGTTATTATTCGATAATTAGCGGTTTTATGGCAAAAAATTGCTTTTTTATTATTCCCTATAATTTGACTTTTTACAAAATTAAGATTTTTAATTGAATGAAACTCTGGCTTTAATGTTAATATAGTTATAATAAGATTTTCATAACCAAGTTTTTTATAATTCGGAACCCATTCCTTCATTAATATATTATTTTTTGTTAAGAACTCAAGTCTGTTAGCGATAGTTAAGGGGCTTACACCAAGTTTTTTTGCTAATTCCCTATTAGAGATATATTTCTTATTTATTAACAAAGATATAATCTTTGTATCAATTTTTTTAATATTGATATCCCCAGCCATTAATAAGGTATATTTAAGTTAGATTATTTAAACTTTTCGTATATTTTTGATATTTTAGTACATAAAAGTATACTAATATTAATAAAAACTACATCAAAATTATAAGAATAGGTAAAATTTGTATAATTTTATATGTTATTAAATAAGTAAATAAAAAACTAATTAAAACACAAATTATTAACAGTCTTTTCCTCTTCTTTTCTATCTTCTTCAATTTGGTAATACTGCGCTTCCAACAGCTTAGGCGTTATCTTCTCTATCTTAGTCATATCAAAGTATTTTGGATAGTCCTTAATTAAAATATTAAGATTTGTTACTGCTTCATTTCCAAGGACAACTGACTCGTTGAAATACTGCATTCTTTTGTTAAATGATTCTCTCTTAGGGCAGATTAAAGTATTATCCTCTGTTATCCTTAATTTATATAAAGTGGCCATCTGAAATTTTATTTTTGACTCTAATTCTTTTGTTCTGAATAATATGTAATAATAAAGCGCATTAATATCTCCGTCTTTTGGAAGATTTTCAACATAATTCTTGATATTGCTGAGATAGCCAAGCATTGACCATTTGGCATCTAAAGATTCTGGATAGCCTTGGCTAAAATTAAAATCTTTTTCAATCTGTTTTACTTCTTTCAAGCCCTGCTCAAAAGAATATTTTTCTTCCTTGATTATATAGCTGGTTATAGTTGGATAAGCAAAATAACCAATTACTGAAATTGCTAAAATTAATATAATCAAAATTATAATTTTTCTCATAATCTTTTCACCTCGATTGAAATAGCCTTTTCATTTACTCTTATGTACTTAGGGCATTCTACAAAAGGATACTTATTTTCATTGCAATAGTTGATTATCTTTCCTTTTTCTTCATCATCTTTATATTTAACAATTACATTAAAGCCTTTTTGCTTTTTATGTATTATTTCCATATCCTTTAAATCTTTTTTTATTTTTTTGTTTATTTTTATTTTTTTTTTAATAGTAGTGCTGATATTGTCTAATTGCTGATAAAGCTCTTCAAAATTTATATTGGCTTCAGTTGCCAGGCTGTTTTCAAAATATTTAAAGAAGTCATAGTTATTGGTTGCTATTAATCCTCCGCCGCAGTTGATTGTTTTCCATTTTCCAAAAGAGCATACAACAATATTCCCGTATTTTGCGTATTTTGTGCCTATGCTTCCTGAGATGTCATTTATCAGCATTTTCTTTAGTTTAAAGATTTTTTTCATGTCCTCATAAAATGCATAAGCTGGCATGGAGTTTATAAGGAAAAAAGAGTTATCTGGAATTGAAAATAATTTTAGATTTAACAATCCATAGTCTGTTTCCAGTTCAACTGCTTCTAAATCAAGCTCTTTTGAAAAATCCTTATATGTAAGCCAGCCTCCTTGATCCTGGATAAGATTTTTTTTTTTTTTTAAAACCTTCATTAATTCCAAGGCCAATCTTATAGAAGTATTTCCCCTGTCTGTAAACAGTATGTACTGCTTTTTTATTAATTTTTGCAAAAGCCCAATGCATTTCTCTTTTTGAGATTCTTCAGAACTTATAAGAGAGCCAAAAAATATTTTATTTTTGATATCCTTCATAAGAAATTTTTAATTGGATTTCATTTAAAAATCTTTTTATAATGGCAAATAATAATTGAATAATATGGAATATTACAACGAAATAGCCCAAGGATATAATGAACTGCATAAAGCAGAGCAATTAAACAAAATTAGGATAATTTGCAGTGAATATGATTTTAGCAATAAAAAAATTCTTGATATTGGCTGCGGGCCCGGTTATATATTAGAGTATTTAATTGAGAATAATGTTAAATTCAAGGAATATACTGGAATTGATCCTTCTGTTGAGCTAATGAAATTAAATAAGCATTATAATAATAAAAATAGTAATAATATCAAATTTATAAAAAGCAGAATAGAAGAGTATAAATTAAATAAGGTAGATGTCATAATAATCATCAGCTCTATACACCATTTTGATGATATTAATATAATTAAAGAGCTTAAAAAATACGCCAAATCCTTTATCTTTTCTGTTTATAAAAGAAGCAAAAAATTTAATGAAATAAAAAAAAGTATAAAAGAAAAGTTTAAAGTAAAAAAGATAATTTCTGAAAGGAAAGACATGATTTATTTTTTAGAATAATACTATACTAATACAAAAATTACAAATTTGCTACAATATTTAATTCTCCTTTTGGCTCCTCTGAAATATAAACTGAATCTATGCTTTTTATTATATCTCCAAACTGTATTTTCATATCTTTAATTAGTTTATTAAATTCTTTATAGCTAGCAATTTCTATATCCAATTCCACATCCCATTCTCCAATAGTTTTGATAAAATAGATAATATTAGGATTTAATTTACAGAAATACTTGAACTTCTTTTCTTTTTCAGGAGTAATGTTTTGGAAATAAATTATTGCTTTGAAATTCTCTTTGTTTATTTTTCCAAGGTCTAATATTATCTTATATCCCAGTATTATTTTTCTCTTTTCCATATATCTTATCTTGGATAAGGCTGTTTTTGCAGTAGTTTTCAAATTTTCACAAATCTCAGCTATTGAAATTCTTGAATTTTCTGCGATTAACTTTAATATATTTATCATCAATTCATCTATTTCCTCTTTCTCAGGGATTCCTCCCCATAAAATTTCTTCAGATTCCTGATTTTTCTCTAAAAAGTATTTCTTTCTAAATGGATTTGAATAAACAGTACTGCTGATGTGCCTTGATGAGATCTGCCTGCCAAACTCACCTGTAAAATCTGATAAAAATTCGTCAAATTCCACTGTATTCTTTACATATAATCCTGCTATTAAATCAAATGCTCCATCTGTTTTTGCCAGCCAAAAGACTTTTTTTTCTTTTTTCAAGTAATCTAATAGTTCTTTCTCCCTTTCAATAGAAAGATTTTGAAGCTTCAAATAGAGTTTATAGATAATAAAGCCAAACTTTGCAGGATTAATCATTGTTGTAAAACTTTTTATTATTCCGGAATCGACTAATCTCTTCAGCCTGTATTTTGCCACTTCCCTGGATATCCTAAGCTTTTTAGCCAATTGTGTTACTGGAATCTTTGAATTGTTGTCTAATTCTATAATTATCTTCATATCTAAATTATCTAACTTGGCTTCCATTTTCACTATATAAATCTTTCCATATTATGGTAAAAATATGCCTAGAAAATATTATATAATAAATATACTACTACTATATCATAATAAAATAAATATTGAGAGGTAAACCAAAATGACAGATAAAATGACAGAAAGTGGAATTGTAAGAAATGGAATTGAAAGCAAAGCAACAGAGAAAGAGTTTCTTATAGGAGAGGAGACTCGAAAAAAAGAGGATGCTTGGAAAAACCCTTACACATTTGGAAAAGCAGAAGGTAAAAAGTTGATAAGAACTTACACATTTGAAACAGCACAGGATCAGTGTTGGAAAAGGACTTACATATTTGAAGCAGTACCCCTTATATTAGAAAATTGGTTCCCTTATTCGTATAGACTTAGACTATCTGAAGTTAAAGGAGAATCTCTAGAACCAAGCCATTTATTCAAAAGAGCATCGAGAGACTGGCCTGTGGAGGATGTGGAGAGATGTTGGTACAGTGGTGAATATTTCTCATTTTCCGGTTACCATTCAAATGGTGAACTAGGAAGATTGTATTATAA
>Ga0209542_10003315_pt1 | contig 34596 bp, 30 predicted proteins | sample RifCSPhighO2_01_FD_184028 | JGI IMG/M metagenome (GOLD analysis project Ga0209542, IMG submission 184028) | Soil microbial communities from Rifle, Colorado - Rifle CSP2_plank highO2_0.1 (SPAdes) (version 2) | ecosystem: Environmental > Terrestrial > Deep subsurface > Rock core/Sediment ...
CGGTGCATTATCGGTTCTTCATGTCTCCCCTTAAAATGTTTGAGTATATGGCGAGCAGACGTCCTATTGTTGCTACAGACCTACCTTCAATCAGAGAAGTGTTGAGTGAATCGAGTGCAGTTCTAGTTCCTCCGGGGAACACAGAAAAACTTAAAGAGGCAATAAAATACCTTATCGATAATCCTGAAGCTGGTAAAAAATTAGCAGACAATGCTTTCCAAAAAGTTCAGGAATATACCTGGGACAAAAGAGCCGAAAAAATCGTTGATTTTATTACAGATTTCCACGGATAAGAAGCCACAGATTTCCACAGATTTAATCCGTGGTTATCCGTGGAATTAATCTGTGGAAATCTGAATTAAATATGAAATTATTGTATGCCACATCTTTCGAAAAAACTTCTGGGTTAGCTAACCGCTTTCAGGTTTTAGCTATGGCCAGGGCCTTTAATAAGGCCTTGAGCAAAAATTTTATTCTAGGAGCGGCGTCATTCGAAGAAAATAAAGATGACATTTTAATCCATAATTTTAAGACTACAAAATCAAGCCTTCTTGCTTTTAGAGTTCTTAAATTTGTCAGAAAAAATAATATAAAAGTTGTTTATTCTAGAGAGCAGAATTTACTTTTTTTTCTGATAATTTTTAATGCATTATTTTTTAGGTTGCCGGTTAATGTCGTTTATGAGGTTCATACTATACAAAAAACTCTGCGAGGGAATATTTTAGATTGGTTTTTAGGCCGTTTTATTTTTCTTCATGTTTTCTTAACAGATCATTTGAAGCAAGCTTATGTTAGAAAATATAAACTTCCGGCAAGCTCTAAAATGGTTGTGGCTCACGACGGAGTAGATATTTCAACTTTCGATATAAACATCTCAAAACAAGAAGCACGAAAAATATATAACCTGCCGCAAGATAAAAAAATTATCGGTTATTTTGGCAGATTTAAGACAATGGGGATGGACAAGGGAATTAGTGATATTCTTGAAGCCTTAAAGAATCTTCCGACAAATATTGTTTTTCTTGCGATGGGTGGAAAGAAAAGGGACAGGGAAGAGTATGAGATGCAGGCACAAAATTTAGGAGTCCGAGATAGGGTGATTTTTGTGGAGCAATTCGAACAGCATATTTTGGCTGAATATCAGAAAGCTGTGGATGTATTTCTAATGCCGTTTCCGTGGACTGAACATTTTGCTTATTATATGTCTCCGCTTAAGATGTTCGAATATATGGGCGCAAAAAGGCCAATAGTCACAACCGATCTGCCTTCCATTCGCGAGGTGTTGGATGATGCTACAGCGATGATTGTGCCTCCATCTGAGCCAGCGAAACTAGGAGAGGCAATCAATTATTTAATCGAAAACTATGACAAAGGAGAAGAATTAGCTGGATTATCTTTCTTGAAAGTAAGTCAATATACCTGGGATAACAGGGTCACAACAATTTTAAAAAGCTTAGAGATTTAATAACTTTTGTTCTAGATATTTAATTATTTTTTCGCCAGTTTGGCCGTCACCAAATATATTATTTATTTCTTTATTAAATTTTTTTAGAATTTCTTCTGTAGCCTCCTCGATTGTGTCAGGATTTGTGCCGGCTAGGATATTCTTACCGTGCTCGATTGTCTCCGGTCTTTCTGTGTTGTCTCGAAGTGTTATACAAGGAATATTTAAGATAAAAGCCTCCTCTTGAACCCCACCAGAGTCTGTAAGAATGGCTTTTGCGTTTCCTTCAAGCATTAGAAAATCAAGGAAACCACAGGGAGGAATAACACGGATTTCTCCCCCCAATTTTATATTAAATTCCTTAATCTGTTTTTGAGCTCGGGGATGTATTGGCCAAATAATTGGTAGGGAATATTTCTTACCTACTTTTTCCAGTCCTAAAATAATATTTTGTAGACGATTTTTTATATCAACATTTTCAGCGCGATGAGCAGTTACTAAAAAGTAGTTCTTTGCTGTAAGATTTAGATCTTTTAAAATTTGTGATCTTTTTTCCGCGATAGCAATATTTTGTTTTACCGCATCAACTATCGTGTTTCCAACCAGTTTTATTTTACTTGGCTTCAAACCTTCTGTCCTGAGATTCTCGAGCGCTGTTTCTGTGGGTACGAATAAAAAATCAGAAATTTGATCAACGATAATTCTATTAACTTCTTCTGGCATGGTTAAATCTCCTGATCTAAGCCCTGCCTCATGATGTGCTACCAGAATCCCAAGTTTATTAGCCGCGAGTGCTCCTGCGAGCACGGAATTGGTATCTCCCTGTACTATCACAACTTTTGGTTTTTCTTTTAAAAGAATTTTTGTGATATGAGATACCATTCCAGATAATTGCTTTCTATATTCTAGACCTCCCAGAGAAAGATTATATTTTGGCGGAGGCAATTGGAGGTCTGCAAAAATATCTAGGTCAAGTTCTTTTGAATAGTGCTGGCCGGTATGAAGTATGAAAAAATCTATCCTTTTCTTTTGGCAGGCTCTTATGACTGGAGACATTTTTATAATTTCTGGACGGGTTCCCAAAATTATAGCGATTTTTTTGTGGACTTTGGTCACTTTGGTTTTAGATATTTTGAATTTCATTCAATAACTTTTTAGTAGTTTCTTTTACCTCAAATTGTTTTAGATATTCTGGATTTGGAGTGTTTCTGTTAGGGGAAGCCACAATCTTGATAATGCATTCGGCTAATTCTGTGATTTCGTCGTAAGAAAAAGATTTGAATCCTAGGCCTCGTACGACTTCTTCTGTTGGGCTTCCGTTTGGCGTAATACTTATAATTTGTGTTTTTGAGCCGGCGTAATCTATTAACTTAGATGGTAGAAATGGACTATTTTTAAAATTAGCGTCTATAACAATTAGACAATCTGAATTAGTCATATACTCCAAACTTTTTTTATATTCAACTGAGGGTAATATATTCACAGATTTTCCCAAGTTGTATCCCTTTATTAAATTCAGAAGTTTCTCTTTTGAATATCCGGCATATGGATTTTCTGCTCCAACAAGCCGCAACTCAATTTTTTGAAAAATATCTGGTCTTATTTTTTTTACTTCAGCTAAAGCTTTGAAAAGTGGCTCCGGATTTCTTTCTTTATAAAAAGCTCCTATGTGGCTAATTACAAATTTTCCATCTGTTTTTTTGGAAAAGCCGGCGTACTCGTTTGGATCGAAGCAGTGGGGAATTACGGTTGATTTCCCTTGCCAGGCGGCAGGATATTTTTTCATTACCAAACTTCTCGCGGCTTCGTTGGTAAAGATTATTTTGTTGGCCCATTTCATCACGAAACGTTCCATTAGATATGTTTTAAATGAACTTATTTTCCGGATTGGTTGGTATGGGGTGTCGTACCAAGGATCACTAAAATAGGCGGTAAAGGTGATACCTAGGTTCTTTTTAATTATTGCTCCAAGAATATTGCTTGATTGGGGTTTAGAAAAAGAAAAAACTGATTGGATATTGTGCCTTTTAATTACATCTCTCGAAATTTTAAAAAGTTTTTGGTAATAAAAATATTCATCTACCCATCTTAAAACAGGAAGTTTCATTAAGCGACTTTTTGTCTTGTGATCAGGAACCGTGTACAGGGGAAGAGGAATGTTCCATTTTCCACAAATGTCATAAGTTAAAATTACAGGATCTACACCCTGTCTCATCCACTCCGGAATCATTTTGCCAATTAAAATTGACTGCGGTCGCACAATCGGCGGTGTCCAAAAAGAAATACAGAGAATACTATTTTTTGTTTTTTGCTTTTCCATTTACCTTGATTGCCTTGTGAGGAGAGAAAACCACACCCTGAAGTTCAAGACCATCGATTTTACAGCTTTTACATTTCTTCCTAACAGTTTCAACAAGGTTTTGATAAAGGTTATGATCTTTGTCGACGTCCACATAGAGATCTTCTTTATCAAGCATTATAAATTTTGTGTTGATTTTTTTGACGATTGCTTCCAAATTTTCCACGCCTTTTACAGTTTCTATTTTAGGTACAAGTTCAATGTGTGGAGGGAGTCTTTTTCTTATTTCGAAAATCGCTTTTGGATCTTCAACGTTTGAGACCGCAAAATATTTCACATTTGGAAACTTGTGAGCAATTCTAATAGCGTCATCGAGGGTAATGCTCGGTTTTGGTGGTTTGGATCTTCCCTGAGGATAATCAAGATAAATATCGTGTTTTTTCAAATATGTAAGAACTTGCTCGACTTCTTTTGTATTTTTTTGCCAAGCGATATTTACCCGCATAACCGCATGTTTTGGAAAATCCATGTCAGTTTTGAATAGTAAGTTGTGAGAGATTATAAGCATAAATATTTTTTTCGAGGTTATTCTCCTTTAATTTTTTTAATAATTTGGCTCGTCGATATTCCCTCATGGTATTCAAGTACAACTACTTTCCCTCCAATTTCGCTCATGGTTTTTGCGCCCGGAATTTCAGTATTGCCTTCTCCCCATCCTGCTCCAGGTCCTTTGGCTAAAATATGTGGTTTGTGGGTGCGAATATTTTTGTCTGGATGCAATTCCTCTTGAATCACTACTCTATCAACAAATACGCAGTGCTCGAGCATTGGGATTCGGTGATCAAGCGGAATTATTGGCTCTCTCTTAAATTTCTTAACGATTTCGTCTGTAAAAAGTCCGACCATGAGTTTGTCACCCAGGGCCTTAGCGTCTCGTAATAACTCTATGTGCCCACGATGGAATAAATCAAACACTCCATAGGTATAGACAATCATCTCTTTTTTCTTGTTTTTCCCTCCTTTTTTCTTTTTTTCTTTTATTTTTTTAGTTTTCATTTTATTTATTTAATTAAGAATAATTCTTCTATTTTTTTAACTGCCTCTCTAGTTGCGTGTCCTTTGTTATAAAGCAGTCTGTCTTCTATATTGGGTGGATTTCTTGGCTGAATCTTCTTATTAATAATGTTTTCTAAAATTTTATCAAGTTCGTTCGGGGTTTTTACTAAGTACCCATAAGTGTCTCTGAAATCCCCAAGCGAATTCTTTTCGTGGGTGGCAAAGAATTTTGGAATATCCAGGAAAATAATTGGTTTTTTCAGGAAGTAATACTCAATCCAAATGGTGCTTATGTCTGTTATTGTAATATCACTTGCGGCAATATACTCTGGGGAATCTGTCTGGTAAGCGTTTACAACCCTATTTTTCTTAAGGTTCTCAGACTCAAGAAATGTTTTCCAATCAATGCCACCAGAAGATTTTTTGTTTGTTGGATCAATATATGCTCCAGGATGGACTTTTACGATCATATTGATTCGATATCTTTTTGTCAAGGATAAGATTTCGTCCCGCCAGGTAAAAATGCTGGTGTCTGGATTCCATGTTGGGGCATAAAAAACCGTTGGTAACTCTGGATCAAGGCCGATTTTTTTAATGAATTCTTTTTTATCGACTTTTAGACCAAAGATAACATCAGATTTTGGACAGCCGATTTTGTGAAATTTCGGGATTTTTTTTATATTGAAATCTTTGCAGAAAGTTTCTATATCTTTCAAAAATACTTCACCGGTTACAAAAAAGTCAGAAATTTTCTCAATGGAAGGAGAAAAAACATCATATTTTGTTTTTGATGTAATAGTATGAGGAAAACTTATTTTGTACCTAGCATTTTCCGGTACCTCAATGTCATAGGAAAGTGTGGCGTTTATGTAGAAATCCACTGGGGGAAGTTTTTTTGTAAAAGAGATATCTATAATTTTTAGCGAATAATTTTTAAATTCTTCCTCGGTAAGTTCTATAATAGCGCCTCGCAATTTCTTTCTGACTGTAAAGAAAATAAAATGGCCCTTTTTAAGTAAATCTCCTATAACCGGTTTAAGATAAAAAAACTCATTTGTCGTTTGGAGTTCTATAACGATCGACATTTTGCCTTCTTTTTTGGTATTTTTTACTTTCTTTCTTATATCTAATAGTTGCGGAATATCTCTTCCATATTCAAAGATTGCTCTTAATCGAGATTTTGATTTGCTCACTATTTTTTTTGTAAATTCAAATATTTTCATGTGGTTGCTACAAAAATCGCTCTTTTTAATTCTTTGTTATATGAATCACTCTCTCCGATTTTTTTAACATCTCTGAAACCACATGAGTATAAAAATTCTTCTATCCACTTATGGGGATTTTCTCCCATATCTGGAAGTTTTTTCGCCCATGACATATTTTCATTTGATTCTCCCATTTCGAAAATCATAGCTTTTCCAGTTTTGTTTCTAATTTTTTCCATTAGAATTTTGGCGTACGATTCTCCTTTCTCGACAAGTATATGGTGAAGTAAAGACATACATAAGACGATATCAAAGGACGGAAGAGTGGAAATAAAATTAGGAGAGATGTCTCCCTGCATAAAACCTGCATTTACAATCTTTTCTTTCATTAATGTTAGATAAGCTAGTGATAACCTTCTTTTGTCGGAATCTATTCCGATTGAACTTATACCGAGCTCATCTGCAGTTCGTAGAGTAAAATAACCCTCTCCTGATCCAAGATCGAGTAAAGATTTTGGAGATAATGATATCAGAGTAGGCTTAATTATTTCCCATCTTTTGTCGCATTCACGCTCATTTTTGTTTGGAGAACCTTTTTTATAAAAGCTTTGGTAATTTGAATACGAGGCTTTTAAAGCTTTGTAGTAAAGGTTCTCTAGAGTGCGTGGAATTATTTTTGTCTTTTTAATTATCATTATTTTTTAAGATTGTGAAACTCAATCAGAAGATCAAGAAAATATTTTACTGGCCAGTTAAGCGTTTCAAATGGATTATAATCACCACTTATAGGAGAACTCCCAAAGATTGCTCCTTTCAATATTTTCCCGTCAATATTATTTTGGCGGGTTTTGAGAAATTCTTTTGCTCGGTCTGCACAGTCCAAATACGATTTTTGACCTGTCGATTTATAGACCTTGAGGCAAGTTACGCCGATTTGAGCAATTCCGGTTAAGCATGCCCAAGGCACAGTTCCTTTAAAATCCGGATTATATCTTCCCGGCATAAAACCAGAATGTTCCATTTTTGAAATTATTCCGTCCAGAGCTTTTTGCGCTGCCTTTTTAAATTTGTCTTCTTTTAATAATTCTCCGATATCCCATAGACCATCTATGGTATAGGCAATGGTGTGGAGTAGGGAATCAGGGGCGTCTTTGAAATCAGCACCTGGGATCCAACCGTTCGATTTTTGCGTTCCTATAATTTTTTGGGCTTTTGTGCGAGCAAAGTTCTTTAAAGTTTCATCATTTAATAAAACTCCCCACTCTGAGAGGGGTGCCCAAGCGTAGGTATAAAAAGCTCGGTCAATGTCGGCACGACCCGTGGGATTCATCATCCAATTTAAAGATTTTTTAGCATAAACTAAATATTTTTCATTTTTTGTTTCTTTATATGCAGACAATAGACCTCGGAGTACCTGGCCGGTATCAAAAACATTTTTATTTTCTTTTGAAGCAATATTCCCTCCATGCACTGCACCGTCCGGAAACATAATATTGCATTCCCAATCTACCATTTTGATACTTCGGTTAATTAAATCTTGGTCCCCTAAAATTTTTGATGCGGCAATTAAAGAAGGGATGATGTACCCGGTCGTTTCTGGGTATGAAGACTGCCAACCAGCATTATTCGATTTGTCTCCTCGAATAAGGCTCTGACCCCGACTTACTCCACCGTCAGCTGTTTTGTCTTGAGCCCTCTTTAGCCAATCTATAGTGAGTTTTAGGTGATGTAAATCATTTCCAACTAGAGCATAATTTCTATTTTCAAATACTTTCTCAAATTTTCTGGCATTCTTTTTGTCATTTCTTGCAATCAGCTTCGTTTTAATTTTTTTCCAAAGAGATTTTTTGGCAGGTGCTCTCATGCTTCCAATGAAACAGATTTTCTCCATCGTTTTTCCAAAGACAGGTTTATCGCCAAGCCATTTATCTAGTTTAAGGAAAAATCCCCAAACTATTCTTTGAAGCCAAGCAGGCGCAAAGTGCCGAAAACGCAATGTCTCGAATAGATAAAAATGTACTCCCCAGCCTGCCCCCGCGAATTGAATTGGTTTTATAAAATTCTGCTCACTCCACTTATTTATCTCTCTGTAGGAAAAATAACGGTCGTAATTTAAACCCCAAGGCCATCTCTTATTGAGAGAGGGTAACATTCTAATGTGTTTATATACCTCTTTGAGATTGAGTTTATTGTAAAGTTCGAGAGATACGTGGCCGGAAGGTTTGGTAACTCGTACCATCTCTGAAAATGCTTCTTCTGGAGCAAGAAGATGCTGATAAACTCTGATACTTATAGAAAAGTCAGCGACGGCATCTTTAAATGGCATATCCTCGAGTTGTCCACAGACAAGCCAGAAGTCTGGCTCGCGTTTTTTGTTTGCGATTAATAAAGATAGGGAAGTATCAATCCCAATTTTTATTCTGGCTTCCGGATAGACTGAAAGTAGTCGTCCATTTCCTGATCCACAATCGAGAATTGTTTTATCTTTTAAATCGATGTTTCTTGTTAGATTTTTTATTACTTGGAGCTCTGATTCATGAGTGTAAAGTCCCCAAGGAGAGCCTTGTTTTTTTAAATACGAATCATACTTCTTGGTATAGCTTTCGGCATTTTCTTGTTTATCCCAATGACGGACGTGAATAAAAGGGGAATATTTAGCATTTGGGAAAAGAATTGGTATGCCATTTTGCACTGGGTATTCATCTTTACAAATTTTACAAGTCAAAGATGTCTCGTTTTTAATTTCGAGATCACCTCGGCAGGTTCTTTTTGGGCAACAAAGTATTTCCAAAAATTCCTTATTCATTTTTTTATTGCTTTAATAATTAAGTATTCAAGTGCTATTTTTTGGTTTTGGTAAGTCCTAGTTATTTTTTCTACATTTATATCTTTGAAATCGTTCAAAAGTTCTTTTGTTTTTTCTGTAGTCAAGAAACATGTGGGGCCGTTATTAGCGAGTGGCAAACCATCGGCGATATTTTCAATAGTAAATTTATCAATTTTTTTACCTTTATTGGATATACTGTTATTTCCTAAATGAAAAGAGAAGAATTTACCGTTCGGTTTAAGTACCCTATGTATTTCTTCCAGACTTTTTTCATGCTCTTTTATGTTGAGGTGCTGTAGCGACACCACATCAACCACCGCATCAAAAAAATCATTCTTATAAGGCAGTTCGGTCATTTTTCCAACCTTAAGTTTTGCTTTTATACCCCATTTTTTAAGCATTTTTTTACAAAGTTTTATTGCGGTTGGAGAAGAATCAATACCGTATGTTTCTTTTCCTTCTTTTGCGAGAAACCAAGTATTAGCGCCAGATCCGCAACCCAAATCAAGGACTTTTCCATTAATTCCTGAAGCAAAAGCCACCAAAGATTCATTTGGATATTTTCTTTGTGATTCGAAACCGGTTTTTTGGTATTTTTTTTCAAAAATGTTCATTAATTTTTTTGATTAACCTAACTTTATTTCTTACTTAAGATTCTTTCAATTTCCTTTTTATATGTTTGCCACAGGGGTTCTCGAAGTTCACTTTTACCTTTCTCCCATGCGCCGAGGTAATCAACATCAAAACCAGTATCATAAACTGCCGCAACATAATTTTCCAATTTTCTTTCGTACTCTTTTACATCCACCTTTGTATTCAATACCTCAATAATTTTTTTAGTCAAAGTCGCCATATCACTATGCTTATGAACATTTGGAAGCATAAGGGTTGTGCCCAAATCTCCAAGTTGGATTGCTGGCTTTCCTAAAAATGCGGCTTCTGCCACAGTTGTGCTTCCCGGACTTATAAGTAGATCTGCACCTTTCAAAACTTGTTCAGAGGACAAACGATAATCTACAAGTTTTATATTTACAGTTCTGGCTATTTTTTCAGTATAAGAAGGTGGTCGTTTTCCAACCATACCAGGATGCTCTTTCACAACTAACGTATAGTCGGACGGTAATGACATAGCGACTAGTCTTGCGGTTTCCATCTGATTGGAAGCATAAGGTGAAAATACATCAATTGAAGCTTCAGGTTGGAACTGGAGAGGGAAGTAAACATATTTTTTTATTTTATCTAATGGATAATATTTAAAATTATCGGTGTATTTTTTATACCTTTTTTCAGCATAGTGATCACGAAGAATTATTCTTGGGGGACGGTAATCAATAGTTATGCCAGTGCTTTTTAAAACATCGATTGGTTTTTTACGGTACCAGCGCAAGATGTTCATATAAGGAGAAAGTTCAAACCTGATTTTTTCTAAAAACGTTTTGTTAGGCGTCTCATAATTTGCGTATTGAGGCTTAATAAAATTTCTCCTGAAGTCAGCAATGTATTTTCTTGCTCTGTCTAAATTTTTACTTTTAACATAATCTGCGTTCAATATTTTTAATCTATCAAAAAAGGCGCCTTCATTATCTTGGTAAGCATAAACAAATAAATATATACCTTTTATCTTCGAGTCAGTAACAGCCATCATTGGTACCCCTCTCTGTTTTCCATACAGGTTAAACATGATGTGGGGGAATGCCACGAAGTTTGCCGCTATCACGAGATCAGGCTTAAATTCGTCGAAAAATTTCTTAGTATATTTATAAGCAGCTTTAATAAAATCAATTATCTCTTCGTCTGGTACATTTTGTTTATAACTATAATAATATTTTTCTTTATAACTCTTTACATGATTCCGGAGAGTTGAAACTATCGGCCAGATAGATTGAATACCTAAATTCTTGCAGATTTCTTCCAACGTAAAATCGTCAGATCCTAAATACTTTTTAGGTTCCGACATCACTTCGTCATTATTAATAATGAGATCGTATTTTAAATCTGGCTGAACCTTTATTAGTTCATGGGTACTTCTTTTGAAGGTTAAGGCCGCCAACTTTCCGCCTTCATCATAAATTTTTTTTGCTAAAAAACGGCCGATAACTTTACCCCAACTCCTTTGTTGGAAAAGAATAATTTTTTTACCAGAGATTTGTGACATGCATTAAGTATTATCGATAAGTTTAGCTATGTCAACACCTAATAACACTCATTGACACCTGTTGATACCAATTGATATACTTATTACATGAACGAGGAAATTAAACCTAACGCTATATACACAACAAAAGAAGCCGGTGAGGTGCTTAAGATAAGCCAGAGCACCATGAAGCGTATGCTTAAAAACGGGTTGATTAAGGCTAATAAAGTTGGTGTCCAATATAGAATCCTAGGTAAGGAAATTTTGCGTCTCGTTTCTCCGGAAATTGAGAAGAAAGCTGTAACTTCCTATTTGAAATTGAAAAAGAAAATTGTCGACAAAATTAATAAATGGTAATTATGTTCTCCAAATTTAAATTATTCTTACAATTATTCAAGAAGGCTTTCGGTGCCTATAAACCGCACATATTTTTGCTTACAGCGTTAGGTTTTTTGGGTGGGCTTTTGGGTGGTATTGGAATAAATGTTTTAATTCCAATTTTTTCTTTTTTGGCTGATCCCGGTGCGGAAGTTACTGATCCAATTTCTAAATTTATTCGTTCTGGGTTTTTATTGCTCGGTATCGATTTTAGCCTGAAATTTTTACTTATTTTCATTGTTATTCTTTTTGTTCTGAAGGCAATCATCCTGGTTATTTTTTCTCTTATTACTGTTCGGATTATTGCTGGTTATGAAGAAAAAACTCGAAGTCGATTATTTCGTACAGTTTTTAATTCTAATTGGGGGCATCTATTGAAGCAGCGTTTGGGACATTTGCAGACAATTTTGATCACCAACATTGAATACAGTCAGAATATTTTCTCTCAAATTTCGAGCGCTATTATGACCTCGACTAATTTGATTATTTACACTCTTGTCGCTATTACAATTTCCTGGGAAATAACCCTCATCACTTTTGGTCTTGGCGGATTTTTGTTTCTTTTTCTGAAACCTTTGGTTAGGAATCTTCGAGAAATGGCTCATGCGCAAGATAAAATTAATCGTGATGTGGCTCACCATATAAATGAAAATGTGCTTGGAATTAAGGCCATTAAAGCTTTTTCTGTAAGTGAGATGGTGATAAACGTAGCCGAAGGATTTTTCCATCGAATGAAAAAGCTTAAAATCCGGGCAAATATTTTTAATAATTTAACTTCAATTTTTATTGAGCCTGCAACCGTAATCTTGATTGCTTTCATATTTGCTATTTCCTATAAAACATCCGGGTTTAATTTTGCTTCCCTTATCGCGGTTGTATACCTCATAAAACAAATTTTTGCTTTTTTGGGTCAATTTCAGACTCTCATTATTGGTTTAAATACCACCATGCCGTATTTGCGAACACTAGTTGAGTACGAAGAATTGGCCGGAAGAGAGCAGGAAAATTCTAGTGGTACTAAAAAATTTGTCTTTCAGAAAGAACTTACTTTTCGGGATGTTTCTTTTTCTTATGAAAACGGAACAAAGGTTTTGAACAGTGTAAGTTTCGAAGTGAAGAAGGGTGAGATGGTTGGGCTCATTGGCCCATCGGGTGCCGGCAAAACAACACTGGTAGATTTAATGCTCCGCTTATTTACTCCAGGAAGTGGAAAAATCTTAGTTGACGGTGTGTCACTTTCGGACATTAACCTCGAAGACTGGCGCAAAAATGTTGGATATGTCTCGCAGGATATTTTTCTTATAAATGATTCGATAAAGAATAATATTAAATTTTATGATGATAGAGTAACCGACGCCGATATTGAACGGGCCACAAAAATGGCAGATATTTATGATTTTATAAAGACCCTTCCGTCCGGATTTGATACTTCTGTTGGAGAGCGTGGAGTGCTTCTTTCGGGCGGACAGAAACAACGTATTTCAATTGCGAGAGCTCTTGTGAGGAATCCATCAATTCTGATTCTGGATGAGGCCACAAGTTCTTTAGATAACGAATCAGAAATTAAAATTCAGGATGTTATTCATAAGCTTAAAGGGAAGCTCACGATAATTGTAATTGCTCACAGACTCTCCACCATAGAAAGCTCGGATAAAATCATTGCTTTGAATAACGGTAACGTAGAAAAAACTGCTGCGCCTGCTGAACTTTTAAAAAACAAAGAATCATACTTTTATAAGGTTTATAATATACGGAAGTAGAAGTTGAAAGTTATAAAGTTTGTAAAGTTGAAAGCAAATTCAAAAACCATGAACCAAGAAAAAATGAAAAAAGAAAATAAAATTACAAATAATCAAAAACCTGCCTTCTTGATCTGGGCTGATGGGGACGAAAATATGATTCCTGTAGTTCAGGGTTTGGAAAAAGTTGGTTACAAAGTTATCTATTGGGTCGGGCTTCCTGGGAAAGGAATTGATTCGGCGCAGGATGCAATTTTTCATCATCATGAAAATGCTTGGGTGGGGAAACCGGCAGAGGCTTTGAAAGATAAAATCTGGAGTCCTCCCGGTATTCCACTTATAGAAAAATTCTACAAGCTCGAGTCTGTTATTCTCACGATGATGCATAAGAGATTTGATGCTTTGGGGGTGGACGCTAGACGCCATCTTTATTATCAAATGCTGGGTTATTGGGACACCGTATTTCAAATGTTTAAACCGGAAGCGATAGTTTTTCCAACTGTTCCTCACACTGTCTATAATTATATTATCTACGAGCTAGCAAAATTTTACGGCATAAAAACAGTAATGTTCGAAGATACTTGGGTGGGAGACAGGATGCTTCTCTATACTGATTGGGTGAAAGGAAGCTCTGCTTTTCAAGGCGCAATCAAAAAAAATCTGGGCAGAGTAAGAAAAGAAAATCTCTCTCCAGAACTCCAAGAGTATTTTGAGACACAAACAAAAACTCAAAGAGCAGATGCCACTCCGATTTACATGACGCATTGGAAAAAGCAGAATTCTAAGTGGAACCAATTCCTAAAAAAATTAAAAAATGCCAAAGGGGCAATACAGAGCGGAACGTTCTTTAAGCGGGCTTTCTCTTTTGCTTTGAAAATTGGCAAACCAACTTTGAAAACAGAATATGAAGCACTAACTAAAAATCCCGATTTAAACATTCCTTTCGTATATGTGCCGCTTGGTTTTCAGCCTGAGAGGACGACTAGCCCGCAGGGAGATGTGTATGTTGATCAAATATTAATGATTGAGACGATTGCGAAAGCGCTACCAGAAGGCTATAAAGTGTATGTTAAAGAGCATCCAAGCCAATGGTGGCTTCGCACTGGAACCCGCTATAATAGTGCCCGGTATCCTGGGTATTACAGGACAATCGCATCTATTCCGAATGTAATCTTGGTCCCAATTCATACTAATAGTTTCAACCTAATTTTGAATTCCAAAGCTGTTGGAGTAGTAACGGGAACCGCAGGCTTTGAGGCTATACTTCGAGGGAAATCCGTGCTACTTTTTGGGTATCCATGGTATAGAGATTATCCCGATCTTTTCAGAATTAAAGATGTAGAATCGGTAAGGGAAGCTCTGATCAAAATAAAAAATGGTTTTGCTCCCAAAGAGTCTACAACCCTTTCATTTTTAAAAGCCTTGGAAGATTCATGTATACGAGGTTATATCGAAGGGTTTGTGGATAAGATTTCAAAATTGAGTAAGAGTGAGAGTCGAAAAAATATAGTAGAAGCAATGATTAATGAATTAACTTTATAAACTTTACACTTTTAACTTTATAACTATCATCATGTGGAATGTAAAAACAAAACTAGATTTTCTTAAAGGGAAGACCATTCTGGTAACAGGAGGTACTGGATCATTCGGCAAGAATTTTATTCGTCTGCTTGCTGATAAATCAAAATTAAAAAAGATCATTGTTTTTTCTCGAGATGAACTCAAGCAGTCAGTCATGCAGGCGGAATTCAAGAATGATCCGAGACTCAGATTCTTCTTAGGTGATGTTCGGGATCTTCGCCGTCTTGAACGCGCTTTTCATGGTGTTGATATTGTTGTTCATGCGGCTGCTTTAAAACAAGTGCCGGCTTTGGAATACAATCCTTTTGAGGCAGTGCAGACCAATATTTTGGGAACCCAAAATGTTCTTGATGCAGCGATTAACACTGGCGTAAAGAAATTGCTTTTTATTTCGTCCGACAAGGCTGCTCATCCGGTAAATCTTTATGGTGCAAGTAAGCTTTGCGCTGAACGTTTAATAGTTGCTGGAAACGCTTATTCCGGGGGAAGTACACAGTCTTCATGTGTGCGATATGGAAATGTTGTTGGAAGCCGCGGTAGTATTGTGGATGTTCTTCTTCGCAACAAACACAAAAAAGAGGTTTATATTACCGATGAACGTATGACTCGCTTTTGGCTTGGGCTTGAAGAAGCTTTCGATCTAGTTCTTTTTGCTCTACAAAAAATGGAGGGTGGAGAAATTTTTATTCCAAAAGCTCCTTCAATGACAGTTAAAGATTTATTTGAAAATATTGTTCCCAACGCTAAGAGAAAAACGATTGGTATCAGACCAGGAGAGAAACTTCATGAAATTTTACTTACCCGCGATGAAGCTCGACATTCAATTGATCTGGGAGATTATTACGTGGTGTTGCCTGAACATGAGACAGCTCCAAATCAAGTAAAGATGAAAAAATATCACGCAACTGGTAAAAAAGTTCATCCTGAATTTGCTTTTGAAAGTCATACCAACACCAAGAAACTTTCAAATAAAGATTTAATGGTGATAGTAGAAAAAATGGCAGCGATTCTCGAGTAAAAACTTTCAACTTTATAACTTTATAACTTTATAACTTTTAACTAATCCCATGATTCCCTACGGTAAACAATCAATAGATCAAAGCGATATCGACGCCGTCGTTGAGACCTTAAAATCTCCATTTTTGACCCAAGGTCCAAAGGTTAAAGAATTTGAAGAAAAACTTGCAGCATATGGTGGGGCAAAATACGCCGTGGCGGTTTCAAATGGTACCGCGGCCCTTCATGTTGCTTATTTGGCGGCAGGAATAAAAGCCGGGGATGAAGTCATCACATCTCCTAACACATTTGTGGCTACATCTAATATGTTACTCATAATTGGTGCGAAGCCGGTCTTTTGTGATATCCGACCCGATACTTGCAATATCGACGAAACAAAAATAGAAAAATTGATTACAAAAAAAACCAAAGCCATAGTCCCAGTTCATTTTGCTGGCAATCCTTGTGGTATGGACAAGATAAAATCTATTGCAAAGAAACACAAACTTCTGGTAATCGAAGATGCTTGCCATGCTTTGGGCGCGAGTTTCAAAGATAAAAAAATCGGATCTGTTAGTGATATGAGCGTTTTTAGTTTTCATCCGGTGAAATCAATTACTACAGGTGAGGGGGGAGCAATTTTGACTGACAATAAAAAATTCTATGAAAAAATGCTTACCTTGCGAAGCCACGGAATTCATAAAGATAAAAAAGGTCTTGTTGTTATGACCCATATGGGATGGAACTATCGTTTAACAGATATTCAGGCCGCTCTTGGTGTCTCCCAGTTAAAAAAACTTGATGGTTTTATTGATGCGAGAAGACAGGTTGTTAAATGGTATAAAGAAGCTTTTAAAGGTTTTGATGAAATTATTCTGCCAAAAGAAACTACAGGTTCAGAGTCTGCCTGGCACGTTTATGTAATCAGAGTTAAAAATAAAAAAGATCGTTTTCCTCTTGCAAATTTTCTTAAAGAAAAGGGAATTGGAATTAATTTTCATTATCCTGCTGTGTACGGTCAGCCATATTATAGAAAAAATGGTTACGCCAGAACAAAATTAAAAGAGGCTGATTTATACACTGCTACTCTCATCACATTACCTTTGTTTGGTGCCCTTTCTCGCGAAGATGTAAAATATATTGCTGATTGTATTAAAGAGTATTTTTCTAAAAAATAAAAATGGAAATTGTCCCATTTGAAAAAATTCAAAAAGGAGATTGGAATAAATTCTGCAAAAAAAGCGACGACGCTTGGTTTTGGCATTTAAGCGAATGGATTGAATATACTCTTCACTATTCTCCAGAGTCTCAAGCGGAAAATTTTTCATTTGCCCTTGTGAATAACGGTCAAATTGAAGCAGTAGTTCCACTAATTTTGGAATCAAATGATGGAATTAGAGAATTTGCATACGGAAGGAATTACACTCCAATGCCTGCTTTAAAACACGGTCTGTCTTCGGAAAATCGCATTACTCTATTTAAAGAGATTTTCGAGAATATCGATCGAATCTCGGCAGACAAAAAAATAGACCGCTCCAAGTTTCGATTTTCGGTTATAAATCCAGGATTCTTGGAAAATAAATCGGAAAAGTACAATGTGCCGCTTCGTTTTGGCTATGTAGATAATTCAATTCAAACTCAAATTCTGGATCTTTCTCTGTCCATAGAAGAGTTGAAGAGCAATTTGCGTCACGGTCATAAGTCAGACATTGTTCGGGCCGAAAAAGAAGTTGAAATTAAGATATTCGATAAACAAAATTTTTCGGAAGAAGTATTTGAAATGTATGTGAAAGCCAAAACTGGAGACGGCAAATCAAAAAGACCGCAAAAAACTTTTGATATCATGAAAACCCACATGCGGGACGGGGAAGGATTCATGGCCGTTGCTTATTATAAAGGAGTAGCTGTTTCATTTTCATACTTTTTCATTTACAAGAACAATTCCTACTATGGCTCTGCGGTAACATTAAATGATGCTCCTGATTTGCCGATCGCTCATTTACTGCAATGGAAGTCAATCCTTTATATGAAAGAGAGAGGAATCAAATTCTATGAAATTGGTTGGCAGGTTTTTTGGGAAAATTTTTCAGATTTTTCTTCGCCCAAAGAAGTTAATATTTCCAAATTTAAAAGGGGTTTTGGTGGTGACACCTATCCGCTTTATATGAGCGAGAAATATTACAATAAAGATTTATTTCTCAAAGTTTGGAAGGAGAGAGTGGAGAGGGTTCATAAAAATTTAAAATGACAGATAAATCTAGTCTAAAGGTACTAATAATCGGATTCGGCTCAATTGGGCAGAGACATTATAAAAATTTGCTTTCTTTGGGCTACGAGAATGTTTTTGTTTATGATGTCGATCCAAAAAAGATTCACGATTCAAGATTCACGATTCAAGATTTAAATGAAAAGACACTAAAAGATTTTAATGTCGCTTTTATAACCAACCCAACTCATCTCCACGTTGAAACCGCTTTACTTGCGGCCAAAGCCGGCTGTAATTTATTTATCGAAAAACCCCTTTCTCATAATCTAAAAGGTATAAAAAAACTAGAAAAGACTGTAGAGAAAAATAAATTAATAAGCATGGTGGCTGCCAATATGCGTTTTCACCCCGCTCTTTCTTTTATTAAAAAATATCTCGAAGAAGAAAAATTAGGCAAAATATATCGTATAAGTCATGAATTTGGACACTTTCTTCCATATTGGCGTCCAGGCGCAGACTATAAGGTGGGCTATGCTATGAAGAAAGAGACTGGTGGAGGAATTTTGCTTGATGACATACACGAATATGATTTGTTATTCTGGCTTTTGGATTTTAAAGATCCAATTGAATCTCATATTATAAAAAACAAGACGGGAAATATTACAGAAGATTCAGAAGACCAAGCGACCGCCATATTTTTATTTCCCGGTGGCATTATTGGAACGGTAACTTCAGATTATTTATCTCAAACTTATAGACGAGGATTGGTTATAATTGGAGAGAAAGGAAATATAACTTGGAGTTTAAAAGAAAACATTGTCTGGCTTGAAACAAAAAACGGGAAGAAAGAAATTTTTGGCAATAAAGAATACGATTTAGGAGAAATGTATTTAAGAGAAATTGAATATTTCCTAGACTGTGTATTAAAGAGAAAAGAAACAGAAAATTCAATAAGTCGGGCTGCACGTCTTCTTAATCAAATGAATATTAAATAATATTTAATCCGATGAAAAAATTTACTAAGAACAACGAATTTTTTAAAGAAGTAAAAGAAATAATACCTCTTGCTTCACAAACTTTTAGCAAGAGTTATATGCAGTATGTGAAGGGAATAGCCCCTCTATTTATAGAGAAAGCCAAGGGCGCATATGTCTGGGACATTGATGGCAATAAATATATAGATATGATTAACGGTCTTCTCCCAATTATTTTAGGATATAACTACCCGGCAACCGACAAAGCAATTATTGCGCAATTAAAAAAAGGAATTACTTTTTCTCTACCATCTCCTCTTGAAGCAGAGTTAGCAAGACTTTTGATAAAACATATTCCATGTGCCGAAATGGTTCGTTTTGGAAAGAATGGATCTGATGCAACAAGTGGAGCAATTAGAGTTGCCAGAGCGGTAACCAAACGAGATTATGTGGCGGTTTGTGGCTATCACGGTTGGCATGATTGGTATATAGGTTCTACAACCCGCGATCTTGGGGTGCCTCAAAGTACCAAAGAGATGACTAAGAAATTTGAGTATAACAACATTAAATCGCTTGAAGATTTATTTCAAAAATACCCAAATAAATTTGCGGCTGTAATAATGGAGCCAGAAAATTACGAAACACCGCAGGCTGGATTTTTAGAAAAGGTAAAAGAGCTTACTCATAAAAATGGAGCACTTCTTGTTTTTGATGAAGTCATAACTGGGTTTAGGTGGGATTTGGGTGGAGCTCAAAAGTATTATGGAGTAACTCCAGATTTAGCTTCGTTCGGTAAATCAATGGCAAACGGTATGCCAATCTCAGCTCTCGTTGGTAAGAAGCAATACATGAAAGTTGTTGAAGATATTTTCTACTCTTTTACTTCTGGAGGAGAAAATCTGTCTATTGCCGCTGCGATTGCCACCATTAAAGAAATTGGAAAGAAGAATGTCTTGGATTATATTTGGAAGCTTGGTAAAAAACTTCAGGATGGAACAAATGCTCTTGCTGAGAAACATGGTCTGGGAGAAATAGTTCATGTTATTGGTAAACCATGTTGGCAAATTGTTAAAATTAAAGGTAATGAAAAATATTCTGACATGGAAATTAAGACTTACATTCAACAAGAAATATTAGAGCAGGGAGTTCTGTGGTATGGTTCGCATAATATGAGTTTTGCTCACAAAGAAAGTGATATTAAAAAGCTCTTATCTGTTTACGATAAAGTTTTCAAAAAAACCGCAGATCTTTTAAAAAATGGAAAATTAAAAGAAGCAATCCGGGGTGGTCTTATTAGTACTGTATTTAAAGTAAGATAATGAAAATTCTTTGTATTATTCAAGCGAGAAGTAGTTCCACAAGGTTACCAGGAAAAGTTTTGAGAGAAATAAAAGGCAAACCTATGCTTTGGTATGTTGTAGATAGGTTAAAAAAAACAAAAGCAATAGATAAAATTGTGGTGGCAACAAGTGATCATAAAGATGACGATGTGATCGAGAAATATTGTCAAAATGAAAAGATAGATTGCTTCCGTGGATCACTCGAGGATGTTTTGTCACGATACGTAAACTGTGCAAAGAAATATTCTGGATACGACACCATAATTCGGATAACTGCTGATTGTCCGCTTATTGATCCAAAGGTGGTTGATTTACTCATCAAAACTTTTTCAAGGGAGAAAGTTGATTATGCAAGTAATGTTCTCAAGGAAACGTATCCAGACGGCATTGATGCGGAAATTTTTACTAGAGAATCTATTTTGATTTCAGATAAAGAAGCGAAACTTGGGTCAGAAAGGGAACATGTAACTCTTTATATAAGAAACAACCCAAAATTTAAAAAAATCAATATTGAAAATAAAACCGATATGTCAAAATACCGTTTAACCGTCGATAACCCAGAAGATTTTGAAGTTATAAGTTTCTTGATAGAAAATTACGGATACGAACTTGCGTTTGGAGAGTATTGTAAACATTTAGAAGAGCACCCAGAGATTATGGCAAAGAATGCTAAAATTGAACGTAACCTTGGACTCAGAAAATCTCTTAAGAAAGACAAAATTTAAATATTAAAAACCTGTTATGAATAAAGAAATTAAATTCGGAAAAAGAAAAATAGGAGGCGACAACCCAACCTTTATTGTTGCTGAGATTTCAGCTAATCACGAACAAAAGTATGAACAAGCTGAAGCTATAATTAAGGTGGCGGCTGAGGCGGGTGTGGATGCTGTAAAGATGCAAACTTATACTCCGGATACTATTACTTTGCCATCGAGGAAGAAATGGTTTTTTGTTGGGGGCAAAACTAATCCAGATGCTTGGAAGGGCCAGACTTTTCATGATTTATATAAAAAAGCTTATACGCCTTGGGATTGGCAGCCCAAGCTTCAAAAATTAACCCACTCGCTCGGAATGGAATTTTTTTCAACTCCATTTGATGAAACCGCAGTGGATTTTTTAGAAAAAATGAAAGTGCCGGCATATAAAGTTGCCGCTTATGAATCTACTGATTTTACTCTGCTTCGAAAAGTCGCAAAGACAGGGAAGCCAGTCATTGTGTCGGTTGGTTTTGCTACTTTAAAAGAAGTTGAGTTTATTGTTAAAACTTTAAGAACACACGGTGCTAAAGAAATAATTCTTTTACAATGTACGACTTCATATAACGATGAACCGATTCCAGAAAAAACAAATTTGGCTACTATGCTTGATCTCAAAAAAAGATTCAAGGTTGAGATAGGTCTGTCTGACAATATGGGAGGAATTGAAGTGCCAGTTCTAGCTTCTGCCTTAGGAGCATCTGTGATAGAAAAACATATTGTCTTGAATCGCGAGGGCGCGTCGCTTGATGACAGGTTTTCTCTTGATCCAGCGGAATTTAAAGAAATGGTTCGCCGTATTAGATGGCAGGAAAAAGTGAAAGGTAAAATTGCATATGGTCCGCAAACTCCTGCTGAAAAATATAATCGAGGGTTCAGGCGTTCACTTTTCGTCTCTCAAAATATCAAGAAAGGAGAAAAGATAACTCCAAAGAACGTGAAGTCTGTTCGTCCTGCAGATGGCTTGGAAACTAGATATTACGATGAGGTGATGGGAAAGATTGCTAAGAAAGATATTGAGGAAGGAACTCCACTGGCTTGGAATCTGATATCATAAATTGTAAATAACTCAATGATTTTATACGAACATGAAGGCAAAGATCTTCTAAAATCTGCTGGTATAAACGTGCCGCGCGGAGAATTGTTGAAATCAGAAAAAGATAAAACCTCAATTTCTTTTCCTCTTGTTCTTAAAGCTCAAGTGCTCTCGGGTAAGCGCGCCGATCGTGGCGGAATTGTTATGGTCGAGAACAAGGATTCTCTTCAGGAATCTCTCAAAAAAGTTTTCAATCTCAAAACTTTCGGAGAACCGGTTAAAGCTGTACTGGCCGAGGAGAAAATTCCTTATACAAAAAGCTTCTACTTGTCGTTTTCTTATGATACTAATTTCAGATCAGCAGTTTTAAGCTGGTCGCCTGAAGGCGGCACAGGAGTCGAAGATAGAAAAGTTAATATAGTCCCTTTCGATATTAAAAAAATTGCCTTTCCAAAAGACCTGCCTTTTCCGGTAGAAATTCTGGAGTCTATTGTAAAAATTTTTCTTGAAAATGATTGTTTACTTCTTGAAATAAACCCGCTTGTCTCTTTTTTCGATTATGATGGAAAAGAAAAATGGGTTGCTTTAGATGCTAAAATCAGTCTTGATGATACAGCTTCGGGTAGACATAAAAATTGGCAATATTCTGAAAGATCTGGGACGCGAGTTTCTGAGAGGGAAATTGCTGCTAAGAAAATCGACGAAGGGGATTATCGGGGGACGGCCGGTTCAAGTTTTGTTGACTTGGATGGTGATATCGCTGTTTTGGCTTCGGGTGGAGGAGCTTCACTTGTTGCCATGGATACACTTCTTTCTTTAGGCGGGAAGCCAGCTAATTACACTGAATATTCAGGGAACCCTCCTAGGGAGAAAGTTTTGCGTCTCACTGAGATCGTACTCTCAAAACCAAATTTAAAAGGTCTTTGGATTATTGGAGCGGTTGCTAATTTCACTGACATTTATGAAACTCTATCCGGAGTTATTGAAGGTATACGATCGATTGAAAAGAAAACCGGCAAAAAGTTTGATTTTCCGATAATTATTCGCCGGGGTGGCCCAAGAGAAAAGGAGGCTTTTTCGATGCTTAAAGAAGTGAAAGATTTAAATATTAAATTTTCTGGTCGGGAAATTTCAATTGCCGAGTCTGCCAAAATTGTTATGGAAGAAACAAGAAAATACGATAATTCTTTATGATACTTTTACCAAAAAATGCGAAGATTATTGGCCAAGGATTAACAGGATCGGAAGGACGAATTTGTCTGCCGACCATGCTTCAATATGGTACGAAAGTTGTTGCAGGAGTTACACCTGGAAAAGGGGGTCAAGAAGTTTTTGGGGTGCCCATATTTAACAGTGTGAAAGAAGCAATTGAAACTGTCGGGGAAGTTCACGCCTCTCTCCAATTCGTCCCTCCTCTTTTTGTTCTTGCCGCAACACTGGAGGCAATTGAGGCCGGAATAAAATTCATTTTAATCGGAGCGGAAAAAGTTCCAGTAAAAGATGCTGCTCAAATAATTTCTCTTGCCCGAGAAAATGGCACTACAATTGTTGGTCCAAGCTCGGTTGGCCTCATTAATCCCGGCAGGTCTCTTAAAATTGGTGGAATCGGTGGCAGTGAGCCAGAACGAGTTTACGCCCGGGGGGAAGTGGCAGTGATTTCTAAGTCGGGCGGGATGACTTCAGAAATAAGTTTGCATTTAAAAAATAATTCTCTGGGAGTGAGTTTTGCTCTTGGAATTGGAGGAGAGCGTTTGGTGGGGAGTGATTTTGCTGATTGGCTCATTGCTTTGGAGAAAGACCCGGAGACTAGAGCTTCGGTAATTTTTGGCGAGTTAGGAGGCACTTACGAAGAGCGGGTCGCCGAATGTGTAAGGACAGGTAAAATTAAAAAACCAGTTATTGCTTTTATTGCTGGAGAATTTGCCAGCACATTGCCTTCCGGAATTCAGTTTGGGCATGCCGGCGCAATTATTGAAGCTGGGCGGGGAGATCCAAAAGAAAAAAGAAGAATATTAAAAGAAGCGGGTGTTTTGGTGGCAGAGAAGTTTGATGATATTGCGGGGCTCGTAAAAGAAGCACTCGCTAATAATATTAATCTAGCTTAAAATTAAATAATCTGTTCAAAATCGATGAGATGCGAGGCGCAAGCGAGGAGCGAACCGAGCCGTATGTGCAATACGGTGAGGGAGTACCGGAGCTTGCAACAAAGCAGATCGCGATTTAGGACAGATTATATATAAATATGGCTTTAACGGTAAACCATAAAGAAAACGAATCATATTTGGGTGACAAACCTCTTCTTAAACTTGCGCGAGATAAAAGTTTTTCGGAACTTATTTTTACTCTGCTCGCCGAGCGAGAACCAACCAAATGGGAATTGTCTGTCTTTGAACTAATTTTAAATATCTCGATTGATCATGGTCCTGAAACACCATCAGCTAAAGCGGTGATTGAAAAATCAAAAGATGGGGGAAGTATCGTTGAAGCTGTTGCGGCTGGTGTACGAGAGATAAATGATGTACATGGGGGTGCTCAAGAAGCCCTTATGCCGATTTTGTATAAAATAGTAAAAGAAAAATTGTCGGCTGAAAATATTGTGAAAGAATTTGTAGAAAACAAAAAACGTCTACCTGGATTTGGCCACCGTCTATATAAAGAGAACGATCCTCGAGCCGAACTCATAATCGCAACTCTGGTTGAGAATGGTTTGGGAGAGGATTATATTACTGCAAGCCGCGCGCTTCAAAAATCACTTAAAGATATTACTGGAAAAACTTTGCCATTAAATATTGATGGAGCTATTGCTATCGTTCTCTGCGCCTTCGGTCTGTCTCCGGAGTTGGGCAAACCAATTTTCATGATTGCTCGCACCCCCGGTCTTTGTGCGCATTATTTAAATAACAAAGCGGTAAATTAATGTAACTATTGCTTTTCATTTAATAAGAGTGTACGGTATTTTAGGAAAAAGAACACAAATCTACAATCGTTGGTAGGAGAAACCATGCAAACAAACTCACAAAAAGTAGTTGTAGTCTTGGGAGGTGCCCTTCGAAAAGATGACACTGGAAGGTGGCGTACAGTTGATCTTGGTCAGGGTGGTGATACTTTTGCTGCTTCAAACGACAGATGGCGAATCGACGCCGCATACGCCATTTGGAAGAATGATCATTCTACAGTTCTTGTGGTGTCTGCAGGACAGGGCCAATACAAAGGAACCGATACCCCAGCCGTAGCGGAAGTTATGGCACGTGAACTCATGGAGCTCGGTGTCTCTGATGGAGCTATCATGAAGGATGTTGAATCGGGAACTACCGTCGAGCAACTTCGCATGACCGCTGCGCTTGCAAAGGAGATGAAATTGCAAAAAGTAGTTATCCTAAGCAACGAATGGCACATACCTCGGATTAAGGAGATGATCGCGCATGCGCCGGGCTTGCTTGAAGCCCTAAGTGGTGTAGAGGTAGAGCTCGTGGCCGCAGAAAACATCTTGTGGGCGGAATCGATGGAGTGGCAGGATCGAATCAAGTCAGCAAGAACCGATCCGGGAATCATGACTCGTGTCGCGCTCGAACAGAAGGGTATCAGACAGATTGTCGATGGTACCTACAAGTGGAGCTAATCCTTCTTGTGTGGGGAATAGCGATACGACCAGCATTTATAAAGTGCTGGTTTTTTGTTAGTATTAAATGACTTGTAAATTCGGCACATTTCAATGTCTGCCGATATTGACAGAAACCTTGTTTTTTGTTAGTTTCTATTGTGGAACACATAAAAAGGAAAACAATGAAAAATCAAAATGTAACTCTTCGTAAGGCCACAATTAGCGATGGGAAAATGCTTCATATGTGGAGAAATGATGAAGAGACGAGACGTCAATCAGTCAATATGGATGAGGTTCCATGGGATTCTCATATCGCATGGCTCACCAAATCGCTCACGAATCCAAATAGGACACTTTTGATAGCAGAGTCCCTCGGCATTCCTGTTGGTACTGTGAGATGTGATCTAGATCACGAAAAAGTCCCTCCAGCGGAACTATCTTGGACAGTTGCTCCAGAGTCCCGAGGTCAAGGCTTCGGTACCGCAATGATACTCAAAGCGGTAGAATATTTTGGTGGACCTCTTCGAATCATTGTGAAGCCAAGTAACCAGGCTTCTCTTAAGTTGGCCGAAAAGGCTGGTTTTCGAAAGATAGCCAAAACTCCGGAGATGACAACTTGGGTCCGAGATTGATCACGACATTTCTTTTCTGTTCGAGACTCTGGGAAACTGGGGTCTTTTTTGTATTAAAATTATCTGTTTTAGGAGGGTGGGATCGATTTTTTAAATTGATGATATAATTTTGAGACTAGACTTTTTTTATGAAATTAAAAACAATATTGCATTACATAGTGATTGGTGGACTTTTTTTGATTCCATTTGTTCCGCTTATTATTGCTAACTCACTCTATTTTCCTTTTATAGTAGGAAAAGCTTTTGCTTTTAGAATTTTGATTGAGATTGTCTTTGCTGCATGGCTAGTCATCATGCTTTTAGATTCTCGATATCGGCCTAAATTATCCTGGATTTCCGGCTCAATCGGCTCATTTTTGTTCATAATATTTCTCGCTAATATTTTTGGCTTAAATCCTTATTTTAGTTTCTGGTCAAATTTTGAGCGCATGGAAGGTTTCGTCACTCTTCTCCATCTCGGAGCTTTTTTTGTAGTTATAGGATCGGTTTTTGATGAAAAATTGTGGAAAAGATTTTTTCATGTTTCGCTGGCAGTAAGTCTAGTTATATCTATTTATTCACTCATGCAGATTTTTCCAGCTTTGAAGTTTTTTGGTGAACCTCTAGAAATTCGTCAGGGAGGCGCAAGGGTTGATGGCACGATGGGGAATGCGATCTATTTGGCGCTCTATCTCATGTTTCATTTTTTTATTGCTCTTTTCTATTTTCTAAAAGCGCAGAAGTACAAACTGGTTTATCTTTTAATAATACTTTTAAATTTGACTATCATTTATTTCACTGCGTCTCGCGGTGTCATATTGGGACTCGACCTTGGATTAATCATCGCTTTTTTACTCATCTTTTTTTTAGAAAAGGAGAGAAAAATTTTGAAAAGAAACATTGGCATTGCTTTGCTTGCGCTCGTCATTTTAATCGTTGGGTTTCTCTTCGTTAAAGATTCAAGTTTCATAAGAAAAAATCAGACTCTTGGAAGATTTTCAGAACTCACCAAGGTTGATGCTATAAAAAGTCAGGGCAGATTTATGATCTGGCCAATGGCTATTGCCGCTTTTAAGGACAGTCCGGTTTTGGGATATGGGCAGGAAAATTTTAACTTCGTTTTCAACAAGTACTACAATCCAAAAGTTTACAATCAAGAACCGTGGTTCGATCGAGTTCACAATACGTTTCTAGATTGGTTGGTTGTGGGTGGAATTTTAGGCTTACTCGCCTATATCACAATTCTGTTTTCGGTATTTTTTGCTCTTTGGAGTTCTTCTGCTTCGGTGGTTGATAAAAGTGTATTAACCGGCTTGCTTTCCGGATACATTTTCCAGAGTATTTTTGTTTTTGATAATTTAGTTAGTTACATAATGCTCTTTTCAGTTTTTGGTTATATCTGGCAATTAGAAAATCTGAAGATTAAACCTAGTGGCAACAAAAAAGATTCTAGGACAAAAAATTCTGGGGTCAAGGAAAACTCCGCGGGAACCTTAACAAAATATTTTGCATTGCCAGCCATTTCCATCGCTCTTATTTTTGTAATTTACTTCATTAATGTCAGAACCTATAAAGCAAACGCGGCCTTGATTCAAGCTATCCATCCAGAAAATTCAGTTGAACAAAGTCTAAATAGTTATAGGAAAGTTTTTTCTATAAATACTTTCGGTGGAAGGGAAGCCCTCTTCCAGTTTGTGGATAGGACACTAAGAGTAAATGCAGAGAAGAATATAGCTTCTGGTCTCAAGGAAGAACATATAAAATTAGCTGAAGAGCAAATTAAATCTATAACAGACCAATATTCTTTCGATACTAGAACTTTCTTGGTTGTCGGATCTTTTTATTCCAACATGTCTAATTTGGCGCGGGAACTTGGGAACGGTGCAGAGGCAGAAGATTATTTTAAGAAATCACTGCAATACTTAGAAAGAGCCAAGGAGATTTCTCCTAGAAGGCAAGACGTGTTTTTTGAAATAGGTTCGGCTTATTTTGCTCACGATGATCTTCCTCTTGCACTTCAAAATTTAAAATATGCTTTTGATCTGGAACCAGAAAATCCGGAGGCTAGAATCAGGTACGCGCTCGTTTCAATGTTTGCAGGAAATATTACAGAGGCCAACCTCATTCTGTCCGAGGGAGGAAACAATTTATATTTTGATCGTCGTGTGATGAATGCTCTTTTTTATACCAAACAAAATTCTAAGATCCTCTCACTTTGGAAAGAAAGGGTAGAAGAGAACCCTAAAAATATAGAATTTCGCAAATCTTTAGCAGGTGCTTATATTATGAATGGGGATTCAATTGGTGCAATAACCGAACTTGAGGAAATAGTTAAATTGCAGCCAGATTTTAAAGAGAGTGCTGATTTTATGATCGCAGAAATCAGAGCGGGTAGAGGTCAAGCATTACTAGAGCAATAAGAGGTCGCTCGGTTATTTCTTTTTTGAAACACGAATATTTGCCTGCTGGCAAATTTCTCTGCTCGCGCCGCCGCGCTGCGCAAGGTTTCAAAAAAGAAATAACTTCGCTTAGTTGAGAAATTTCTGACTCGGCCCGTCTACAGGTGTCGACGCCTAACCCGTCGACCTCCGTGAGTTTTGTAATGTACGTAAATTTATTTTAAAAAAAGCCCCGCACAATTGTGGGGGCAGGAGCTCAGGGCGCTTCTGCGCCGGCGTCTGGGGCGAGGAGTTCAAATGCTTTTCGAACCGCCTCGATTTCGTTTGGGGACATAGCGATGGTCCTGCGCTCTGTCACTCCACGTACCTTATCGATCGTCGTCAGGTCGATAAGGGCCTTCAGTTGTTCTCTAGGAAGCCAACGAATGCCACCGGTTGAGGCATTGAGCTGAAGGTGTTTGATAAAGCGAGGGTCTCTCACAAAGACTCCAAAGGTTACCCGTAGAAACTTACCTTCACCTTCGTCTTCTCTTCCAACCTCGAGCATGTTACGCTCGTCCATTCCATAGCTGACCATCATGCGGTACGCATTCTGACCAAGCTTTTGTGCCACCACACGTTTGAGGGTATCCGCGTATTCTTCCCCTGTACTGAATGTTCCACGGCAGGTGACTTCACAACCACCAGGCCAATCTCTCCAGCCTAGTATTTCATGATCGAGTTCTCCACGAACTTGGAGAACTGCGGCGGTTCCCTCTATGTGGTACGGGTTTGTGAGCACGATGAGTCCGACAGTTATCTCTTTGTAACCAGTTGTGTTTATTTCCATTTGGCACCTCTTCCTCTCAAAGAGCATTTCAAAGGAACGTCCTTCGAATCTAGTGAAAAATTATCATAGATTTTCTCTAAATACCAGTCCTCAACATAATATACAGGTGCCATTGACTTCTGTAGAAATGAGGCGTAATTTTAATCATATGACAAAAAATAATCTACCGATAATTATCGGAATTGCGTTACCAATTGTTTTTATTCTAATTATATCAATAGTTATTTTCGGGCCCTCTGTGTTTGTTAAACCTCAACATAACTTTATATACACAATTGATGATGGTTACAATAGATATAACAATACAGAGTATAGTAATACCTATGCGGTTGAAAATAATCATATCGTCCTTGTTCCCCCAGGAGCTTCTCAAAAACACATACTTGAACAACTATTACAAGTACCAGTCAGTGAGACCGAAACATATACACCCTACACACCAATTTTGTATGAATATGATGTGAAAACAAATTCTTCTCACCAAATCAATTTTGATGAGGCAAAGAATCTTATAGTTGATCCCGGTCCTTCGTCGCCTGATGGCTACACTGTGGAATATGAATATAGAAATGATGGTATTTTCGGACTTTTTGGATCAAGTGGCAACAGTAGTGGATTTTTCATATCTAAAAATAATGGAAAAAGAAAGTTAAATGCTTTGGGAAGTGATGTGTATTGGAATCAAGGGAACTTTAAACTTATTGGTTGGGTAAAATAATTTTATGGATAAACAACAAATAATTTCTTTAATCGAAGCTCAATTAGCAGTAGGGAAGATTTCAAAAGCGGATTTATTAAATCTCGCAAATCAAGAAGCAGTTTTGTCACAAACCCAAAGTTCTACTCCAACCGTTAACTCTAGTAAGTTTTTTGTAAAAGAGGAATCATCAAAAAATCTTATCCGCACTTTTTATTTCATTGGAGCTGTTATTGCGATTGTCGGAGTTGGAATTCTCATTGCTCAAAATTGGATTGAAATAGGTTTTGCAGGAAGGATACTTGTAACTCTTGGAATTTCACTTGTTGCTTATTGCGCAGGCCTTATTTTAAAAAGCCCTGAACAGCGGACTATTTCTCAGGTGATGTTTTTAATTGCCGCTTTGCTTGCTCCTTTAGGTTCGTACGTACTTTTGCAGGAAGCCAGCATTGATTTCGGTCAAACAACCCAAATTACAGTTGCTTGTATACTTTCTATTATATTTGGAACAGCACTATTTATTAGTAAGAAGAATATCCTTCTGCTCATAACGATTGGTTTCTTAACATGGGCATATTATGCAATTGTTATGAAAATATTTGGGTTTAATTACTATAATTTTAATTCCATTAAATGGGCGGGCATGCTTCTCGGTGTATCCTATTTATTTATTGGCTATGGGTTGAAATCAGTATGGGCACCAGTCGATGCTTCTGATCTAAATGGGAAAAATATAATCCAGCATTTACTCTATGGATTTGGAACATTTGCTATTCTTACAGCTGGAATATTTATAGGAGGAATATTCGATTTAATTTTCATTGCTCTAATTTTCGCTGCATTCTATGGCAGTGTTTATCTTAAGAGTAGGGCGATGCTTATCCTGGGTGCTTTGTTTCTTATGGCTCACATTATTAAACTTACTTCTAAATATTTCGTTGGTTCTGTTGGCTGGCCTGTCGCACTTATCGTGATTGGATTTTTAGTGATCGCCGTAGGATATATGACTTTCTATCTAAATAAGAGGTTTATTTCCTTAAAACAGGGTTAAAGTAGCGGAAAACTTGCATTATTTTGTGGATATGCTATACTAGGGTCTGTGAGTGCTAGTTAATTGCTAGCCCTAAACAAATGTCTACGTAAGGCCCCGCTTTGGCGGGGTTTTGCGTTTATATACTAGGCGCTAGGCAAATTAGGCTTTAGGCTCTAGGAAATTAAAATTTGTTTTTTTATTCTTGAATCATGAATCTTACATCTTGAATCAACTTGTTTTCTTCTGTATTATTAAATCTAATTCGTGCCAAGTCGTGGTCGGCGGTTAGCACTCACATAAGATATTTGTTGGAGCTCGCAGCCGCCGACCGCGATTTTGTGCGAATTTTTTAACTTACCGGATGACACTAGAAATAAAAAAAAATGTTTCGTTGGAAACACTTAATACTTTTAAGATCGCAGGTAAGGCTAAGTATTTTGCTGAAATAAATTCCGTAGATCATCTAAAAGAAGCTCTCGATTTTGCTGAAAAAAATAAACTCTCAATTTTTATTTTAGGTGGCGGATCTAATGTTTTAATTTCCGATAAAAGTTTTGACGGACTTGTTCTAAAAATTAATATTAAAGGGGTTTCATGGAGAGATGAAGGTGACACCTTTTTGGTAACTGCGGGAGCGGGGGAGATTTGGGATGATCTAGTAGCACAGTCAGTCAAAAGAAATTTATATGGTCTCCAAAATCTTTCTGGAATTCCTGGGAGTGTTGGGGGTGCTCCGGTCCAAAATATTGGCGCCTATGGTGCAGAGATAAAAGAAGTCCTCCACAGTGTGGAGATTTTTGATAAAGAAAAAAAAGTTTTTCTGTCACTTTCAAAAGAGGATTGTAAATTTGGATATCGAGACAGTATTTTTAAAACCCCTGAAGGAATAAATTACATAATTACCAAAGTAACCCTTCTACTTAAAAAAACCGGTGATTTAAATTTAAATTATAAAGATGTAGCTCTCTATTTTGCTACTCATGAAAAAACTCCGACTCTGGCTATGGTGCGAGAGGCTATTTTAGAAATTCGAAATAAAAAATTTCCTGATCTCTCTAAGGTTGGCACAGCTGGTTCGTTTTTTAAAAACCCAATTGTTTCGAAAGAAAAGTACGAGGAGCTTTTAAAGAAGTATCCAAATATGCCTTCGTATGTCTTGCCGAATTCGCAAGTGAAAATTCCTCTTGCATGGATCATCGATAAAGTTTGCGGCTTAAAGGGGAAACGTGACGATAATGTCGGGACATTTGAAAATCAGGCGATTGTTCTGATTAACTGGAATGGGGCAACTGGTGTAGAAATAAAAAATTTTGCTGAAAAAATAAAAAAAGAAGTTAAAGAAAAAACCGGGATCGAGGTTGAGATGGAAGTGCAGGAAATGAAATAAGTTCGAGTATACGAATTATACTAATCTGTCAATAACTACTAATAACCTCCAATCTACGGATTTGTAGGTATTCGGTCTATCGTTCATGATAGACACCTGTAGACGGTACAATTCATATCATTCGTAGTATTAGAACTTCAATGAAAATGTGCTAAAATCATCCCATCATGTCTATTTTAACGTCTATATTCGGCGACACTTCAACTAAAATCATTAAGGGTATACGTCCCTTGGTGGAAGAGATAAACGGCCTTGAAGAAAAGGTCTCTCTCTTTAAGAATGAAGAATTTCCTCTCGAAACTCAAAAATTAAAGGAAAGAATAAAGTCTGGTGAAAAATTAGATACGCTCGAGCCCATCGCTTTTGCTCTCGTACGTGAAGCTGCCAAAAGAACTTTAAAGCAAAGACATTTTGATGTTCAACTTTTGGGCGGGGCGGTTTTACATAGAGGAAATATTGCTGAAATGAAAACTGGAGAAGGAAAAACTCTGGTCGCAACTTTACCAGCTTTTGTGAACGCCCTGGAAGATAAGGGTGTTCATGTTGTTACGGTAAATGATTATTTAGCGCGAAGAGACGCTGTTTGGATGGGGCAAATTTATAACTTTCTAGGTCTTTCGATTGGAATTATCGGTCATGAGGCTTCTTATCTATACGACCCAGCTCATCAAGACTCGAAAGCCGAAACAAATTCTAAACAAGATCCATTGGATACAACAAGAGATAGTCTCGGGGGTTTTAAAGTCGTGCATGAATTCCTGCGGCCCTGCACTAGGAGAGAAGCTTATGCGGCGGATATTACTTACGGCACAAACAATGAATTCGGTTTCGATTATTTAAGGGATAATCTTGAGTACGAAGAAGGGAAGCTTAGACAGAGAGAATTCCACTACGCTATTGTCGATGAAGTCGATTCTATTTTAATTGATGAAGCCAGGACCCCGCTTATTATTTCTGCTCCATCTGGAGAAGCTGGAGATCTTTACCGAGTTTTCACTAAAGTTGCTGAGAAGATGAATGAGAATGAAGATTACGAAGTTGATGAAAAACTCAAAGCTATAACCCTCACTGAAAAAGGCATAGACAAAGCCGAAGGGTTTTTGAAGGTGGGAAATATTTATACCGAAAAAGGGATGAAGCTCGTGCATCACCTAGAAAATGCTGTAAGAGCTAAAGCTCTCTTTAAGCGCGATACTGATTATGTGGTAAAAAATAATGAGGTTGTGATTGTCGACGCTTTTACCGGGCGCATGCAGCCGGGAAGGCGTTGGTCAGGCGGTCTTCATCAGGCGATTGAGTCAAAAGAAGGCGTGAAAATTGAACAAGAGTCACGAACTTTTGCCTCGATCACTTTTCAAAATTATTTCAGAATGTACAAGAAGCTCTCTGGAATGACTGGAACCGCCCTCACTTCTTCCGAAGAACTTTACACAGTGTATGGTTTAAATACAGTTTCCATTCCGACAAACAAACCAATTCAAAGAATAGATCATAATGATTTTATTTTTCAGACTGAAATTGGAAAATTTAAAGCGCTTGCGAGGAGAGTAAAAGAATTAAATGAAAAAGGCCAGCCGGTTTTGATCGGAACTGTTTCCATTGAAAAAAACGAACTCATTTCTGAATATTTAAAACATTCTGGAATCAAGCATGAAGTTTTAAATGCTAAAAATCATGAGAGAGAAGGAGAAATAATTGCTCAGGCGGGAAGAAAAGGTGCAGTAACAATTGCAACCAACATGGCCGGCCGAGGCGTTGATATTAAATTGGGAGGGAATCCTTCGACTCCCGCGCAGTACGAAGAGGTTAAAAATATTGGAGGGCTTTTTGTGCTCGGAACCGAACGTCATGAAGCAAGACGCATTGATAATCAGCTAAGGGGCCGCAGTGCGCGCCAAGGGGATCCTGGCGAAACTCAATTTTTTGTATCTCTCGAAGATTCACTCATGAGAGTTTTTGCTAAGGACATGATTAAGAACTTAATGGGGCGTCTTGGAATTGCCGAGGACCAGCCGATAGAAAATCGTCTCATAACTCGCTCGCTTGAAACCGCTCAAGGTAAAATCGAA
>Ga0209542_10003318_pt1 | contig 34575 bp, 35 predicted proteins | sample RifCSPhighO2_01_FD_184028 | JGI IMG/M metagenome (GOLD analysis project Ga0209542, IMG submission 184028) | Soil microbial communities from Rifle, Colorado - Rifle CSP2_plank highO2_0.1 (SPAdes) (version 2) | ecosystem: Environmental > Terrestrial > Deep subsurface > Rock core/Sediment ...
GCGAGAGCAACCGACTTATTTCCTCTCGCTCTAAATCACTTAATCTCTTATAATTAACCATAGAAATCTAATGTAGCATTATTAGCGCTTCGCGCCAAATCTGTTGCGTTAGATTCTGGACTCAAACTAATTATCCATGCCGATTAAAAAATCTAAAGAAAAATCATCAGAAGAGCATTGGTATGCCCTCTCGGTTGCCGATTGTTTTAAAAAACTTAAAAGTTCCAAGGATGGTTTATCAACCAAGCCAGTGAAAGCGCGTCAGAGATCATTTGGTTTGAATATCTTGCCTCAGGAAAAGCCCCTTTCGGGACTTTTAATTTTATTAAGCCAAATTAAATCACCCTTGGTTTATGTTCTTTTGATCGCCGGCTCGATTTCTTGGCTTTTAGGCGACTTGACCGATGCCGGAGTTATTTTTTTTGCGGTTTTAATCAATACTGTTTTCGGCTGGTGGCAGGAAAACAAAGCTAATAAAGCTGTCGCTAAACTGCGTCAAATAGTCAGATACCAAGCCAAAGTTTTGCGCGATGACCAGGAAATAGAAATTGATTCCAGTGAATTGGTCCCGGGTGATCTGGTTTTTATTAGCGCCGGCGATAAGGTGCCGGCCGACAGCCGAGTAGTTGAGGCCAAAGACCTGCAAACTGCCGAAGCGGCGCTAACTGGCGAAGCGGCGCCGATTGCCAAAAATAATAAAATTTTAAAAAGCGGCACTTATTTGGCTGATAGGAAAAATATGGTTTATATGGGCACTTTGGTGGTCAGAGGGAAAGCCACGGTTTTGGTCTGTGAAATTGGCTTAAAGACGGAAATTGGCAAAATAACTAAGTTAGTTAAAGAAACTAAAGAAGAAAAAACACCTTTGCAGAAAAAATTGGCGCAGTTTAGCTCCTGGTTGACGGTCTTAGTGGTTGTTTCCAGTTTATTGATATTTTCTCTGGGCTTGTTCTTAAACCAAGACCCCTTAGAAATTTTTATTACTGCCGTGGCGGTGGCGGTGGCTGCCATTCCTGAAGGCCTGGTGATTGCCGTGACCATAATTCTGACGGTTGGTATGCAGGTTATTTTGAAAAAGAAGGCCTTAGTCAGAAGGTTGGTAGCGGCCGAAACTTTGGGCAGCACTTCTATAATTTGCACTGATAAAACCGGCACTCTGACTGAAGGCAAAATGCAAGTGGCCAATATCATTACCGCTGATAAAGAATACCAAATCGCTAAAAATGAAAGCATTTCCAAGATAGAAAAAGTCCAGGATCTGATCTTAAAGGTTTCGGTTTTATGCAATGAAGCGGTGGTGGAAAATCCGCAAGCGGCTTTAGCCGAATTAAAAATCATCGGTAGCCCGACTGAAAAAGCGCTATTAATCGCTGCTATTCAATCCGGCTACAACCAGCAAAAATTAAATCAGGAATATGAGAAGCTTGATGAAATGCCTTTTAATTCAGAAAAAAAGTTTATGGCTACTTTGCATCATCATAAAATTCTTGGCCATCGGCATATTTTTGCCAAAGGAGCGCCGGAAATCATCTTGGACTTTTGCGATAAAGTTATGATTGGCGGCAAGGCAGAAAAATTAAATATTAACTATTTGATTTATCTCAAGAAGAAATATGAAGGTTTAACCAGCCAGGGCTTGCGCCTTTTGGCTTTTGCTTATAAAACCGGCCAGAATTTTAAAACATGCTTAAATGAGCTTGGACATTTGACTTTTTTAGGTTTTGTGGCTTTAAAAGACCCATTAAGGCAAGAAGCTAAGGAAGCCATTAATCTCTGCCAAGCAGCCGGCATCAGGCCAATAATTATTACTGGCGACCATAAATTGACTGCCAAGGCCATCTTCCTGGAATTGGGCTTTAAGACCGATGGCAACATCGTTGAGGGCAAGGACTTGGATAATTGGACCGATGAAGAACTGCAAAAAAGAGTTAGCGGCATTGATATTTATGCCCGGGTTGAGCCCCATCATAAATTGCGGGTGGTTGACGCCTGGCAAGCCAAAGGGGAAGTGGTGGCGATGACCGGCGACGGCATCAATGACGCTCCCGCTCTTAAATCAGCCGATATCGGCATTGCCTTGGGCGATGGTTCTGATGTCACCAAAGAGACCGCTGATATAGTTTTGCTGGACAATAATTTCCGGGTTATTGTGGCCGCAGTTGAACAGGGACGAATAATTTTTGATAATATCCGCAAGGTTATTTTATATCTCTTAACTGACAGTTTTTCGGAAATGATACTCATTATTGGCGCGCTGGTAATCGGTTTGCCCTTGCCGATTTTAGCCACTCAAATTTTATGGATTAATTTAGTAGCCGACGGCTTGCCCAATATCGCCATGACTTTAGAGCCTGGCGAATCAGGTATTATGCGCGACAAGCCCAGGAAAAAATCCGAGCCGATTTTAAACAAAGAAATGAAAATCCTTATTTTCATCATCGGTGTAATCACTGACATTATTCTTTTGGGCTTATTTATTTATCTTTTAGGTCTATTGGGCGAAGCCAATTTAGATCACATTAGGACTATTATTTTCACCGCTCTGGGTATTGATTCCTTGCTCTATGTTTTCAGTGTCAGGTCGCTGCGCCATTCAATCTTTAATAAGAATTTTTTCAGTAATAAATACCTGGTAGGCGCGGTAATAATTTCTTTCTTTATGATGCTCTTGGCTGTTTATTTGCCCTTCTTGCAGGATATATTCCAGACCGTCAGCTTGGGCGGCAATGAATGGCTGATCATCTTAATTTTGGCGCTGATTAAAATTATCTTTATTGAAATCGTCAAATATTATTTCATAGTCAAGAACAAAATAAAATCTCAAAAATTAATGCCCCTTAATGTCTAATCGTTTAATCAGGAAAATAATTAGCCGAAGTGATGAAGCTGTCTATGATATTATTCGGCCGGCGCTTTGGAGCCGGTTCTGGCAGATAATTTTGGCTGTTATTTTGATCAATCTACCCTTCTTTTTGATTTATCCGCTTTTCCTTCGCGGTTACTGGGGTGTGGCGATTTTTGCTGCCCTCTTGATGATCGCCCTGTTTTACCTTTTGAGGCTTTATTACGGTCGGTATTATACGGCTCTGTTAATTACCAACAAAAGGTTAATAGACGCCAGTTTGACGGGTTTTTTTAATTTTTCAGTCCTGACTATACTCTATGGCAAAATCCAGGATGTTGATTATAAATCTAAAGGCCTGCTTAAAACCATTCTCAAAATAGGCGATATCTACATAACTTTTATCAAAGACCAGGAAACGTTGATCAAATTAGCCTCAATTAAAAATCCCCACCAAGTGGTGGAAATGATCATAGAACAAAGGGATCGTTACTTAAGAGAGAAGCGAGAGGTTCAGGGTCAGGAGGCCATCAGGATCTTGGCTGGTCTGAAAAAAAAGCTGGGCGAAGAAAAATTCAATCAGCTTATTTATCATTAATCAATCTCATGCTATAATAAATGATAGGGAAATATAAAAAAATAATCAGCCGGTATTTTTCTAAATCCAGGATAGTCAGCACGGTTTGCCTTATTTTGATATTTTTTTTTAGCGTCAATTTGACGAAAGAAATAGTCAATCGGCACCAAATTGACCGTAAGATCAGGCAGTATGAGGAGCAAACCGCCAAACTGGAGAAAGAAAATAAAGAAATCAGCGTTTTGATTGATGCCTGGCAGAACGGCCGGCAGTTGGAGAAGGAAGCACGTCTAAAATTAGGGTTAAAAAAACCTGGCGAAAATGTAGTTTTAATTTCTCGAAATAACGGCCAAGCCGGCGAGGAAAAAATAATTAACCCCGAGGCCGAAGTGCTGGGAGGGATTATCTTGCCGGAAAATACCAAAAATATTCCCAATTACAAAAAATGGTGGATATTTTTCTTCAAACGTTAAAAAATAATAATTAGATGGTAGCTGGTAGCTGCTTAGCTTGTTAGGGCTAGTTGATGAAGAAAATATTCTAAATAAATCCTAATAAGCTAAAAAGCTAACTACCTAAAAGCTAAATATATATGGCCAACAGTCTTAATTTGACTCCGGAAAGAAAAGCCAAATTGAAAAAAGAGGTGATGGAGGAAATAAACAAAGCAGAAGAAAAGAAATCAGCGGCGATTAAAGAAATTCCTCCAGTTATCGTCAAGCCGCAGCCCCCAAGAGCTGACCTTGGCGCCAAAAAGCCGGCCATGGTTAAAATTGCCAAAAAAGAATTAGTAACCACCAGTTCTAAAAAAATTGTTATCAAACAACTGCCAAGCCAGCCAAAGCCAGCGCCAACTAAAAAAAAGGCAGTTAAAAAAACTGCCGTTGCCAAAGTATCAGCCCGGCCTAAAGCGCCTGCCCAGCCCAAAATTGCCGCCGCTTTAAAGCCCAAAGTTACCACCATTTTAAAACCCAAAGAAATTTTTTCTGAACCGGACAGTTTTGTTCAAATAGCTAAACGAAAAAACATATTTCGCTTTAAAATTCCTCCGATTAATATAAAAAAACTGGTTATTAGCCTGGCAATTGTAACCATCATAACGCTAATAGTAATTCTAGCGGCGAATATTTGGGGGGTTTACCGGTTTGGCTGGCATAATAAGACCAGCCGGCTAATAGCTGATATTTTACCTTTGCCGGCCGGCACAGTTAATGGCCAGTTAATACCTTTATCTGATTACCTTGATGATTTTAAAATTATCAGCGATATTTTATCAACTTCAGAGGCTAAATCCGCTCTTGACCAAAATCAGATTAAAGATCAATTATTCAACCGGCTGGTTTCTTTAAACATCATTGAAAATGAATTGAAAAAATATAATAAATCAGTGACGCCCCCGATGCTTGATGAAGAAATGCAAAAAATAATTGATCAATTGGGCTCAAAAGAAAAGGTGATAAGCGATATTAATGATATTTACGGCATGGATCTGGCCATGTTCAAGCAAAATATTTTAAAGCCGCTGATAGCTGCGGCTATTTTACAGCAAGAGATAATGGCTGATGAAAATCTGGAAATAACCAAGGAAGCCCAGCGACTAGCCGAGGCAGCGTTAGCCCTTGCTCTTCAGCCAAGCGTTGATTTTGAGGCCTTAGTTCTACAGTATGCTACTGATTCGGCTGTTAGCAGCCAAAGAGGGGATATGGGCTGGTTCACTAAGGCAGAATTGCCCGATGAATCGGCAGCCGATTTGTTCTTATTGCCGGCAGGCGGCGTTTATAATAAAGTTGTTAAAGACCAAGACGGTTATCACATCTTTAAAGTTGACAGCAAACTGACCGATCAGGAATCGGGTAAAGAAAGCATCAAGTTAAGGCAGATACTGATAAAAGTTGATGTGGAATTATACATCAAGAGTTTGTTTGACCAGGCGGTCATTAAAAGATATGTGAGGTAGTGAAGCCCCCTGCCAGAATCGAACTGACGTAAGTGGTTTACGATACCACTGTTCTGCCACTGAACTAAAGGGGCGCATTTTATCTAATAATACCTTGTTAAACGATAAAAATCAATGAGATTGCCTTTCTTAATTTTTATAACTCTGAGTTTAATTCTGACCAGTTTTAAATACGTTACCGCCAAGGACTTTGTTTATTTTGACACGATTGATTATCCTCTGACCGAAGATTATTCAATCACGCCGCCGGATAATACCGATTTGACTTTAAAAATTCTGGCCAATTCCACTAAGGAAAAATTGATTTTGAAGGCCTTAATGATCGTTGACCAAGACAGTATTGGAAATTTTTTTACCCTGCCGGCTGATAAAACTCCGGCCAGTGATCTTTACTTTATAAAGTTTAATCCAGCCAGCGAAGATAATTTTTCAAATCAGCCGGAACTCACCTTAAAATACCAACCCGATAATAAGTATAAAGAAGTTTATTTTTACGATTGGACAATTTTGGAATTTGTTAAATTGGAATCAGTCAGAGACGAAGTTAATCAAACTCTGACCGTTAAACTGCCCAAAAGGAAGAAGATAATGATCGCGCTTTTCAATGAATCAGAATTATTGGGTCAGGCCTCCTGGTATGTTTATACAAAATACAGCGGACAACTAATAGCCGCCAGCCGGGATTTTGCCATTGATTCCAAAGTTAAAGTTTATAATTTTTATAACGAGCATGAAATAACAGTGACTATTAAAGATTTCGGACCTAAAAAATGCTCCGACTGGACGGAAAAAGAGCAACGACTGATGGGACCCTGCCAAGACCGGGTCTTGGATCTGTCCAAAGAGGCCTTTTTGAAATTAGCCACCACCACCGGTGTGGGCATTATTTCCCAAGTCCGCGTCACCCCAGTTGATTAGATGTCATTCTAATACAAACATTAAATTGCTTCGTCCGCCTTGCTCCCCTGCCTGCCGGCAGGCAGGTTCGCAATGACAGTCACTATAAGCCATAAGCTATAAGCCATTTGCCATCTATGATCCATTTGATAAATGTAACCAAAACTTTTGAGCCCAAAACCGTGGCTCTTAAAAATATCAACCTGCATATTGAACCAGGCGAGTTTATTTCCATCGTCGGCCAGTCCGGTTCGGGCAAAACTACCATTGCCCGGCTTTTGATTGCCGAAATCCGGCCGGATAAAGGCAAGATAGTGGTAGGCGGTTGGAATATTACCGGTATCAAACATCGTCAGATTCCTTTACTGCGCCGGCAAATAGGCGTGGTCTTCCAAGATTTTAAACTATTACCAAAAAAAACAGTTTTTGAAAATGTGGCTTTCGCTTTGCAGGTTTCCGGCGTGCCCAAAAGCCGCATTAATAAGATAGTTCCGCAAGTTTTGAAGATTGTTGATTTAGGCGATAAATTAAATCGCTATCCGCAGCAGCTCTCGGGCGGCGAAAAGCAACGAGTGGCTATTGCCCGGGCCCTAATCCATCGACCGAAAATCCTTTTAGCCGACGAGCCGACCGGCAATTTGGACGCTATCAACTCCAAAGAAATCATTGATCTGCTTTTGAAGATAAATGAATTCGGCACGACGGTGGTTTTAGTTTCCCATGACAAGGAAATTGTCAATGGCCTAAAGAAGAGGGTAGTCACTTTGGAAAACGGCGAAATCTCCCAAGACCAGAAAGTCGGAAAATATGTTATTTAGTTAAAAGTTTGTAAAGTTTATAAAGTTATAAAGTCAAGGTTATGATCATAATCACCATCAAACGCAGTTTATGGTTTGCTCTCCAATCATTTTGGAGGAATATTTGGCTATCACTGGCCACTATTTTTATCATCTCTTTGACTTTTTTATCCATTAATTTTTTAGTGATCATCAACGCCATTTCTGATTCGGCTATTACCGCCGTCAAAAATAAAATTGATGTTTCTATTTATTTCAAACAGGATATTAGAGAAAGCAAAGTAGCGGAAATCAAATCGCATTTGGAAACTTTGACCCAAGTCAAAGAAATTGTTTATATCTCGCCTGATGAGAATTTAAGAGTTTTTAAAGAACGCCGCCAGGATGACCAGATTATTCAGGAAGTTTTAAAAGAATTGGAAGGCAACCCATTAAGTTCAACTCTGATCATTAAAGCCAAGAATTTAAGTGATTATCCGGAAATTTTAAAAGCCATTGATAATCCGGCTTATACTGATTTGATCGATAAAAAAAGCTATGATGATCATCAGACGGTGATTGCCAATATCAATACCATTACCAATAATATTAAAAAGGGAGCCTTGGTTATAAGTTTGATGTTTGTTATTATCGCCGCTTTAATAGTTTTTAATACCGTCAGAATTGCTATTTTTACCCATCAGCAGGAAATCGGCATTATGAAGTTGGTTGGAGCGACCAACGGCTTCATCCGCTCGCCTTTTATTCTGGAAAATGTTTTTTCCGGTATCATGGCTTGTCTAGTGGCTATCTCGGTGATTTACTTCATTCTATCTTTAGTTCAGCCGCATCTGGCTAATTTTTTTAACGGCGTTGATCTTAATTTAATAGGTTATTTTAATAAAAATTTTATTTTTGTTTTTGGTAGCCAGCTTTTGGGCATTATTGTTTTGAATATTATTTCCAGCAGCTTAGCACTGGGCAAATATTTGAAAGTATAAGTTGGCATATGGCATATGGCTTATAGTACTTAATGTGTCATCCCGGACTTGATCCGGGATCCAGTAGTTTTATTAGACAGTAGTTTCCGATTTATATTTATTTCCCCTCCTTACGAAGGAGGGGATTAGGGGAGGTCTACAATAATAACCCTTGATTTTTTACTAATTAACTGATATACTATTTTTGCTCCTTGATCTTAGGGAGCTTTTAATTAATTCAAATTTATGGCTAAAAAAAGAAGAGATCCCAGAGCTAAGGTGCCAAAATTGAAATGGCGCGAATTCGCCAAAGGCAAGCAAGGCACTGCCGGTAAATACCGAATAGGTAAATAGGAACTGTTGTCATTGCGAGGAACGAAGCAATCCCACCCACTACTATGTCATTTAGACCGAAGTGGAGGAATCCCTTAATACTTGTCATTGTGAGAGAGATTCCCACACTTCGCTGACAAGCTCTGCAATCCCATCCCATTATTCGGGGGTCGTCTAACGGTAGGACTCCAGGTTTTGGTCCTGGCTATCGGGGTTCGAATCCCTGCCCCCGAGTTATAAAATAAAACACTTCCCTTTTGGGAAGTGTTTTTATTATCTTCAGGAACAAGATTGGGATTCGAACAGGATAGAAACGAAACAAGCTTTACTGCGGAAGCGGTAAAGCGCAGTTGGGTGTCGCCAGAGTGCCGGTGGCACTCTGGCGCTGTCTCAGGACAAGAGAACTCTCCGCTTTCTGGCGGTGAGTGAACACGATTATTCTTATTATTTTGGAGTAAGCGGGGATTCGAACGGATAGCACTTAAACTTTAAGATTGAGTTTTATTTTGTTATACTTAATAAAATAAATTTATGTATTTTAACCAAGCAACAAATCCAACAAAACTAAAACACGCCGTTTATCTATTATCCTCTACAATTTTAGGCTTACTGTTAAGTTTTATCGCCCATGCTGTAATTGAAATTGGCTATTTAAGCTGGGCACAAAGTCGGGGAATAATAATAACTTTTTATAATGGCTGTGCCCTTTTACCAATAATTCAGATTGGACTTTTGTTATTTGGTGTAATTGGTGGATTCTTTTTAGGACGATTTTGGTGGCGAATGATTTATATTGAAAAAGTTTGGGCTAAAAAAAATAATTAAAATTAATATGTCCCAATACTATACCGCTCAACGCACTCGAGGTCTCTATAGCCCCAAAGACAATTCCTCCGCCCAAGGTGGACAGGCTTTCAAACTCTCACGCTCCAAGTTAGAGCTGTTTATTGACTGCCCGAGATGTTTTTATCTTGACCGCCGCCTGGGCGTTGGCCGTCCGCCGGGTTTCCCTTTTGCCTTAAACAGCGCTGTGGACGCTTTGCTTAAAAAAGAATTTGACATCCATCGCGCCAAAAACCAAAAACATCCTTTGATTGAAAAATACGGTGTTGACGCTGTACCGGTCCATCATGACGATTTGGACAAATGGCGCCACAATTTCACCGGCATCCAATACCTCCATCAGCCGACTAATTTACTGATTACCGGCGCGATTGATGATTTGTGGGCTAGAACTCCCACCCCCTCCGACTCCCCCTCGGGCAGGGGGAGAGAATTAGAATACATTGTCGTGGATTATAAATCTACTTCCAAAGATGAAGAGATTACCGAATTAAACAAGGACTGGCAAGGCGGCTACAAGCGCCAAATGGAGATCTACCAGTGGCTGCTGCGCCAAAACGGCTATAAGGTATCCAATACTGGCTATTTTGTCTATTGTAATGGCCGAACCGATTTGGCGGCCTTTGATGCCCATCTAGAGTTTGATATTACCCTAATTGCTTATGTCGGCGATGATTCCTGGGTGGAGAAATGCATTAAAGACGTCCACCAGTGCCTTAATGGCGCTAAAACTCCCAAAGCCAACCCCAACTGCGATTATTGCGCTTACATTGAAGCGGTTAATAGCAAAAATTAATCAAATAATAAATAATATGGACTCTTATGATTGGTACTTACAACTTATAAAGCCATCATGGTCTCCGCCAGCCTGGCTTTTTGGTCCGATTTGGACAATCCTATATGTTTTAATTACCGTTTCTTTCGGCTGGGTATTTTATCTGGCCTATCAGAAGAAAATAACTTTTTTAGTGGCTTTGCCATTTATTCTTAATCTGATTTTTAATTTTGCTTTTACTCCGCTGCAGTTCGGGCTAAAGAATAATCTGCTGTCGGCTGTTGATATCTTGCTGGTTTTAGGCACGCTTATTTGGGCGATGATCGCCATTTACCCTTATGCCCGCCGGATAACTTACATTCAAATTCCGTATTTGCTTTGGGTGGCTTTTGCCACTGTTTTGCAATTAACGATTACTTATTTGAATAAATAAATTATGAACGTCTGGGCTATCCCTCAAAAACAATTTAAAATCTTAAAGAAATTAAATACGCCGGTTAAGATCCAGGATTTCTTGGATAAGATGCCGATAAACTTCGAGCCCAATGGCGACACTTGCTTGTCGCCCTTGTTGGTTTTAGAGCAAAACACTTGCCATTGCATTGAGGCGGCGGTTTTAGCTGCCCTGGCGCTGCGGCTGAATGGTCAGCCGCCTTTAATTTTGGATCTGACTGCTGTTAGAAATGATTTTGACCATGTGATCGCTGTTTTTAAAAAAGGCAAGCAGTGGGGGGCGATTTCTAAAACCAACCACGCGGTCTTAAGATACCGCGAGCCGATTTATAATTCCATCAGGGAACTGGTGATGAGTTATTTCCATGAATATCTGGATGACTTGGGCCGCAAAACTCTAAGGAGTTATTCCTGGCCGGTTAATTTGAAAAGATTTGATAAGCTGGGCTGGATGACTGCCAAAGAAGAAATCGGCTATATTCCGGAATATTTGGTGAAGGTCAAGCATTTTCCCATTTTAACCGAGAATCAAATCAGGAATTTAAGATTGGCTGACCCCATTGAAATTAAAGCCGGCCAGCTGATAGAGTGGAAAGGAAAGATGGTATTATACAAAGCGGCTACTTTTAAATCTTGACTTTTAAAGCAAATTGAAATAGAATAATTTTAGTTTTTATTTAGCACTTTTAAACAAAACAAGGAAAGGATCATAAAGAATGATAATTAGAATGACTCTTTACAAAGGATAGGAAGATGACTGATAAGTTAAGAAGAAAAATTAAAATATTGCGAAAAAAAAGAGATGATTTGTGGCAAGAATTTTGCCGCTTGCCTAGACGAAACTCATTTTCCGGCCTGGGTTTAAGCGCTCAATTGGATGAGGTACAGGAGCAACTTGACTCATTAGAGGGTAAGAGGCGCTCTAAAAGATATTGTGCGGAAACAGACATCGAAATCATCGGATAAATTAATACAGCCGCCATTTAATTGGCGGTCTTTTTTTATTTTTATTTTTAATTTTCTGTAAAAAAATTACCCGGAAGCGCTAAAGCCTTCCAGGTGAATATCAGATAACTGGTTCTTCTTCAACATTAAACATTTCTACAATTCTGACGACTTCTTGGTCACGGGATATGGACTTAATGGAATAGGTTTTGGTCTGGTGATCCGGTTGGCGCTTGGTTGTAATTACCTCGAATCCGCTACGGGTAACTAAAACCTTTACAAATTGCTGATCAGCCGGAATGTAATGCACTATGGCCTTAGTCGGGACAAAAGATTTTTGAGCTAATGTTAAAACAAATGCCGATATAAAGAAAAAAATATGAATAATGATATTATGTAGTAATTCTTTTTTTCATCCGCATACATATACAATTCCTTTCTTTTCTTTGTTTTTTAACTGAAGATGCTGGAACTAAAAATCTTAGCAAATATTATGATTATTGTCGAGCGTAAAAATCCCCCTCTTTAACCAAGGAGAGGCCTGCCTGCGCAGGCAGATTAGGGGTGGTTGCCGATGCCTTCAGAAAACTTCGGCCAACCTCCTCTCACTCCCCCTTGGTAAGGGGGAGATTTATTATATGGTCTTTTTATTTTGCCCTCTTAGCTCTGATCCTGTCGTTTTCTGTCAGATATTTTTTCCTTAACCTGATGCTCTTGGGGGTTATTTCCAGATATTCATCGTCATTCATCAAATCCATGCCCCGTTCCAGAGTTAAGTCCAGAGGCGGAGTCAGGCGGATGGCCTCATCCGAGCCGGCAGCCCGCATATTGGTGAGTTGTTTGCCTTTGATAGGGTTAACAGCCATATCTTCACCTTTGGCGGTGTTGCCAATAACCATGCCTTCATAAACCTCGGTATTGGCTTCAATATAAAGAGTGCCGCGGTTTTGCAAATTAAATAAAGAAAAACCCAACGCTTTGCCGGTCGCCATAGAAATCATTGAGCCCAATTCTGTCTTGTTGATTGCTCCGGCGTAAGGCCGAAAGCCGATAACCTGGGAATATAAAATGCCTTCACCCCGGGTATCAACGATAAAATCATTCTTATAGCCCAATAAGCCCCGGGTGGGGATTTCAAAGACCAATTTTAAGTGGCCATGTTCCGGTTTCATCTGGGTCATAGTGCCGCGACGCTTAGCTAATTTTTCAATTACCACACCGGACATTAGTTGAGGCAAGTTAATAATAACTTCTTCAAACGGCTCATGTTTGACACCGTCAATTTCTTTGATGATGACCTGGGGCTGGGAGATCTGAAGTTCATAGCTCTCGCGCCTTAAGTTTTCCAATAAAATAGCAATATGCATTTCACCCCGGCCATTGACTTTATAGAATTCAGTGGTGGAAAAATCAATTTTCAAGCCCACATTCAATTCTAATTCTTTTTCCAGCCGTTCTTTTAATTGCCGGTTGGTGACAAATTTTCCTTCGTGTCCAGCGAAAGGGGAATTGTTAACCAAAAAATTCAAAGAAATAGTCGGCTCGTCAATGTTGATAGCCGGCAAGGCCTCTTGATTTTCATTGGCACAGATAGTTTCGCCGATATAAATATCTGGCAGACCGGCTAACATAATAATATCGCCGGCGCCGGCGCTCTCCACTTCTTTTCTTTTCAAACCTTCAAAAGTGAAGAGTTTGGTAATCTTGCCTTTCCGTATTTCGCCAGCGGGAGTTTTGACAACCACATTTTGGCCTTGGCTGATTTGGCCTTCGTAAATACGGCCAATGGCCAAACGGCCTAAAAAATTATCATAAGCCAAATTAAAGGGCTGTAAGGATAATGGTTTGCCTTTGGCTTCTTCGCTGGAAGCGACAGGAACTTTGGCCAAAATAATTTCCAAAAGCGGAGTTAAGTCATGGGAATCATCTTCTAATTTATTTTTAGCTATGCCTTCGCGGGCAATGGCGTAAAGAGTGGTAAAATTCAATTGCTCGTCATTGGCACCCAGATCCAAGAATAATTCATAAACCATTTCTTGGACTTCTTCGGGCCGGGCGGCGGCTTTATCAATTTTATTTATAACTACAATCGGCTTTAAGCCCAATTCCAAAGATTTTTTCAAAACAAATTTAGTTTGAGGCATCGGGCCTTCCTGGGCGTCAACCACCAGGATAACGCAGTCAATAGAGCGGAGCACTCGTTCCACTTCCGAGCCGAAATCAGCGTGGCCGGGAGTATCTACGATATTTATTTTAGTATTTTGGTAATAAACTGAAGTATTTTTGGAATAAATAGTGATGCCCCGTTCTTTTTCCAAATCATTACTGTCCATACTGGTGCCTTCATCGGCCAGGCCGGTTTGGCGCATCAAAGCCTCGGTTAAGGCGGTCTTACCGTGGTCAACGTGAGCAATGATGGCAATATTTCTGATAATCATAAAAAATAAAATCTTCTTTATTTAGAAGAAGTAAAGGCCTGGCGAATAGCGCCAATTAATCTAAAGGCCCATTAAGCGTAGCAGATTTAATGTCCAATGTCAATGAAAATATCATACAATATTAACATAAAAAGGCCTCGCGAGTTCTAAACTCAGGCGAAGCCATAAGAAGCCATAAATAGTTTTTCAAACTGGAACTAAAAAACGCCAGAAATTATAAAGCATGAGATGGGACGGGAAAAAACCCAGTCGTCCATCCGTATTTATACACGGAAAGCGGATATTACCATGCGGATCAATCCAGGCTGGATCAGCAAAACCAATCGGTCCATTGTGGTCATAGATAGGGAACTGCAGCTGGAAAGCCCACAACCATTGACTTTCACAAGTAGTAATGGTATGAACCATTGCCAGCGCTTTCCTGGCTTCTCCTATGTTTATTACTACCGTATTAGTATTAACGAGTCGGAATTCTCTTTCTTGTATGCCTCTGATAAAATTTCCTACATATCGCCAATCATTGGGTTGGTGGTCAGAAGCTCGGACCATGCTAAATGGACTATTCCCCAACAGATCACCATCAATTTTCAACCTGAAGATCTCGTTTAAGGCAGGATATTTCATGTTCGCTTCTCCTGTTGTTTTGGCGCTTTTTCTGAACTTAACACCGTATTTTCCAGTTGGTAAATTTTCTTTAAAATAACTATTTTTATTGCCAAAGAACTGGTTTTAATCTTAGGCCATATTATATTATTTTGATAATTTTGTCAATAACCGATATTTAACCGATATTTTAAAAAGCAAACACAAAAAGGCCGGCGATTATTCAACCGGCTTTTAAGGTTTTAAGAGGTCATCTGGTTTAATTGGCTTGATTAAGAAAATAGCGGATGCTCTCAAACTCTTCCGGCGACTGGCAAGTCAAGACCCTTAAAGGACAAGAAGAGGATTTTAAGACCTTTTCAATGCCGCGATGGATAAAATTGACAATCTCTCTCATCATTCTAACAGCTTCTTTGTCAGTTTTGAAAATAGGAGCTGTGCGAATCAGGGGCTTATAATCCTTGCCATTATCCATGGCTATCCAGCCAAAATATAGAGGTGTTCCATTAGCGGCGTTAATAGGACCACCAGAACTGATTGAAATATTACCGGGATTTTGAGCGATTTCCAAGAGCGTGGCTAAGGTTATCATTTCGGTTACCTCCCTTTGGGTTATGATGAATGAACCACTAATTATTATAGTTTAATGGTAATTAAATGTCAAGTCCGGAAAAATATAAATTAGCCAGCTATTGCCTTTGCCGATTTGTTATGTTAATCTGTTTTTGGCACCTTTCAACATTTGGAGGAAAAATGATGACTAAATTTTGCCGAATAACTGATTACGGCTATTTGGGCGGAGTTTGCGCCGGTTTGGCCTACGCTTTAAGAATTCCCACCTGGCTAGTTAGAATACTCTGGCTGATTCTTATTTTTGGTTATAAGGCCTACGTTTTAGGAATTTTAATTTATTTATTGCTCTGGCTTGGCCTGCCAAAATGGCATAAGACCCCCAGCGATTATGAAAGGATTTGCGAATAAGCCCTCTTTAACTTCCTTAAAACAGGAAGTTTTTTTATTGGCCCAGCAATGATATAATTATTTTAAATAAACCCAATGAAAATAGCCAGTCCTGACAATTCCAAGATAAAAAATCTTAAAAAATTGAAGCAGAAGAAATACCGAAAAAATTTCGGTGAATTTCTGGTGGAAAATTTAGTCATTATCAGCGATGCTTTAAAAGCCGGTTATAAGCCGATGGCTATTTTTGCCACTTCAAATTTTTCAGCCAAAAACAGAACAGAATTAGAAAAAATAATTAAGCAAAGTGATTTAAACGATTATTGGGAAATCAGCGATAAAATTAATAAATCATTTTCTAATTTGGAAATTCCTTCTGGCCTGACCGCTGTTTATAAACTGCCAGCCGAAAAAGAATTATTGTTTGACCAGTCCATCTTATATTTAAACAATATCAGCGATCCGGGCAATCTGGGGGCGATTTTCAGATCCGCTGTCGCCTTTAATCACAGTCATATCATTTTAGATGAGACCTGCGCCGATGCTTATAATTACAAAACCATCAATGCGGCCAAAGACGCTATTTTTAAAATAAACATCATTTATGATGATAATCTAAGATTATTAAAACAATTAAAAGGCCAACTGCCGATTATTTCAACTGCCACTGTCGGAGCCCAGGGACTGGATATTCTCAAAAAAACCAATAAGCGATGCTTGGTTTTCGGCAGTGAAAGCCGCGGCGTGGCTGAAAAAATCAGGCAATTAGCGGACAGTTCCGTGAAAATAAAAATGAGCCGGGAGATGGAATCCTTGAATGTGGCCTCGGCCGCCGCCATTATTCTTCATTATATTTACAACCAGTGATAGGTAATAGCTTGGCGGTCAGTTGATTGGCAAGCAGGTGGCTGTCCTGTATAATAATAGACAACAACCGGGCCATAAAATTAACTTTCATTCAAATGCCAACTTTTAATTTTACCTATATTTGGTCATTATTCTTATTGATTCTTATTATTATTTTTTTATTTTTTCTTTGGAAAAAAAGAAGCAATTTATCGCCCGGATTTTATAGCAGCACCTCCACCTTATCTAAATATTCCCGGGATTTGAATAATCAAGCGATTTTAGGCAAACTTGATCCAGTTATCGGGCGCGAGGAGGAAATTGAAAGGGTTATCCAAATACTTTGCCGTCGAACTAAAAACAATCCGGTTTTAATTGGCCAGTCGGGGGTGGGGAAAACAGCGATTGCCGAAGGTTTGGCCCAAGCCATTGTCAATAAAAAAGTGCCTAAGATTTTGGAAAATAAAAAAGTTCTGGCTTTGGATCTGGCTGGTATTTTAGCCGGTACCAAATATCGGGGAGAATTTGAGAAGCGGCTTAAAGAAATTGCCGATGAAATTACCGCCGCTCATCGCAACATTATTTTATTCATTGATGAGATCCATACTTTAGCTGAAGCCGGCGGCGCCGAAGGAGCGATTAATGCCGATGATATTTTAAAACCGGCTTTAGCCAGGGGGGAGCTCCAAGTCATCGGCGCCACTACCGCCGAAGAATACAAAGAATTTATTGAAAAAGATGTTACTTTAGACCGCCGCCTCCATCCCTTATTAATTGATGAGCCCTCGGCCCAGGAAACTGTTGCTATCTTAAACGGCATCAAGCGAAAATATGAGCAGTTCCATAAAGTAAAAATTACCGAAGAAGCGATTAAAGCCGCTGTGGAATTGACGGCCCAAAATATCAAGGACAAATCATTTCCCGACAAAGCTATTGATCTGATGGATGAAGCGGCTTCTAAAACCAGTTTGGAAGTGATTGATAAGAAAAGAGAAAAGGATTGGCCGGCAGTTGAAGTCAAAGAAGTTAAAGAAGTGATGGAGGAATGGCTGAAAAATAAAGTTTAATAAAATTATGTCAGCTTGGCTAAAAGATTTAAATAGCCGACAAAAAGAAGCGGTCACCTATGGCGAGGGGCCGCTTTTGATCGTGGCTGGCGCCGGCACCGGCAAAACCACCGTCATTACCAATCGCCTGGCCTATTTAATAGAAACGCAAAAATGCCGGCCGGAAGAAATTCTGGCGCTGACTTTCACCGACAAGGCAGCCGGTGAAATGGAAGAGCGGGTAGATAAATTATTACCTTATGGCTATGTGGATTTATGGATTTCCACCTTCCATTCATTGGCCGAGAGATTATTAAAGGAGCATGGCTTGGAAATCGGCTTGCCAACCGACTTTAAATTACTCTCCACTACTAACCAGTGGCTCTTGGTCAGAAATAATCTGACTAAATTTGATTTGGATTATTATCGCCCCTTAGGCAACCCGACTAAATATATCCATAGCTTATTAAGCCATTTTTCTAGGGCTAAAGACGAGAATATTAGGCCTAGTGATTATCAAAAATACGTTGACGGACTTTGGGAAATCACTGACCAGCCCAAATTGGCCAAGGAATTGTTTTCGCCGGAAATTCTTGAAGAATTGCCGGGCGAAGACCTGACCATAGCTGTTTCGCAGGAATTGAAAAAACTAAAAGAAATAGCCCAGGCCTACCAAACCTACCAGCAATTATTGTTAGATAATAACGCCCTGGATTTTGGCGATCTGATAAATTATTTGCTAAAATTGTTTTTGGAAAGAAAAAATATCCTGGCCCAATACCGGGCGCAGTTCAAATACATCTTGGTTGATGAATTCCAAGATACCAATTTAGCCCAATACGAGCTGATCAAGCTTCTTTCAGCGCCTAAAAATAACATTACCGTGGTTGGCGACGACGATCAGGCGATTTATAAATTCCGCGGGGCTTCTATTTTCAATATCCTGCAATTTAAGGATGATTACCCCGGCGCCCAGGAAGTATTTTTGACTGCCAATTATCGCAGCGCCCAGAATATTTTGGATTTATCTTATCAGTTTATCCAACAAAACAATCCTTATCGCCTGGAAGTGAAATTAGCCCAAGATAAAAACCGCGAGGGCGGTTTGTCCAAAAAGCTGGCAGCCCAAAATAAAGACCAAGGGGAAATTGAACATCTTCATGGCCAGAGTTTGGCTGACGAGGTAAAACTGACAGTTGAAAAGATGATTGAAATTTATAATAAGAATAAAAACCTTAAATGGTCGGATTTTGCCATTTTAATCAGGGCCAACAGCAGCGCCAATGAATTTATTTATGCCTTAGAACAAGCTAAAGTGCCTTATAATTTCTTGGCTTCACGCGGGCTTTACAGCAAAAAAATCATCCTGGATATTTTGGCTTTCTTGAAGCTCTTGGATGATTATCATGAAAGCCCGGCTATGCATCGCCTCTTGTCTTGGCCGCTTTGGGCCATTCCCCATCAGACTGTGATTAATTTCAATTACTGGGCCAAGCGGCGGGGCTGGTCGCTTTATGAATCGCTACAGCTGGCCCAAGAACTCGGCCAGATTGATTTGGAAACGCGAAAAAAGGTCTCTAAGATTATGGATCTGATAAATGAATTTTCCAAGTTGGCCAATGACAATAAAAAAACCACTGAAATTATCCAGGGTTTTATGGACAAATCCGGCTATCTTAAGGCCCTGACTGAAACTGATTCTGCCAAGAATCGGGAAGAGCTTAATTATCTGAACCAGTTTTTTAAGAAAGTCCAGGCCTTTGAAAAAGACCTGCCGACGCCAGCGGGCCAAACTAATAAATCAGTTAAAGATTTTCTGGCGCTGATTGATTTGGAATTGGCATCGGGTGAAGAAGGGGATTTAGACGGCTTTAACGAACAAGATGATCCGGAAACAGTCAAGATAATGACGGTGCATTCGGCCAAGGGCTTGGAATTTGAATATGTCTTTTTGCCCAACTTAGTGGACAAAAGATTTCCCACCATTGCCAGAGGCGAGGCAATTAAACTGCCGGACCAGCTGGTTAAAGAAATTGCTCCCGAAGGCGACATCCATCTGCAGGAAGAAAGAAGATTGTTTTATGTGGCTATGACTCGGGCTAAGCGGGGACTTTATTTTTCTTCAGCCAATAATTATGGCGGCGCCAGAACCAAAAAAATATCCCGTTTTTTGACGGAATTAAAAGAAGGCGGTTTGATTTTGAAATCAAAACCGGCAACTTTAGTAGTTGAAGAAAAAATAATTGTCAAAGCGCCATTGACAACCCAGTCCCGGCTGCCGGCCAAATTGTCATTTACGCGGTTAAAGGCCTTTGCCAATTGTCCCTATCAATACCGCTTCGCTTTTATCCTGAAAGTTCCAACCAAAGGCAAGCCGCAATTTTCTTTTGGTAAATCTCTGCACAGCACTTTGCAAAAACTTTTCCAGCTGGTTAACAAACAAATTAATAATCAGCAACTGCCGTTAATGACCGGCGGCGATAAAATTGAAGTTGACTGGCCAGACCTCCTTAGTTTATACCGGGAATCGTTTATTGATGATTGGTATCCCAGCCAGGCAGTCAAGGAACAATATTGGCAGAGTGGCGAAACGGCGCTCAAAGAATTCTATGAGCGCCATCGGGGTAATTGGCCGGCAGTTATCCAGATTGAATATCCGTTTAATTTCCAGCTGAAAAGCGACGGAGAAAATTTTACTTTATATGGAGTAGTTGATCGGATAGACAAAGTTGAGGGCGGGATCAGATTAGTTGATTATAAGACCGGCACCGCTAAAGATAAATTGTCGCTGGAGGATAAGGAACAGTTGCTTATTTATCAAATGGCGGTTGAAGAAATTTTAAAAGAACCGGTCAAAGAATTGGTTTTTTATTATCTTAATGGCAATAAGGCGGTATCTTTTTTGGGAACAGAAAAAGAGCTGGAAAAAACCAAAGCCAAGATATTTAAAAATATCGCCGGGATAAAAAAAGGCGAGTTCTTGCCTCAACCCGGTCTGATTTGCCAACACTGCGATTTTAACGGCATCTGCGATTATCGGGCTTAAACTCCTTGCCCTATATTGAATAAATTGAATAATGATAATTAGCCAAGACATCCCTGTCTTGGCATTTTTTATGGGAAAAACTACTCTTGCCAAAAAATATGGCGTATGTTAAGATGAAATCCGGGTTTAGTTCATTGGATGGGGCAAAGAAAACGAAGCAAGACAACCAAAAAGGAAAGAAAACAATGAAGCGAATGCTTGTTTTATCTTTGGTAGTCATGGTGACTGCGGCTCTCTTAGCGCCCAACGCTGAAGCCGGCGGGCTGAAGAATGCCGGCCAGAACACCGGGCGGGCGCTATTGTGTCCGCTCAAGGCAGTGGCGCGAGTGGCAGTGGCGGCTATTGACACCGTGACACTCAAGAAACCGGCGGCAGTTCTGTCAGCGCCGAAAATCGTTCGCCAGGAAGCGGTGGATGTGGTGGAAAGCCTGGCGCGTTGCGTCGCCAATAAGAAACCGATTCCCAAGAACGATGTCGGCAATGTCAACACCGCCATTAGCGAAGCCAAGGCGGATTGGCTGGTTGACGGCGTTGTCTATGGCGTAGCGACTGGCGTGGTTGTCCACAATGGCAATGACGTTGGCGCTATTCACCATGTCGGCAAGGCCGCCGCTACAGCAGTAGGCGTTGCCGTCAGCGCCGATTTAGTGGAGGAATGCGCTGACTAATTTTTAAATTGCGGTCCTTAGTTTTTTAGAAATTTTGTTAAAATTCAAACCAACCCGCCTGCTCCCCATCCCTTTCAAAAAGTTTAGAGCCGAAACATCACCAATGTTTCGGCGTTTTTTATTCTACCCACGTAATACTATGGGCATTAGCCTATAGATGCAGTATTTTCTGCTATCTTCTTTTTACTTGTCATTCCGGGCTTGACCCGGAATCCAGTGGTTTTATTTTATAATTCTGGATCCCCGATCAAGTCGGGGATGACAAAAACAAAAGATTAACCAAGAAGACAGCAGACAAGCGAAGCTTGAATTGTAAAATGCTATGTCTCTAAAGTCGTAGTATTTTATTATAATTTAGCTATTTTTTAGTTAAAATAGGCGGTAGCTATTGACAGAATTTATAATGTATGATATAATGCAAAAACAATCAGGAGAGAGATTACTAAAACAATATAAATTTTTCATATATTGTTTACCGCTCAAGGACCCTCTCTCCACTGAAAGGGTTCTTTAGTTTTTACAAAATCCCATGCCAGAGGCAGGCAAAGCGCCTTTGGCAGAAGGGGAGTGGCAATCTTTTACAACTTATCTTGACTCGCTGAAGCTTTAACGAAAGTGAATCAAGAAGATTCAAAGTTCCTTGTTAGGGCGGTATGCTGGTCATCCAGAGATATCGCCCTATGACAAGGGTCTTGGAATGAGACAGTGATGGCTTTCCTCCTCCGGTTTGCCCATCATTCTCTCTTCTTTAGATGACCCCAGGGTCGGGCTTTTTATGCCCGACCCGCCAAAACTATCTTGCTAATCTGCCGATCTCATTAAAATCAGGAGGGGATTTACGGGGCTTGGCAGGATAGTTGTGGCGCACTATAAAACACAAAGGGGAAAACAAACAATGAAATTAACATTAAACCCCTCGGATTTGTCTAGAGTTTATCAAACTGTAAGGGGTGACGTCGGCCAAGTGATCCCCACTCACAGGGTGTCGTTTGAGAAATTAAGCCCGGAGGCCCAAGCAGCGGTCAGAGTTGTTGGGCGAGCTATTTTCCATTCTTGGGATGAGAAAACTTTCGTCGCTGTTTTTCCGCCCAAGGAATAATGAAATGGAATTGATAGAAGCGGTGAAATCGGGCGGCCTTGAGGCGGTGGTAAGAGCCATCGCTAAGGGTATTGATCCCAATATAATTGGCCCAGACGGCCTGACTGCGCTGGATCATGCCGAGAAATTGGCAGAAGGGCCAAGTTCTCGAAATGTTATGGCATTTGTCAGGGACATGTTGGCAGCTGCCAACAAGGAGGAATAATGGAACAGAAATATGGTGGTTGTCCGTTCTGCCAAAAGACCGTGCCGGTCTTTTGGACTCGTGGTCACTACCTTTTAGAGGACCACGAGGATGATGCCGTTCACCAACCCTGCGAGGGTTCGTATTGTGAACCCGAGGGGGTAACCAAGTAGAAAACCAGGGAGCATGGATTTTATCTGTGCTCCCCGCCAAAACTATCTTGCTAATCTGCCGATCTCACTAAAATCAGGAGGGGATTTACGGGGCTTGGCAGGATAGTTGTGACGAGCAACTAAACTGAAAAGGAGTGAGTTATGGCGTATGAAGTCAAAGAGAAAGAACACGGAGGGTTCAGGGAAGTGGTTTGGTGTAGGTGGTCTGAAAAGATAGACACAATCCAGTTCCCAAGTCTGGCCGAGATCATAGAAGCCGCTATAAGGGAGTTTCCAGAAATTCCATTTAGTGATCTCATGATTGAGGCCAATGGTTTTGAAGCTGAACTCGTCTGCCTTAGGCAGAAGGGAGTTCCCAGGTACTAAGGGTTCCAGGGGAGTACGGACAAAGTCCGTGCTCCCCGCCAAAACTATCTTGCTAATATAGAATATTCCAGAAAATGAATTTTTACGAGGGAATTGAAATCAATTTGGCGAGATAGTTTTGGGAAAGCACCTTTAATTTTCAAAAGTTTAGAGCAATTTCATAGGGGAGGGAAAATAAAAAGATAACTGCCGGTCACAACCAAGAATAGGGCCGAGGCCAGATATCTTAATAATCATCTTCTATCAGTTGCTCTAAATAGCAACGGCCAGGGGGATTTTCTCTCTGCGCCGATACGAAGGAGGCATCTGCTTGTCCAACTCGTAGAAACCTGCCTGTCGGCAGGCAAGAATTTTGAATCGCGCCTTTGGCGCTTAATTGCCTGAAAATCAGCAGTTATTAAAACTGCTAAATCAGCGATTAGCCGAAATTTTTCTACGGGCTTAAATCAGCAAGCTTGATAAAACCGGTACAAATAATTATATTATAAGAGACCGACCATTTTATCAGGGTCTTGTTCGTATCGTTGCGGAGAGAATAACCCAGACCAAAGGAGATTTTATGGTTGTTCAATGCTGTGTTTGCAAGAAAACCAAGATGCCAGACGGCTCTTGGCAGGTTATTTCTGTGATTGGGGAGGAAATAAGCCACGGCTATTGTCCTCCTTGCGCGGAGGAGGCAATGAACGCTCTAGAACAGAGCGGAAGGAAGGTCAAATGAAAATGTTATTGAAAAAGTTTTTTAGCCAGGAAAGAAGCAGTTCATGCGCTGGTTGTCCCTGCGAAGATTGGGATAACTGTGGCTGTGTGCTGTGCCCATTCTCCCAGGCCGATGAGCTTGAGAATGAGGGGCTGGACACAGTGGATTTTATGGCCGCTTTGTCCGGCGGCCGTTAACAAGTCGAGTGGGGGAAGTTAAAACCTTCCCCTCTCCAATCAAGTTAATAACTAAATTATTAATTGGCTTGGGGAAAAAAGATTACCTGATAATTATTTCAGGTTTAACATTCTCTCTTCTTTTTCCCCGTTAGATTTCTAAATCTTCTAGAAGTTTAACGGAGACACGGAAGAGAGTTTTTTGTTTTGTTATGCATAAATTATCCGGAGTTTAGAGGAGTTTTGAAAGTTATTAGGTTAATTTCATGACCCCCGCTACCCGTTCCTGGGTAGCGCTAAATGCTTTGCATTTAGCGACGCTCACTTCGTTTCGCTTCTACCCGTCGCTCTGCGACCCCTTACCTGTCCGCCTTTGGCGGGGTAAGGGGAGGAATTATTTTTAGCTTTATTGTTTTCTTGATTTCTTGTTTTTGTGTTTTCTTGTTTTTTACTTTCTTGATTTATCCACAGAAACATTAAAAAAAGATTGATTGAAATTTTTGGTGGTGATACAATTTTAAATTGAGGGAAGGATTCAATGCCGATTCGGTAAGAATTGTATGACCTCAACTTAGGTTTGAGGGTTTTCTCTTCTATGCAATTTCCTAACGCTCCGGTTCACCCTTCTCTAAATCCCGTCTTAACGGACGGGATTTTTATGCGGAAGCTTTCTTAAATACAATGCCAATAGCATTGTATTTAAGAATGATCGCATAACCCCGTCTTAATTCTATAATTAATAATAATTTTAAAGTAAGGTAAGCCGAAGGCGGTTTCTGAATTTTTATATTTTATAAGCATTAAACATCAACTGAATTAAGGTGGGGTTAAATGTTTTTTAATTTTTGTGCTATAATATCAGCAAATGATATTGGTATTTTATGAATATAAAACAATTATTAACAGTGGTGTTAATCGCGACTGCGGTTTTCTGGCTTGTTTGGCTGTTGGCTTTATCGCAAATAGATCCTTTTGACACTGATTTATTCGGTCTTGTCTTATTTTATCTGACTTTTTTCTTTTCGTTATTGGGAACTTTTTTTCTGACCAGTTTCGCCTACCGGAAAATTTTTAATAAATTTTCGCTGGAATACAATATTGTCGGTCTGTCTTTCAGGCAGTCATTTTTTCTGGCGCTTTTAGTTGTTAGTTTGCTGATGCTTCAGGGCATAAAAATGTTAAATATGATCAATGCTTTGCTACTGGTGGCGGCGGTGGTGATTTTGGAATTTTTCTTTTTAAGTTATAAAAGAAGAATATAGTTGGCTGACAATCTAGACGGCTGGCGGGAAAAACGCCGGCTTTTATAATTGACTAAAATCCTTAATTTCAGTTATAATAACTACATTATTTATCTTGGCTTTAAAGTGAAATGAAAGGAAAATTAGAACAAATCAAGAAAGAATTCCAAAAAGAAATTGAAGCAGTTAAATCTCTGGCTGATTTAGAAATTTTGGACAATAAATATCTGGGCCGAAAAAGCGGCGCTCTGACTTCGGCGATGAAAGAATTAAAATCACTGGCCAAAGAGGAAATACCGAAAATGGGCCAGTTAGCCAATGAAGTAAAAATTTTTCTGACAGGCGAGTTTGAAAAAACTAAGAAAAAACTAAAAAGCCAAGATCAAATCAGCGGATCATTTGATCCGACTTTGCCGGGTACTGAACAGCCGATTGGCCATTTGCATTTGGTCAGTCAGGCTATTAGGGAAATATCGTCAATTTTTGAACACATCGGCTTTCAACGAGCCAGGTATCCGGAAGTAGAATGGGATTATTATGCTTTTGAAGCCCTCAATATGCCTATTAGCCACCCAGCCAGAGATGAATGGGAGACATTTTTTATTGACCAAAAACCGATTAATAAAAAATTAGGACAGCGGATTTTAACGCCGCATACATCTTCGGGCCAGGTCAGAGAAATGGAAAAGGGGATACTGCCAATTAGAATGATGAATATCTCTAAAACTTACAGGCGACAGATTGACGCTTCGCATTCGCCGATGTTTCACCAATTTGAAGGCCTGGTTATTGATAAAGACATAAATATCACTCATCTAAAAGGCACGATAGAATACTTTGTTAAAAGATTTTTTGGAGAAAATAGAGAAATTCGCTTGCGACCTCATCATTTCCAATTCACTGAACCTAGTTTTGAAGTGGATATTTCCTGCGGGGTCTGCGAAGGTCGTGGCTGCAAACTTTGCAAAGAGGGCTGGCTGGAACTGGCCGGCGCCGGCCTGGTGCATCCTAATGTCTTAAAAGCCGGAAAAATAGATCCCAATAAATATAGCGGTTTTGCTTTCGGTTGGGGAGTGGAAAGATCCTACCTGATGAAATCAGGATTAAACATTGATGATATCCGGCTCTTGTATAAAAATGATTTGAGAGTGATTAATCAGTTTTAGCTTATTAGCTGGTAGCTTTTTAGCTTCTTAAGAAAATATTATAAAAATAATCTAAAAAGCTAATAAGCTAAGAAGCTACAACCTAATTATGAATCTCAATGTTTCCTACAACTGGCTGAAAGAACATATCTCTACCAAAGATAATGCTCATGATTTTGCCAAAAAATTGACGGTTAGCGGACCGACTGTTGATTATATTAAAGAACTCTCACCGACTTTTAAAAAAGTGGTGGTGGGCGAAATTATTTCTATAGAAAAACATGCCTCGGCTGACAAGCTTAATGTCTGTCAAGTTGAGGTTGGCGGAAAAAAACCACTCCAGATAGTTTGCGGCGCTCCCAATATAAAAGTCGGCCAGAAAGTGCCGGTGGTTTTGGTTGACGGAGAAGTTTCGGGAAAAAAAATAAAAAAAACCAAAATCCGTGATATTGAAAGCGAAGGCATGATGTGCAGTCAGAAAGAATTGGGTGTCGGTGAAGACCAGAGCGGCATATTTATTCTGCCTCATTACACCAAGACCGGAGCGGCTTTAGAAAAAATATTGCCGATTGAAGATAGTGTTATGGAAATTGAAGTTACTTCTAATCGACTGGATGCTATGAGCATTATCGGTCTGGCTAGGGAAGCGGCGGCTATAACCGGCGGGAAGTTTTTATACCAAGAGCCGAAACCAAACCTGAAAATACACCAACCAACAAAATTGTCAGTTTCAGTTAAAGAAAATAAATTATGCCCCCGATACCAGGCCATAGTCATGACTGATGTCAAAGTTGATGATTCTCCGCTCTGGCTGCAGCAGCGGCTTTTATCAGCCGGCCTTCGGCCGATAAATAATTTGGTGGATATTACTAATTATGTCTTATTGGAATTCGGCCAGCCGATGCACGTTTTTGATTACCAAAAATTGAAAGGCCAGTCAATAATTGTCAGATTGGCCAGAAAGGGGGAGATTATTCTGGCTTTGGACGGCAGGAATTATGAACTAACAGAAAACAATCTGGTGATTGCCGATAGCAAGATGCCAGTAGCCATGGCTGGAGTGATGGGTGGAGAATTGTCGGCGGTTAGCGGTGAAACCAAGACCATTGTTTTGGAATCGGCCAATTTTGAACCAATAAGCATTAGGAAGACATCGCGCTTACTCAATTTGCAATCAGACAGTTCCAATCTTTTTGAAAAAGGACTGCCAGCGGACAATACCAGGCCAGCGCTACTAAAAGCAGTGGAATTAGTCAGGGAACTGGCCGGCGGTCAGGTAGCTTCCAAAATATTTGACGAAGCTAGCTATAAATCAAAAACCAAGGAAATTTCTTTCGCGTCGGAAAGTATCAAAAAAACCTTGGGCGTAGAAATAAAGCTGTCAGAAATAAAATCAATTTTAGAAAGTTTGGGTTTTGCTGTATCGGGTAATAACACTTTAAAAGTCAAAATACCTTTTTGGCGGGCTAATGATGTTGAAGAGGCCTATGATTTAGTCGAGGAAGTGGCGCGGATTTACGGTTACCATAAGCTGCCCTCAAAATTAATGACGGGCGTTATACCTTTGGGCGATTTTAAAAACGAATTTTTATTGGAAGACAAAACTAAAGATATTTTAGTGGGCTTGGGTTATAGCGAAAATATCAATTATTCATTTATTTCTAAGAAGCTGATCACTAATTGCTCATTGGATCCTAAAAATCATATAAAAATCGCTAATCCTTTGAGCGGTGATTTTGAGTATATGAGAGCCACTTTAGTGCCCGGCCTCTTGCAGTCAATCAAAGAAAATGAAAGATTGGTTAAGGATTTAAAAATTTTTGAATTAAGCCAATCATACCAGAATAAAAAAGACGATCTGCCCACAGAAAAGATGGATTTGGTGGTGGCTATAGCTGAAGATTCAGTGGCTAAGCCCTTTTTTGATATTAAGGGCGCGTTCTCGGTGATTTTGCAAAAATTAAATATTGAAGATTTTAAAATTGAACCGCTCAAAGATGACTGGTCGTACTGGCAGACTAGCGAATCAGCTGAAATCTCAATCAATGATAAAAAAATCGGCATCATCGGCTCTATCAATAAAGAAATATTGTCACTGTTTGGCATTAAAAAACCGGTGGCTATGGCCGAGATAGATTTTGCCGGTCTGACTGAATTAGCCAAGGCCAGCCCGATTTACCGGCCCATTGCCAAATTTCCGGCCATTGAATTGGATATTTCCATGGAAATCGGCCAAGAAGTTTTATACCAAAAGGTTGTTGATTTAGTGAAAAATATCAGCGAACTCATAAGACAAGTGCTGTTCTTGTCGGAATACCAGGACGAAAATATCCCCAAAGGCAAAAAGGCGCTGGCTATTAGAATTGTTTACCGCGATGACAATAAAACTTTGGAACTTTTGGAAGCGCAGAAAATCCACAATCAAGTTGTGGAGAAATTAAAGAAGGAATATAATGTAAATATAAGGTAATTTAAAAATTTTTAATTTTCAATTTCAAACAATTAATTAATTTTAAAATTTTAAAATTGTTTTTGAAATTGAAAATTGAAAATTTTAAAATTTAATTTATATTCCCATGCTTGAAACTTCACAAGATCTTTTACGTTTAGCTATCGCATTAGTGATCTTATTTATCGGCTTGGCTATTGGCTGGGGTTGCGTTTATATCGCTTTGATTCTGCGCGATATTAAGAAAATGACTAAAAGCGCCAGAAAAAAACTGGACTTGATTGACCAGATTTTAGAGACCGTCAAAAAGAAAGTGGAAACGACCGCCAATTATCTGCCGCCCTTAATTGAAGGTATGGGCAAATTAGCTGCCCACTTTAAGGACAAAAAAACCAGCCAGAAAAAACGTAAAAAATAATTTAAAAAATATGAAAAAACCTTTATATTTTTTATCTTTTTTAGCTTTGCCATTATTTATTAGCAGTTGTAATAATCAGTCGGCGGTTAATCTTAATAATAATCAAGTGGCTAATCAGATTGTCAATCAGAATAGTTTAACTGAACCGGCCGCTGTCAATGCTGTTTTGCCGACTAATACCGATACCCCGGCTGTAACCACACCGGCTGAAGTGACCTTAGCCGGCTTTGCTTTTAAGCCCCGAACTCTGACTATTAAAAAGGGAACAACGGTTACCTGGACCAATCAGGATTTAGTGACTCATACTGTCACGGCTGACGCCGATTCAGCTCTGAATTTTTCTTCACCCAGTTTGAGTCGGGGAGATACTTATCAATTAACTTTCAATTCTCTTGGCACTTTCAATTATCATTGTTCGCCTCATCCCCAGATGAAAGCGCAAATTATTGTTATAGAATAATATGCTAAATAATTTCAGTTATTATCCGATTCTCGGCAAACCTTTGATAATGTATTTAGGTATTGCCACCTTTTTGCTTTTTTTGGCTACTGCCGGTGTTGGCTATGGTATTTTCAAAGGCCAATTAAAAATTTCCATTACCTGGCATTTCCGCTTGGCCAAAGCCGCCATCGCCTTAGCTATTATTCATGCCGCTTTGGGTATTTTGGCTTATTTTTAAGAAATTTATTGGTAATTTTAAAAAATTAAAAGAGTGAAAAACTCTTTTTATTTTTAACTTAAAAAGCAGAAATATTTGCTTTTGTCCTTTTAATCCTGTAAAATTAAACTATTCATTTGACTTAAATCAAATAATTATGGCCGAAAACAACCCCCTTGACGAACGCCAAGTGCGGCTTCAAAAATTGGAAAAAATAAAAGCCGCCGGTCTAAACCCTTATCCGGAAAAATTTGACAAGCCAAACTCTTTAATCCAAGCCAAAACCTTGAAAGAGGGGACTAAGGTTAAGGTAGCCGGCCGAGTCATGACCAAACGGGAGATGGGTAAAATCGCTTTTTACCACCTGCAGGACCTTTCGGGCAAAATACAAATAGTTTTCAAATCGGACAAGATTGGCCAAGAACCATTCAAATTCCTGTCTAAAATGGTGGACTTAGGTGACTTTTTAGGCATTGAGGGAAAAATATTCACCACTCAAAAAGGCGAAATTTCTGTTTTAGCCGATAAATATGTTTTCTTGGGCAAAGCCCTGCGCCCCTTGCCGGAAAAATGGCATGGCTTAAAAGATCCGGAAATAATTTACCGCCAAAGATATTTGGATCTGCTAATGAACGAAGATTCCAAAAGAATTTTTGAATTCCGAAGTAATTTTATCCGAGCTATCAGAGAATTTTATTGGCAGGAAAATTTTCTGGAAGTAGAAACGCCGACTTTTATGCATCGGGCCACTGGCGCCACCGCCACCCCTTACAAAACCCACAACAACGCTCTGGACATTGATGTTTATTTGAGGATTTCCCACGAACTGCCCTTAAAGGAACTGATTATTGGGGGCTTAGAAAAAGTATTTGAATTGGGCAAGGCCTTTAGAAACGAAGGAGTAGATCCCTCGCATTTGCCGGAACACACCCACTTGGAACACTACTGCGCTTACTGGAATTTTGAAGATAATATCCGGTTTACTGAAAAGATGATTGATTATTTGTTTGCTAAACTTAAAATAAGCCAGAAAATGGATTTGGTCGGTCGTGATGAGAAAACTCATCAGGTTGACTGGTCGACGCCTTTCAAGCGCATCAATTTCATAGAACTTTTAAAGCATGATACAAAAATTGACATCAGAAAATATACTGACGCTAAAAGTTTATTGAAAGACCTTAAAAAAGCCCAGATAGAATTTGAAGGCATGAGCGAGATGGGACTAGCCGGCTTGATTGATAACTTATACAAAAAAGTTTCACGCCCCAAAATCATCAATCCGACAATTTTATACCATTACCCTAAATATCTTCAGCCCTTAGCCAGGATAAATGATGATGATAAAAATATCGTGGACCAATTCCAGCTAGTGGTTAATGGCTGGGAAATAGTCAAGGCCTATTCTGAATTAATTGACCCGATTGACCAAAAAGAGAGGTTTAATGAGCAATTGAAAGCCAAGGCCAGCGGCGAAGCCGAAGTGATGGAAAGCGATGAGGAGTTTATTATTGCCTTAGAACATGGCGCGCCGCCTATCTCTGGCTGGGGTCTGGGCCTTGACCGGGTAGTGGCGCTACTAACCGGCCAGACCAATTTGCGGGATGTGGTTTTGTTTCCACTGCTTAGGCCAATAGAACAAGAAAACGAAAAAGCCAGAAAACCAGAAAACAAATAAAAATAACAAGAAATTAAAAAATAAATTATTTTTTAAAAGCCATTAGCTAAACGTTAAAACCTAAAAAGCTAAGAAGCTAATAAGCTACTACTAAAATATGTTAGACATTAATAAAATCCGAGATGATCAAGAGGGGATTAGAAAAGCCCTGCTTAAAAGGCTGGAGGCCGACCAACTTGACCAAATTTTGAAAAAAGTTTTGAAGTTGGACAAAAACCGGCGGAAATTAATCAGCCAAACAGAAAAATTGAAAGCCGAGAGAAACCAACAATCCAAAACCAAACCCACGTCGGAAATTATTGAGCGGCTGAAAACCAGCGGTGAAGACATTAGAATATTGGACGGCAAACTGGCTAAAATCGAAATCAAGTTTTTTGAAATAATGTCGGAACTGCCCAATATCCCGGCTGATGATGTAGTTAGTGGCGGCAAAGAAAATAACCAAGTTGTTAAAACATTTGGCGAAAAACCAAAGTTTAATTTTACGCCCAAAGACCATTATGGATTGGCCACTTCTTTGGATATTATTGACTATGAAAGGGGAGTGAAAATGTCTGGCGCTAATTTTTGGATTTATAAGGGACAAGGCGCGCTCTTGGAATGGGCGCTATTGAATTATTTTATTGATTTCCACACTAAAAACGGCTACCAATTTATGATCCCGCCATTTTTATTGACAGAAAAGTCAGCTTACACTTCCGGCCATTTGCCAAAATTTAAAGATGACCTGTTTTGGACCCAAGATAAAACTTGCCTTAATGCCACCTCGGAAATGATGCTGGGTAATTATCATCGCGATGAAATTTTAGATGAAAAATTACTGCCTTTGAAATACTGCGCTTACAGCGCTTGTTTTCGGCGTGAAGCCGGCTCTTATGGCCAAGAGGAGAGGGGCATGATCAGGGGCCATCAATTCAATAAAATTGAAATGTTCCAATTCACCAAACCGGATGACTCGGCTCTGACTTTTAATGAGTTAGTAGAAAGTGCTGAAAAATTGGTTGAAGGTTTAAGTTTGCATTACCGAACTAGGCTACTGGCTGCCGGTGATGCTTCAGCCGCTATGGCCAAAACCAAAGATATTGAGGTCTGGATTCCTTCAATGAACACCTACAAAGAGGTCTCCAGCGCTTCCAATGCCCTGGATTACCAAGCCAGGCGCGGCAATATTAGATTTAAGAATACTAAAACCGATAAAAATGAGTTTGTCCATACCTTAAACGCTTCCGGCTTGGCTACCAGTCGTTTGTTTCCGGCAATTTTAGAACAATTCCAGCAAGCGGACGGCTCGATTTTAATCCCTCAAGTCCTGCAAAAATATACCGGTTTTGATAAGATCACTTCCTTAAAGTAAAAATGACCGATAAAATTAAAATAGGAGTGGTTTTTGGCGGCACATCCAATGAAAGGGAGGTGTCGCTGTTTTCTGGTTCTCAAATAATCAATAATCTTAACAAGGAAAAATACGACATTAGGACTTATGATTCGAAAATAAACTTAAAAGAGTTGATCAGCGACTGTTTGGATAAAAAAATTGATTTTTGTTTGATAGCGTTGCACGGACGAGGCGGTGAAGACGGATCAATCCAGGGAATGTTGGATTTATTGAAGATGCCTTACAGCGGCAGCGGAACTATCTCTTCAGCTCTATGTCTGGACAAATCTTTAGCGAAAAAAATAGTCAAGTTGTCTGGCCTATTAGTGCCCAATGATCTGATTATTAAAAAAAATGATTGGCAAAATAATAAGAATGGATTATCGGAAACAATTTTAAATAGTTTTAAGCTGCCTCTGGTGGTCAAGCCCAATTCAGCCGGGTCGTCGGTTGGAGTTAACATCGTAAAAAATGAAAATCAATTGATTGAAGCTATTGAAGAATCATTTTGGCACGATCAAGTGATTATTTTAGAAGAATACCTAAAGGGCTTGGAAGTTACTGCTCCTATTTTAGGTGATAGGGCTTTGCCGCTAATTGAAATAATTCCAACCAATGAATTTTTTGATTATGAAGCTAAATACACGGTCGGCCAATGCCAAGAAATAATCCCGGCCAGGCTTAGTAATGAACTAACCAAAGAGGTTCAACAACAAGCTCTAAAAATAGCTGAAATTCTCAAATGTCAGGGTTTAAGCCGAATTGATTTCATAATCAGAGATAAGGAAATTTTCTTTTTAGAAACCAATACCATTCCGGGAATGACAGCCAATAGCTTATGCCCTAAAAGCGCTCAAGCTGATGGTCTGAATTTTTCTGATTTATTAGATAAAATTATAGAATTAGCGCTTAAAAAATGATCAGAGATTTTCCCCATGGCAGTTATCAGCCAAAAATAAAAATCAGGAAGGATTATAAAAAAAAACATTTTACTAATCCTTATTTTAATCAGGCACACAAAAAAGCTGGGAGCGAGGGCTTTAATACCAAATTGTATTTGAAAATAATCCTGGTTTTGTTTTTATTATATCTGGCTGTTTATAGCGATTTATTCAAAATTAAAGTTATAGAGATAAAGGGGACTGATTTAATTGATCCGGCGGCAATAAGACAGATCGTTAATGAGCAAATCAATTCCTGGCGCTGGTTTTTATTGCCTCAAAATAATCTTTTATTGTTAAGCCAGAAGAGAATCACCCGAGCTGTTAATGCCAAATACCGGTTGGAAAAGATTGAAATACACAGGGGCTGGCAAAAACTAAAAATAGAAGTTAAGGAAAAAGTCAATTATCTGATTGTCATTGATAAAAGCAAGTCATTTTTTACTGATGAACAGGGGCTAATAGTCCGCGAGATAACTCCAGCAGAAATGGCGGATTATTCAGCTAAACTGCCGCTGCTAAACACCGATCAAGAAATCAAAGTGGGCGATCAAGTGGTCAAAAAAGAAATAGTTGATTTTATTTTAAAATTAAGCGAGAAAATACAGGCAACCAGTATTGGCGTCAGCGGCTATCAGAGCGGGGGACAGACCGAAGTTACTCTGATAACCAAAACCGGCTGGCAAGCCCATTTTGACATTAACAATGATCTTGACATCGCTATTGCCAACCTGCAATTGATATTAAATGACAAAGTTAAAAACCAAAACAATCTGGAATATATTGATTTAAGATTCGGTGATAAAGTTTTTTATAAGTAAAGAAAAGAAGTAAAAAACGGTTAATACCTTAATATTGACAAGATCGTTCTCTATCCAATAGCTTGGCAACACTTTTGAAGAATTTGGGAAGGAGTTTGTAAGTTAATGCCCAGATGTAATCTTTCTTGATTATAGTATCGCAAGTAGTTTTTTAAATGTCTATTGATAACT
>Ga0209542_10003319_pt1 | contig 34573 bp, 29 predicted proteins | sample RifCSPhighO2_01_FD_184028 | JGI IMG/M metagenome (GOLD analysis project Ga0209542, IMG submission 184028) | Soil microbial communities from Rifle, Colorado - Rifle CSP2_plank highO2_0.1 (SPAdes) (version 2) | ecosystem: Environmental > Terrestrial > Deep subsurface > Rock core/Sediment ...
TAATGGAGCAGCTGGATATATCCAACCCTCTTTTTATGAAGGATTCGGATTTCCCGTACTTGAGGCAATGCAGTGTGGTATACCCGTTATTGTAAGTAATAGGAGCAGCCTTCCTGAAATAGCGGGGTATGCAGGCATTTCTATTAATCCTGAACGCATAGACGATATTGTGAGAGGAATTGAGAAGTTGCTGAATTTAAAGAAGCATCAACGTGAGGAACTCATTAAAAAAGGATTAGAACAGGCAAAAAAGTTCAGCTGGGAAAATGTCGCTCGCCAAACAGCAGATGTATATCGTCAGGTATATAAAAATGGGAAATAAAAAAACTGAATCGATGCAAAACAACTATACATGAAATCAGGAAAAGTGTCATCTTCGGGCGATATGCTGCGTTTTATACTGATAAGCTTTTTAGGCTGGCGTGTGCTACTTGAACTTATAGCTCGATTTACTCCTCAATACCTTACAAAACAGACCATGTTCCTCGGTCCGATTCCCTGGGCAAATTTTGACGGTGTTCATTACCTCAGCATTGCTGAACGTGGATATGTTCAATATGAGCAAGCTTTTTTTCCACTGTACCCGGTTCTTATACGATTTATTGGTCGGCTATTTCATCAAGACTTTGTCCTCGCCGCGATGCTGATTAGCCATCTTAGCTTTATTGGTAGCCTTATTTTTCTATGGAAATTGATCCCATTGATTCCTTCTTTACCGAAAGATAAAATACCATCAATACAAAAATGGACCATAGTGTTCACCCTTGCATTTCCGACATCGTATTATTTTGCAAGCGTTTATACGGAAAGTCTATTTCTGTTCCTTATTCTTGCCTCATTTTATTTTTTTCAGAAAAAAAGATACGTGTTCTATGGCATAGGTGCTTCAATTACATCAGGCGTCCGGCTGGTTGGTTCATTTCTCCTCGTGCCGGTGGGATTATTTGCCTATATGACGTATTTATGGAAACAATATGGCGATCCTCTTCTTTTTATGCATGTTCAGCCGGCATTCGGGGCAAATCGGTCGGGGAGCGAATTGGTTATATTGCCCCAGGTGCTCTGGAGATACCTAAAAATATTTATAAAAGTACCCGCGCGTCAATATGATTGGTGGATTGCTTTGTTCGAATTATTCTGTTTTATACTCTCTCTTTTGCTGCTTTGGATCGCGTGGCGAAGAAAATATCCTAGAGCTTGGGTCTATTTTTCTCTTGCCTCAATTATCGTGCCTACCTTAACGGGGACGTTATCGTCAATGCCACGATATGTGCTCGTTGCATTTCCTCTCTATATCGTTCTTGCTCAAATGCCCAAAGCGCTTAAAATTGGCATTTTTATCGTGAGTGTCTACTTATTAATTATTGGTACTCTGCTATTCACGCATGGGTACTGGATAGCATAAACCATGCGCAACTTGTTACAAAAACTATTCAAAAACAATCTTGTTAAGGGAACTTCATACGTATTTATCGGCAGCTTTGCAGCAAATATTTTTAGCTACTTTTTCCACTTGATTACCGGGCGTATGCTGGGGCCGGAGCAATATGCTATTATCGCATCACTTCTGTCTCTTTCGTATGTATTTGGCTTTCCTGCAGTAATTATTAGCACGGTTCTGACGAGAAAAGTTGCTGAACTGGCTGCACATAATAATAAAGCAGCTATACACGGAGTTATTCGGACTGTTATGAAATTTCTCTTGTGGTTTATCGTTGGATTTATCGTACTGTTAATTCTTTTTAAACAACTCGTTGCTGATTTTCTTCACATACAAGATACTCATTTTATTGTTATTTTGGGGTTAAGCCTCATCATTTCTTATGTTTCAACAATAGGGTTTGCTGCATTGCAGGGAATGCTTCGGTTTTTAAGCTATGCGATAGTCAATTCACTCAGCAATGCGTTTAAAGATCTATTCGCTCTTGTTGCTCTTGTGTTGGGATTGGGTACTTCTGGTGTCGTATGGAGTTTTTTAGCAACGAGTATCGCCACCACAGTTGCTGTTTTTATTCCGTTAAAAGATATTCTGAAGGCGCCTGTTACCTATCCAAGCATACGCGGTAAAAGCATACGTTCGACATTGTGGGTAACCATTGCATTTTTCGGAATGGGACTGATGATCAATGTTGACGTACTTATGGTAAAACATTATTTTGATGCTTATGAAGCAGGTCTTTATGCGGCACTTGCCACCACGGGAAAAATTGTACTTTTTGTATCATCTCCTATCGTAACCGTGCTTCTTCCAGTTGCAACTCAAAAAAATGCACGGGGACATTCAACCATTCGAGAGCTAGCTGTAGCAATGAGCGTTATTGTAATGTTGTCGGTATCGGCCGTTGGTGTATTTGCTCTGCTACCCCGTCTGGTAATATATCTTCTGTATGGTGAGGCATATTATTCAATGAGTCGCGTGCTGTGGCTGATGGGCGTGTACTTTTTGTTCTATAATATTTCAAATACGTTTATTTACTATTTTATATCAATAAAACGATATCGCGTTTTGCTGGCGGCTTTAGTTGTATCTATCCTGCAGGTGGGGCTATTATTTATATTTCATGAGTCATTTACGCAAATTGTTTTGGTGCTTGTAGCAACAGCTCTGTTACTTAGTTTTATTTTCATATATTATTACGTTTCTCGTGAAATCAGAAAAAAATAAATTACTTTCGGTCATCATTCCTTGCTATCAACAGGAAAAAACAGTGAACGCTGCAATTAAGCGGGTGGAGTCTGTTTTGAAGACACTCGCCTATCCTTATGAAATTATTGTGGTTGTTGATGGTGCAGTTGATAAGACGTATGAACGGGCAATACCTCTTCAATCAAATACTATAACCGTAGTTAAATACAACATAAATCATGGAAAAGGATATGCTCTTCGATATGGTATGGCGCGAAGTCGCGGATCGGTCATTGCATTTATTGATTGCGGGACTGAACTTGACCCCATGGGACTTAAAATGCTTTTGGCACATTACGAATGGTATGATGCAGACATTATTGTCGGAAGTAAGTGGCATCCGGTTTCAATCGTTACCTATCCGTGGTGGCGCGTCATTTTATCAAAAGGATATGGTTTATTGGTTAAGTTACTCTTTCATTTGCGGGTGTCAGATACACAGCTTGGTATGAAATTATTTAAGCGAAAAGTGCTCGAAGATGTCCTCATCAGACTATTGGTTAAAAAATATGCGTTTGATATTGAAATGCTGGCGGTTGCCAACAGACTCGGATATACCCGTATCTATGAAGCACCGGTTGAACTGCACTGGCAGGAAATTGAAAGCAGCATCAGTAATAATTTATTTCGTTCAATTGGGGAGATGTTTACCGATACCCTTGCTGTATTTTATCGACTGTACATTCTTAAATATTATGATAATTCAAGCAACAGAAAATGGCGATATGATAAAGATCTTGATTTCAAAATCAACATTGGGTAGTTCATGAATATTTTAATATTAAATTGGCGCGATATTCATAATCCGCTGGCGGGCGGCGCAGAGATAGCAACTCACGAACATGCAAAGGGGTGGATATCGGCAGGCCATCATATTGTTCAACTTTCTTCTCAGTTCCCCGGCGGAAAAAATTCAGAAACTATCGATGGTGTAAAAATAAGACGAATGGGTAATCACTATTCATTTCATATTCGGGCGATTATTACCTATCTTCAAAACTATACAAGTGCATTTGATCTGATCATTGATGAATTTCATTTCTTGCCCTATTTCACACCTCTCTATGCGAAGACGAAAATACTTGGCTACATCCACGAAGTGGCAAAGGAGCTTTGGTTTTCAAATCTGTTTTTTCCTGCCAATCGAATAGGGTATCTACTAGAACCGCATATCATTCGTCTCTATAAACATATTCCCTTCATGGTTGTATCAAAATCAACCAAAGATGACTTAATCAATATTGGCATTCCGCAGAAACATATTCATATTATTCCCAACGGTGTTTCTATAGTATCTTCTCAGAAAGAAAAACGTTCGATCCCTCATTTTTTATTTTTAGGAAGATTAGCACCGGATAAAGGGATAGAAGATGCAATATATGTCTATGCTCTTATTCAGAAAGAATTTCCAGACAGTAAACTCAATATAGCCGGTTCAGCTGAAAATACTGAATATTCTGATTATTTACATTCATTGGTAAGCCGATTACAATTGAGTTCTTCGGTTCTGTTTCATGGAGAAGTGACAGAACAAAAGAAATTTGATTTATTGCGTGAGTCATGGGTTCTGATACATCCTTCAATTCGTGAGGGATGGGGATTGACTGCAATAGAAGCGGCAAGTCAGGGGACGCCAACCGTTGGATATGATATTTCGGGCTTAAGAGATTCGGTCCGCCACAACAAAACAGGCATATTGGTTCCTGATCGAAACCCAGAGCATCTTGCACAAGCAACAATAGATTTGATTTTAGATACTAAAAGATACTCGCAGATGGAGAAACGTGCGTGTATTTGGAGTAAAGAATTTTCTTGGAAAAAATCAGTAGCTCAAAGTTTACATCTGATTGAACAACTATAGCATGGAATTTCTTCTACATATATTTTCCTATCCACATCATCTCTATTCATTCTTTCAACGAAAAGTGCTGTTTGATATACGACCTAACGAGCTTGTTCTCGATGTGGGATCAGGGGATAAGCCGTTCTGGAGGGCGGACGTTATTGCTGACAAAGATATTGTTGATGATGGGCAACGAGCAACGGGTAGCATGTTGTTTGATAACAGAAAATATTTTATCGAAGCAGATGTTGAAAAACTGTCGTTTAAAGACAATGCATTTGACTTTGTGTTCTGTGCACACCTTCTCGAGCATGTACCGCATCCAGATCGTGCAATTAAAGAACTAACGCGCGTGGCTAAACGCGGATATATAGAAGTACCCGGGGCAATCGGAGATTTATTGTCGCCATTTCCGGTCCATTTATGGTTTTGTGATTATCGCGACGGCGTATTGATATTTCAACAAAAGAGCAAAACATTGTCTTTCCATCAGGAGGTTATTAAAAATTTCGGAAGTAGAGTTATTAAATCCCCGGCGTTTGATTATGTAATTGCAAAATATGCAAATTATTACATACAGGTTTTCTGGAAAAAATCACTTAAATACAAAATAATACATGTGTCGGACCCGTATAGCTACTGGTATTCGCCAAATACTCGCCATGCAAAAACCACTTCTGAAAACATTATGTTTAGACTATATCGTATATATTATCTCGTGATGACAACTCTTTTTTATAGAAAGAAAGACATTGTTATTGATTCTCTTCTCAAACATGACAGAAAAAAGAATTAAAGAAAAGCCCGGTGTAAAAGCTATTGCTACGAGGCTTTTGCCATTTATAGTCCCAGTACTATTTTTTATTGTCTCACTGTCGACATTAAGTGATTATGGAATGAATTCGGACTCACCCGTGCATTTTGCACGAGGACAAGCATTCTTGCGGTATTTCATGACCGGCAAAACCGACTTTGATGGATTACCTCCGTATTGTATAGGAGTCGACGACTATAATTCTCGTGTTGATTTTGAAACAAAAGAAGTTTGCGACCGCACCCGGAAGAACCGCACCAGTGAATTTGAACATATTGGTCTAGATTATAATTTTTTCAAAACTGACATTTACGGACATCCGCCTTTATCTGATATTTTCAGCGCGGCAACCAACAAAGTTTTTTTTGCAACCTTCGGTTTATTGGAGGATATTGATTCATATCATCTATATATTCTCTTGTCGACTTTGCTATTAGCGATCGTTATTTCTGTTTGGGTCAATGAAACATATGGGTTCTTTGCTTCGGTAGTCAGTGTTTTCGCGCTCTATTTATTTCCTCTCTTACTAGCTGAACAGCATTTCAATATTAAAGATCCCCCGATGGCAGCTTTTCTGACAATCTCTCTCTATTTTTTCTGGAAATCATTTCACGAGGAGAAACCTCGGTATTTACTCTGGTCGGCACTAGCAGGAGGGATATCATTTGCAACGAAATTTAATTATGTGTTTGTCCCCGTCATACTTCTTCCCTGGCTTTTTGCCCTTTTTTACCCCAGAATACGCCGCCCGAATATTGTTTCAGAAATCTACTCAAAAAAGAACTTGGTTTTTATGATGATGCTGGTTCTTTTTCCGATCATTTTGTTTACTGTTTTTTACCTAAGTTGGCCGGTACTCTGGTCTGATCCTGTTCACCATGTTCTTACGGTGTTCAAATTTTACAAAGACATCGGGACAAATGCGGTGTGTGGTTACCCAATTTTATCTCCCGGATGGTTTCTAAAATGCTCAAATCCTGTACCACTGCAATATTTTGTATTGACGCTGCCCTTGGTTACGCTCGCATTTTTCTCCATTGGTATTCTGACGTCTCTTATCCGTTTCCGGAAAGATAGTTACGTTGCTGTCTTATGGATGTCGTTTTTATTTTTTACATTACTGCGGGTAACTATACCGGGAAGTTCTATTTACGGAGGCATTCGCCAGATCATTGAATTTATAGCGCCGACGGCAATGATTGCAGGAATTGGAGGTCTAACTCTTAGGAACATATTGGTGGTAGTACTATACAAGGGTGAACTGGCAGAACAAATAAGCAGAAAAACTGCCACTATAATCATATCGTTGATAGTATTATTGGCTTTTGTACCAATACTCGTTAAAATGTACCGTATTCATCCGAACGAAAATGTATATTTTAACCCTTTGATCGGCGGATTGAAGGGCGCTGCAGAGAAGAAAATACCATTTTATATTAGTACCTATGCCAATCCCTACCTTCAGGGAGTCAAATGGCTGAATACAAATGCTCAACCTAATAGTCGTCTTACGTTAGTAAACGGCGTAGGACAAAATATTTCCCGCGGACAATTGCGGGAAGATATACTCTATGCAGCGAATGCACACAGAAGCGGCTACAATCAGGACGGAGAATATCATATACTGCTAGTCCAACCAGGTGATCCGACGTACAATATGTTCCGATACCTATTTGTTGAAAAGTTTTTGGATCCGCTGTACGTCGTTAATGTTGAAGGAGTACCGATTCTCAAGATATGGAAGAACGATCCGGCTCATGTTAAAAAAGGAATTAATATATCTGAGGAGCAGAGAGAAAAATTTAAAATTTCGAGCACCGATCCGTTGGTGCTGGAACTTTCGACGGCAAAACAGTTGAAGAGGATTGAAGTTATATTTTCATCAGAAGATTGCAAAGATGCTCTTCTGGTAGCTCCTATTTTTACATCAGAAGACGGAAAAATATTTCAACCGGTGAGTGAACATTTTAATGATCCTGCATTTGAGGAAGTTAAAAATTACAAAGCAGACGGCGTGGCATTGCTTACAGGAGAACGTGCCCGTTTTATTGCTATTACGCCTCTATCGGGTACTGTGTGTAACTTATCAGATGTAGATTTTACGGTAGTAAGCTTCGTAAAATTGATGTAACACCATGAAAAAAGGCGTATTTTGCTTGTCGTTAGATACAGAGTTATTATGGGGAAGGCATGATGGTAATTGGCGTCTATTCGAAAAGAATGCGCTTCGCGTCCGTCCGGTAATAAAAAAACTATTACAACTATTTAAGAAATATAAAATTCCGGCGACATGGGCGATAGTTGGACATTTATTCTTGCGGAACGATACTCTTCCCGGATGGTATGCGTCTGACGTTGTTAAGGCAATCAAACAAGTGGATGGCCAAGAGATTGGAAGCCACTCATTTTTTCATACAAGATTTGGCAGTACTCCCTGTACAAAAGAACGCGCTGAAATTGAAATTCGAGAATGTGTGCGCCTTGCCAAAAAAGAAAACATCAAGCTAGAATCATTTGTTTTTCCTTACAATTCTGTTAGGCATCTGGATATTTTGAAAAAATATGGTTTTATTTGTTTCCGTGGAGATGATCAGTACAGCACCCGTTCTCCGTTAAAAAAAATACAATTGCTGGTCGATTTATTTATGCCGACTGGTTCACCAGTTTATGTACCAAAACAGACAAACGGTCTTATTGAGATACCGGGATCATTTTATTTTCTTTCTGCCCGCGGATTTCGACGATATATTCCTAAAAATGTTCGATTCCGCAAAGCAAAAAGGGGAATCGATCGTGCAGTGGCCGAGAAAAAAATTTTTCATATGTGGACTCATCCTATTGATTTAACTATACAGTCAGAAGATTTACTAGATGATATTGAACAGATACTTGCGTATGCTTGTGAGCTTCGTAAAGAAGGGGTATTATCGATTCATAATATGCGCCAGATTGCTAAGCAATACTCATGAAAAAATCTCATCACCATCACAAGAAGCATTATGATCAACAATTAAGGTATTTTGAGCAAGAGTTTTCTCATCTGTCCCGTTACCATCTTTCTCCTTGGCAAAAAAGCTATGTAGAACGGGCTCGTAAATTCATGCTTCATAAAGACTTTAAGAATAAAAAATTTCTCGATATTGCAACGGGGTCCGGATACATGGCTATTGAAATGGCAAAAAAAGGTCTCAACGTTGTTGCGTGTGATCTATCTCCTACATCAATTAACAATCTCAAAAAAATAAAGAAGAAAGTGAAGTTAGAAAACTTGAAACTAGTACTCTGTTATGCAGAAGATATTCCACTTCCATCAAATAGCGTCGATTATATTTCAGCCAATGCTATTCTCGAGCATATACCGGACGAGAATAAAGCCATAATAGAATGGATGCGAATACTGAAAAAAGGAGGAAGGTTGTATATAACAGTACCGCTTAAATTTAAATATATTTGGCCATTCTTTTGGCCAGTCAATTATATTCATGATCGACGGATTGGTCATCTCAGACGATATGATCTGAATGACTTACAGGATAAATTCAACCTTACCGTAAAAAAGGTTTTCTACACGGGACATCTCATAAAAGTTTTCGGTGTATTAACAGGAATGATATTTCGATCTGCAAATTTTGAAGAGCTATTAGAAAAAATTGATAAAAAGTATGAAAATAATGCCTATGGAGCAAGTAATATATCGGTTGTTTTTGAAAAATAATCATGACGGGACGTATTAAATCAGGATGGGTCTGGTATACAAAACGGCTTGGACGTACGATTCTTCATCCTCAATACATTACGAATTCCTATCAGTACGAAGCTATTATTGAAGCAAAAAGACGATCGAGAAAAACGATGCGGCTCGTAGATATTGGGTGCGGCCGCATGCCCTACCGAGGTGAAATTGAACCCCTCATCGCGGAATATATCGGTGTCGATCATCCCGATATTTCAAAATTATACAAAAGTGAACATCCTCCTGAAGTACTTGCAGATGCACATAACTTACCCTTTAAGAATAATTCTTTTGATATAACATTGATGCTTCAGATGATTGAGTATCTTTCTGATCCACAAAAAGCAATTCGGGAGGCCTTTCGTGTGTTGAAAAAGAGAGGAACAGTGATAGCAACAGTTCCCTTTCTGTATGCAATTCATGATATTCCGTATGACCGGGGAAGGTATACAAAATCTATGCTTTCTGATTGGTTTACGTCGGCAGGATTCTTTCGTGTTTCACTCGTATCTCAAGGAATATTTATTGAATCATGGTTCCAGATGCTAAACGTATGGTTGTTTAAAATGATAGAACGGTTTGTCTTACAATCAAAAAAAGATGTCATTATCCCGAAATTAATTCTCATATTTCTAATTCTTATAACACCGCCGATCATCATTGTTACAAACAGTGTAGTTTTTTTATACCGCCAGCTTGTGCCGGTACAAAAACGCACGTCTGACTATTTCCCTCTCAATTATTTAGTTATCGCCATTAAATAATGAAACGGAAGACGCGAGTGCTTGTTTTGACGAGCTCATTTCCTCGTTCAAAAAATGACTGGTGGGCGCAGTTTATTTTTCACATATATGAACATATTTCGCAAGATTACGACATAACCTTACTCGGACCGGATGCATCCGGGTCTAAAAAGAATGAAAAATTTGGACCCATCGATGTTCACCGATTTTCTTATTGCTATCCACGGAGCTTACAGGTCTTAACCACCGGAACCGGTATACTGCACAGCAGTAAAACAAATCTATTTGCACGGCTTCAAATTCCTCTCTTCATTATTTCCGCAGCCATTCACTCGGCTGTATATACAATACAGTATAAACCTGACATTTTTCATGCACACTGGCTGATACCGCAAGGTCTCATCGGTGTTTTTATAAAAAAACTATTCAGTATTCCTCTCGTCGTTACTGTTCATGGAAGCGATATTTTTGGTTTGAAACCTCTGAAATTCTTAAAACAATTTGTTTTAAAAAACTGCGATATGTGCACCGTAAATAGTTCATATACCAGAAATGCCGTACTACAGATATATTTTGCTACTCCTATTTCTATTATTCCTATGGGAGTAGATACAAAACAGTTTAGTCCGAAAAGAAAAAGTGCAGTTACTAGAAAAGAATTAAGCAAAAAAGGCGGGCCCATTTTACTGTGTGTCGGAAGATTAATTGGGGTTAAAGGTTTTGAATATGCAATCCGTTCCCTTCCTACAATTCTTACTCAATTTTCTGACACGATGTTGGTTATTGTGGGTGATGGACCAAAACGGGGTGAGCTTGTTAATCTTTCAAAAGAACTTAATGTCTATAATCATATGAAATTTGTACAGAGTATCCCGCATGAAAAATTATCTGCAATCTATGCATCATCCGATATCTGTCTTGTTCCATCAATCATTGATCCGGAAACTGGCGAGACCGAGTCGCAGGGGATCGTACCGGTAGAAACCATGGCATCGGGTATTCCGGTTATAGCCACAGATTGTGGTGGTCTATCCGATGCAGTTATTTCCGGTGAGACAGGTTTCATTGTTCCAAAAAAAGATTCGGATGCGATAGCCAAACATGCCATTGTGCTCCTTTCAGATAAAGTATTATTGAAAAAAATGGGAAAAAACGGCGTGAGAATAGCAAATATTAACTATTCTTGGGAAAAGATAACTTCACAATTTGAAGCGCTGTATATGCGTATTGCCGGATAAATTGAGGATTTATTTATCTGTACTCCAGCGGTCAGGGGTGATGGATTCATAGCGGTTTATTTCATTCAGATTTCTTTGCGAAAACTCTATAACGGTATCGATTGTCTTTTGATGTTCCTCATCAAGATGAGTCTTAGTTGATGCAAGTGTTTCCTGATGTTTCAAAGATGCAGTTTTTAATTTATCAAATAATTCTAGATCAGGTTTTTCACTCATGCCGTTGATCTGCGAATTGATAAGAGTCACATTGTGTTCAGCTTTCAATGCTGTTTGAGCCGCGAGATCGTCATTTCCATTTTCAGCCAGTAAAAGAGTAGCAAATATTCCTTTATCAGCTTGTTTGAGATAAAAATTGATCTTATTACCAGGTGTTGAAATCAGGAAAATCTGTATTTTATCCCGCAACACTTTCAATTTGTAAAGGGGATGGCCGGGCAACATTCCGGGATACGCAAGCTGGTATTCTATTTCGTCTATTTCCTGAGCGTTAATCGGAGAATACGAAAGTAAGAGAGTAAAAAGTAAAAGGATAATCATTCGTCTCAGCATACTAGTGATTAGTATACGGTAAATATTTTTAAAATCAATCAGATCTGAAGCGGAGGCAATTCGTTTGACTGTAGCAGAAGTATATCGTCAAAATAAAATGTTCCCTCAGGTTTACTTCCATTTACCTGGAGCGATACGATCATAAAAAGGGCGTTTGCCGGCGCTTTCGCCGTTACAGCGACTTGTTTCCATTCGAAGTCTCCATATATCCTTGGTGAAAGTGCGGTGACTGGTCCCGGAAGGACCGTATTGGCATTTTCATTCTCATAGAAATCAATCCGGAGGAAACCGTCCCGCTCTGTTTCTTTCAAGCTTGTGTCAGACTTTATCTGTGCCGCGGCCGTATATGCAGCGCCAGGCGTAACGCGTATTTTATCTGAAACAATCCGTGGTAACGTATAATTTATTGAAGACCAGGTAAACTGTAAAGATCCTTTTGATGTGCTACCTTCTTCTGCAGAATACAGTATATCTGCTTTTGATTTTTTAGAATATTCTTGCAGATGCCAGTAGTTCATATCTGAATTGCTGTCAAACAATGAGTAAATAATTGGGTTTTTCCCGTTTGGAAGGGCTGGTGGAAGCTGATAATACACCAGTTGCGGCTGATTGCACATGGCGGGACGGGATAGTTCTTGAAGCAGGTTGGCACGGGATCGATATTCATGCAGAGCAAGCACGGGATAATAATTTTGATAGAGGTCAGTAGGCTTGATAAAAAAACTGATAAATTCATTCGTGTATCCTATAAGAGTGTCGTATATATTGATGAACGCAAATGGTGCGCCGGTACTCCGGACCTCTTCTATAGAAAAGATATCATTCGGAAGCAACGGAATTAGCTCATATCCTCCTTGCGGAAACGGCATATAGCCTTTGAATGCAACGACACTCTTTGACGGTATGTTTCTGCTGATCCAGATTGCGCTTTCCTGAAAGATATGCGGTTTGCCGCATGCCCAGCTGGATGCAAATGACTGAGTGAATGGATAGTAAAAAACAAGAATAAGAATAATTAAAAAGATTGTCCGTTTATAAGGAATTGGGCGCGAAGCCATAAAGCGCCAAAGCGACCACAAAAATACACCGACAAGTAGTGCCAGAAACGGAAGAAGCGTATCCGCCTGACGTTCGTAAAGAGCAGGAATATATAAGCTGAAATAGAGGAAAGAAAAAATAGGGATGATCATAATAAACAAAATTTTTTTATGATGGAGTATTAATAGAGAGAATATGCCCATCAGCGCGGCAATGGAGGGGAAAACGCCGAATCCTCGGTAAAACAGAAGGGTGAGGTAATACCGGGTAAACCGTGGCGGAATAAAGATTGATAAATCCGGCAATGGTTCCTGGCCTTTAGAACGGATAAATAGCACGATAGCAGATGCGTATTCAGTGAAGGGAGTCCGGTACCAGTTAAGCGCCGTCTCCACACCTTTCTGGAAAACAGGGATATTAGTTTGCGGGTTCAGGAATAAATAGGGCACGCCGGCAAATGCGCCAGGGAGAATTGAAACGATTCCTATCATGCTGTTTCGTATCCAATACCAGTCTTTTTTTTTGACTAGAAGTAGAGCGAACGGATAGGCTAATAGCGCGAGTGGAAAATACTTCAATGTTGACGAAAATCCGATCATAAAGCCGGAAAGAATATACCATTTTAGTTTTCCGGTCTGAAACAGGTTGACCATGAATAAGATAGACAGAGAAATGAAAAATGTAATAGCGAGGTCCGGCACGATATAGTGTGATTCACGAACATGAAGGGGAAGAACAGCAAGCGTGAACGCGGCAAGAAGAGCAGCGTGTTTATGAAATAATTTCTTAACAATCTGATAAATTACCAGTACACTCAATCCACCGATTAGTGCAATTTGAGCACGCTGCATCCAAAAAATGGTCATATTACGCTGATCTAATATTTTCATGCTGATGACAAAATCTCTGAACGAACCGGTCGTGTTCGGGTTGAGTATTGACTCAGAAATATACTTCATGCTCATTATAGGAAAGTATGGTAATGCCTCAAGATAATATATGAACGATCCATATTTATAATCATGCGGATCGAAATCTGCCTTTGTGACTATGTTGTAGAAAAGTTCCCCCGCATATTTTTCTACCCAAGGCTCATCTGCATGAAGCTCATTGGGAATAAGCCCCATAAGCCGCACTGTTACTCCTATAAGAAATACCACCGTGAGGAGTTTATTGTTTCTTACCTGCTCGATGCATGATTTACTTTTTGCTTTTAATAAGTGGGAAAGGCGAGAAAATGTCTTCATCTATAGTAAAGATAGTATTTGCACGTGCGATATACTATAGCATGGATTGTGTTTTTGATACAAGCTGTGAAAAAATTACCATATAAAAAATACGACGTTGTTGTCGTTGGTGGTGGATTTTATGGTACGATGCTGGCTCTGTTTTTACGTCGATTTGCCGATAGAGTTCTTCTCGTCGAAAAAGAAAAAGATATCCTGACAAAGGCATCATACAACAATCAAGCCCGTGTTCATAATGGATATCATTACCCACGGAGTTTTATGACCGCTTATCGATCGCATCTAAATTACCGCGTATTTTCGCGTGAATTTAAAAAGGCTATTGCGCATTCGGTAAAGATGGTGTACGCGATTGCATCAAGCAATTCTAAAGTGACCGCACAACAGTTTATAAAATTCGCGCGGCAAATCGGATCACCATTGCAATCACCGCCCTGGTCTATTAGTTCACTATTTGATGCACGACTGATAGAACAAATATTCATGGTTGATGAACTGGTATTTGACGCGGCAATCCTCAGGAAAATTCTTAAAAAAAGACTGATATCAAACGACATAGGGCTTCTGTGTACGAGTGAGGTTGACTCTGTAGAACAGAAAAAGGACATACTAAGTCTTCAGTTGAACGATGATAAGCATATTTTGACAAAAAACGCATTTATATGTGCCTACGCATCGATAAATACGATACTGTACAAATCACATCTTCCACCTCTTCCGTTTAAATTTGAGTGGACTGAAATGCCGTTAATTAAAGTAGATGACCAATTAGATGATATTGGTATTACCATCATGGACGGACCATTTTTTGGCGTTGTTCCATTTCCGGACCGCAATCTGCACACTATACATCATGTCCGATACACTCCTCACCAGACATATTTTGACAGCACAAAATCAGACGTCTATAAACCCCAAAAGTCGCATTATTTGTATATGATCAAAGATGCAGCTCGCTATATACCGTGCCTTTCACACGCTACTCACGTGGATTCACTGTATGAGATTCGGACCGTATTAACACAGCATGAGGATGATGACGGCCGTCCGATTCTTTATCGGCGAAATTACGGTATTCCCGGTCTGCATATTGTCATGGGAGGGAAAATAGATAATGTGTACGACGTTGTCAGGACGATTGAGCGTCATTTAATAGTATAAACCGCCTGCCGCCGGATACCAGATCGGTGAAGAAGATAGTTTATTATTTTAACCAGAATATTTACTCCATAAGGAATTCCTTTTATAAACGACATTTGTTGATTCTCATCGCGGTAACGAGTGGGATGTGAAATTTCAGCTATTCTGTATCCTCGGATGATTGCTTGAATGACCAGATCAGAGTCAAAATCGTAATAGTCAGAAAGAAGGTCAAGCGGTACGTCTTTCAAGAATTTTGTTGAATAGGCGCGATATCCGTCATGGAAATCAGTGAGGTTTGTTTGAAATGCGGCATTTTCGAGAAGGGTAAGGAACCGGTTTGCCGTAAATTTCCAGAATGGCATACCATTTCTCAATACATCCCCGACAATCATACGAGAACCCGTAATCAAATCATAATTTCCCTTTTTCCATGTTTGTATAAATAACGGGATGAGAGATGGGTCATATTGATCATCGCCATGAACGAGAACGACAAAATCATATTTCTTCTTGATGGCTTCCTGGTATCCTGTTTTCTGTGCGCCGCCGTACCCTCTATTTTTCTTATGAGATATGACCGGTAGTTTCAGTTTTTTACACAGTGCGCGGGTTCCGTCAGTCGAGCCGTCATCAACGACGAGTATATCGCCACCATAATTTTTGGGAATTTCCCGAATGGTTTTTTCCAGAATGGGCGCGACATTGTACGCGGGGATGAGAATGAGAATTTTTTCTTTCTTTTTCTTGTCAATCTTTTTGCGCTCGTTGTTGATAAATATTTTTAGTTCTTTCAACGTCTCTTTTTTATGATAGATATACGAATCATGTGAGCCGTACAGTTTTGCGTATTTTGTTTTCACATCAAACAGCAGAGGCGGTTGATCAGTAATGGTCGTAAACGATATATTACGGGTAACCCGTGCAAGCTCTTTAGCAGATATCGGCTCTACAGCCAAGTTGATAATCGGTATTTGATGGCGTAGGGTAAGTTGTATATCTTTCCACAGATTGGCAAGGTTGTACCACTGGTGCATGGTATCTTTGTGTGTGAAATCAAACATACGATCATGAATAAGATCATATACGAAATTTTTTTTAAGACCGGGACCATAGAGTTGTGGTAAGCGGATAAACGTAGTTTTTGAAAAATGGGTTTTTATAAATTGCTCCATACGGAAACGATGACGTCCGTACGACTGGGTAAAATCAGATAACGTTATGACAGTATCTTCGGTACCTTCCGGAGTGGGATACACATCAATCGATGATATCAAGATAAAATGATCAGTCTCTACGTTAGCAAGATTATTTAATAATTTTTGTATATTTTGCCAGTCTTCTTGAGGATATTTATTTGCTCTCCAGCGTTCACCATGGACTCCAGCGCTGACGATATAATCGTACCGCTTTCCCTGGATCTTATTGATATTTTTGGAATTGTAATAATCGGTAAACGTTGTCTGATCGGCCAGATTACTTCCGACAAAACCAGTGTATCCGATAAGCGCTGTTTTCATACGACATTCACCCTATCTTTATGAGGCAAAATAATTGATTTATCAATTTCATCGGCGATAAAATAAATCGGTTCATTTCGTGTCTCATTCATAATGCGGATAATGTATTCGGATAACAGCGTCAGAAGCGAAAAAAGTAAAAAAAACATCATGCCGATAACAGTAGCAACGCTAATCCACCCTTGAGGGGCTAAGCGGATGTCAAAAATCAGGTATGCGAGTATAATGGCAAAAACATATAAGAGAAATAACAGGCTTATCAATATACCAATAGCGGTCAGAAATCTAATCGGCCGAAATGAATTGGATATGATAATATCGGCGACCGATATAATAGTTTGCACAAAAGACTCGGGCTTCAGTTTGTAGGAAAACCTTTTAAGGGGCGTATAATAGTAAACTCTCGTCTTAAGACCAATAAGATAATTGATATAACTAAAATTTCTGCTTTTCCTTCTGGTACGTACGATGGAATTGACCGCTTTTCTGTTTAATGCCATAAGATAATTTTCTTTATAAACGAATTTGTGAGATGTAAATCTGGAAACTGTTTGTAGCAACAGCTTGTTGATCATATTCCGTTTCCCCGTTTCTGTTTTTGGATACCCGATGATACTATCGTATCCGAGATGCAACATGCGGATAAGCATTCTAATAACCCGTGGCGGGTCCGTATAAATATTCAATAATACTACATAGTCCCCGATGCAGGTATCAAGCCCTGCGGTAAGGGCAATTGGTGTATCATAAGGCTTTGAAAGAACCACGATCCTGATGTAGGGATTTTTCTTTCCGTAGTTTCTGATCTTATCTATTGTATCGTCTGTGGAATAATTGTCAACAAATAGCAATTCATAATTACATTGCAGGGACTTCATTTGACTGATAATATTTTTCAGCCGGTCCTCTATAATATCTGAATCGTTTTGAGTTATAATAATTACCGAGATAATCGTTTCAGAAAGATTAAAATGATTTTTCTTCATGAAAAATAATAGACAAATTATTACTGAAACAGATTATATCATTGCCCAACAAAACCGCTATGAAGCCATTGGCAACCGTCATCATTACCACAAAAAATGAAGAGTTTGTTATTGAAGATCTTCTTGATTCTCTACAAAACCAATCCTATCCGCGGGTAGAAATCATTCTTATTGATAACAATTCATCGGATAAGACAGTTAGTATCGCAAAAAAATACCCCGTTAGAATTTACCACAAAGGACCTGAACGGTCTGCACAGAGAAATTTCGGCGCGCAGAAGTCGAAAGGACAGTATCTATTATTTTTGGACGCGGATATGATTTTGGACAAGAATATTATCTCTTCGTGCGTTTCTGAAATGGAGAAACGGCACACGGGTGGTATTATCATTCCAGAACGATCATTCGGCGACGGCTTCTGGACAAAAGTAAAAGCGTTCGAAAGAAGTTTTTATGTGGGTGATGATTCCATTGAAGCGGCGCGATTCTTCAGTAATAAAATTTTCAATGATGTAGGGGGATTTGATGAAGATATCAATGGTCCCGAGGATTGGGATTTGTCGGACAGAGTCAGAAAGAAACATGGTCTTGCCCGTATTACTGAGTATATTGACCATAACGAAGGACGATTATCACTCGGGGGGCTCATGAAGAAAAAATATTATTACGGTTTACGGACGCATCGCTATATGAAAAAAAATGTTCTCTCCCCGGCATCATCTAAATTATTCTTTCTTTTACGCTCAAGCTATTATCGATATCCGGGAAAAGTCATCGCTCATCCGTTTTTGTTTGGTATGATGTTTTTCATGTTATTATGTGAATTTATTGCCGGAACGGCTGGATATATCGTTGGGAAATTTCGTCTTTAAGCCATTTGTGTATTCTTTACTAGGTCTATTTATGTTAAAATCAATCAGAAAAAATATGCGATCTTCACCATACTCATCAGGAAATCTGACGAAAAAGATTCACCAGAACGTTACTGAGTATATTCAGAGATATAAATCAAAGGAGAAATTCGTTCCCGGAAAATCACTGGTTCGCTACGCCGGTGCCGTATATGACGAAACTGATATCAACGCAATAATCGATGCACTTCTTGAAGGCTGGTTCGGGCTGGGTGTGCAGGGAGAGCTTCTTGAAAAAGAACTGGCAGAATATGTGGGATCAAAACATGCATACTTGACCAATTCAGGATCTTCAGCCGACCTTCTTGCCATTGCTTCGCTCATGTCCTATCAATTTCCTAACCATTTACAGCCGGGAGATGAAGTCATTACGCCCGCCTGTACATTTCCCACCGTTATTGCCTCGATGGTTCACCACGGCCTTGTTCCTGTTTTTGTCGATGTGGATGCTGAAACACTCAATCCGACTGCAGAATCTATTGAAAAAGCAATTTCGAAGAAGACAAAATTAATCTTTCTTGTTCATACGCTTGGAAATCCAAATGATATGACGCCGATTATGAAGCTCGCAAAAAAGCATAACTTGTTCGTCATCGAAGACAATTGTGACGCATTGGGTTCGTTATATAAAGGAAAAAAAACTGGCACCTTTGGCATTCTCGGTACCGAATCTTTTTATCCTGCACATCACATGACCACCGCAGGAGAGGGTGGCGCCGTACTCATAAATGATTTAAGATTGAAACGAATTGTTTCTTCTCTTCGCGAATGGGGACGCGCCTGCTGGTGTGGAGCGTCGGGTGGTCCCCAAGATGGCGTATGCGGGGTGCGGTTTAAATTCAAAATAGGGGATGTACCCTATGATCACAAATACATTTTTAACCATATCGGTTATAATCTTAAACCGGTAGAACTGCAGGCGGCGATGGGGCGAGTGCAGCTGAAAAAAGTAGATTCATTTATTCGAAAGAGACGCCGGAATTTTAGAGCATATTATCGGCATTTTAAAAGATATGAGGACTACTTTATTCTTCCTCAAGCGTTGCCCAATACGAACCCCAGCTGGTTTGCATTTCCGATGACCATTCGAAAAAAAGCTCCGTTTGACCGATTTCAATTAATTAATTATCTTGAAGATCATCTTATCCAGACGCGCCCCATGTTCGCCGGGAATATTCTCAAACAACCCGGATTTACCCGCATAGAACATAGAACGGCAGAACCATTACCGAATTCAAATCTAATTTTCTCAAACACGTTCTTTATCGGAGTATACCCTGGTATCGAGAAAGAACAACGGGACTACGTTACCTCAGTGTTTGATATATTCCTGAAAAAACATGGATAAGCAACAACTGCTCGTTAGTGTTATCATCGTCAATTGGAACGGGGAGCATTTTTTAAAGGATTGTTTGGATTCGTTATTTGAAAATACCTATAAAAATATTGAGGTCCTATTTGTTGATAATGCCTCGACAGATGGATCGGTATCATTTGTAAAAAAGTATTATCCTTCAATACAGATTATTCAAAACAGAGAAAATCTCGGATATGCAGAGGGACACGAAGAAGCAATACACCGGTCAAAAGGATCGCTGGTGATGCTTTTAAGCACCGATACAATAATGTCTTCACGGGTCACTGAAACGCTTGTTCATGCGATAAACAGAAAAAAAACAATCGGTGTTGTGATGCCAAAATTGCTTATTATGAAACCGGGAAAAAAATTAATCGATTCAATTGGCGCATATATTCTTCCTACAGGTATGACCTATCATATCGGTCGTGAAAAAAATGCGGATGATCCACGATATAATAAACCGATGGAAGTTTATACCATAAAAGGAGCATGTGCTCTATTCAGGCGTTCAGTTCTTAACAAAACTGGTTTATTTGATAAAGATTATTTTGCTTACTTTGAAGAAACAGACCTTTGCCACCGGATATGGCTTGCCGGATACCGCGTAATGTATGATCCCTCATCATACGTGTATCACAAAGGGGCGGGAGCATCGGGTGAAATGGTGCGATCTTTTATTCAGTTTCACTCATTCAAAAATAGAATTTGCACCTTTATTAAAAACTTTTCGATGAAATATCTCATTCGAATACTTCCCGTTACCCTGATTTTTTATCAGGGCGTGTTTCTCTATCATTTGTTTGTTGGAGATCGCTCCGTTGCCTGGGCTGTTCAGCGTGCTATTTGGTGGAATATTGTACATATACGGCAGACCCTTAACAAGCGTCAGCGCATACAAGCGGCTATACGTACCGTATCAGACGATTTGTTCTGGGAGAACATTACACGGCCGGTGAGACTAAGCTATTATTACTTTATGATAAAGGGATTAGCTCATTACACTGATTGATATGGCTACAACACGTCTTACAAATAAAAGAATTGTTATAACCGGCGGAGGCGGCTTTTTAGGCGCTCATTTGATTTCTGAGCTTAAAAAGAATGGAGTGAACAGCAAGAATATCTTTATTCCTCGGTCAAATCAGTATGATCTGCGTCGTACAGAACATATTAAAAAGGTGGTAAAGAACGCAGATATTATTATTCATCTTGCGGCAAAAGTAGGCGGTATCGGCTACAACCGCGACCACCCGGCTGAAATGTTTTATGACAATATTATAATGGGAGTTCCGCTCATGCACGAAGCATGGAAAAGCGGAGTGGAAAAATTTGTTGCCGTCGGGACCATTTGTTGCTATCCAAAATTCACACCCGTTCCATTTAAAGAAAAAGATTTATGGAATGGATATCCTGAGGAAACAAATGCACCGTACGGACTTGCTAAAAAAATGCTACTTGTTCAAGCTCAGGCATATCGGGCACAATATGGATTTAATGCCATTTTTTTGCTCCCCGTCAATTTATATGGACCAGGAGACAATTTTAACCCTGAGTCATCACATGTTATTCCTGCACTTATAAAAAAATTCATTGAGGCGAAAGAAAAAGGGAAAAAAGAGGTCGTTGTGTGGGGAACAGGACGTGCAACGCGCGAATTTTTATATGTTGAAGATGCCGCGCTCGGAATCGTATTGGCAACAAAAAAATACAATACATCAGACCCGGTTAACTTAGGTGCAGGGTTTGAAATTTCAATCAGAGAATTAGCTCATCTTATAAAAAAACAGACCGGGTATAAAGAAAAAATAGTATGGGATACATCAAAACCGGATGGGCAGCCCCGGCGTATGCTCAATACGTCAAAAGCAAAAAAAGAATTCGGTTTTACGGCACAAACTCAATTTAAAGAAGGCCTTCAAAAAACAATTGATTGGTATCTCACGACGAGAACTGCTTCATAAATACGAACATGTATTCATTAATCCAAAAATATAAATTGTATGGGTTGAAACGGTTTGTCCGGTTTGCACTTCATGAACTGTATGCCCTTTTCTTTTTGCAAACCATTAAACAGTCATTCAGTCAGGACAAGGAAGACCTTTTGATGAGCCGGCTCATAAAGAAACAAAAAGGATTTTACGTTGATGTCGGTGCATACGACCCTCATCGCTTCAGCAACACGAAACATTTTTACCTGAAGGGCTGGCGCGGAATCAATATTGAACCTGATGTTATTAACTACCAAAAATTTGTCAAAGACCGCCCGCATGATAGTAACCTTAATATCGGTATTGGAACAAGAGAGGCAACGCTTACTTTTTATATTTTTTTTCCGGATACACTTTCGACTTTTTCTGAAAAATCAGCAAAACAATACCAAAAAGAAGGATTTAAACTCGCCAAGGAATTAAAGGTTCCCGTAAAGACGCTGTCCGCAATTCTTAATACGTATGCTAAAAAAAGGGCGATTGATTTTCTCTCTGTTGATACCGAAGGACTTGATTTATTAGTACTCAAAAGCAATGATTGGAAAAAGTTCCGTCCAACCGTCATTTGTGTTGAAACATCACTCCCGAGCGGCATTTCAGGTGGGCACCGGGATACTCATATCGAGGATTACTTGAGAAAAATGCAGTATAAAAAAGTCTTTACCACTGCTTCTAATTCTATTTTTCTTGACAAGAGTAGGGGGCATGAAAAATCAGTTGTCGTAGTGACACATGAGGCGACCACGGGACCTGCACATGATTTGAGAGATTATCTGAAAGAAAAGTCGAAAAATCTTCTTTTTATTTCACATCCCCTTTTGTATATTCCGGCCAACTACAAAAAAAGTTCATACTGTGAATTTTTCACACAGGGAAAACAAATACAAATAGGAAAAGCATTTCACTTTCGCTTGCCAGAATTAGTCTTGTATATTAAAGATTGTATATATTCGATGTGGTGGTTTGTGAGAATTATGAAGCATGCCGACCTCTATATAGGAGTTGGAAATATAAATGCGACCGTAGGAATTTTGTTAAAAAAAATGGGATTCGTGAATACCATTATTTTCTATTGTATTGATTACGTGCCGGTTAGGTTTTCCAATCGAGTAGTCAATGCGGTATATCACATGCTTGATAAGTGGGCGGTGACACAAAGTGATGCCACGTGGAATCTTTCACCCCGCATGGCTGAAGGAAGGAAAAAAAGATGGCACAAGGACTTTAATAATCAGCACGTAGTTCCCCATGGTGTGCACTTTAAACGTATTAAGAGGCTTGCTTTTAGTAAAATAAACAAGACAGAGCTGCTTTATATGGGAACGCTACTTGAGAAACAAGGTATTCAACTTGCGTTACAGTCGCTCCCCGCCGTTATAAAGAAGATTCCCACTATTAGTCTGACGATTATTGGTGACGGACCGTATAAAGAAAAACTTATTACACTGACTAAAAAACTTCATCTTGAGAATTTTGTATCATTTTTAGGATATATGCCTAATCATGAAGAAATGGAAAATAGAATCGCGCAGTCTACGGTCGCACTTGCTTTATATGATAGAGAAGCGGACAAAAACGATTTTACCTATTATGCAGATCCTGGGAAGATAAGAAATTATTTAGGGGCAGGAGTTCCGGTAATTATGACGGATACGGCATATATTGCAGAAGAGATAAAAAAGGCTTCGTGTGGTTTTGTTATTTCCTATTCGGAGAAAGAACTTACGCAAACTCTTGTCTCTTTTCTTGGCAATCAAGAACAGATGAAAACATGTCGAAAGAATGCAGCTAGATTTGCTGAATATTACGATTGGGATAACGTATTTACCAGGGCATTTTCTTTTAAAACACGTGCTGAAAAAAAATAATTTTATTATTGTTGTCCATGAATTTGTTCCTCAGGGAGGACCTGCATATGAAACATTGCAGTATCTTCTCAAAAAAAACGCAGGAACTATTTTATTTATTGCTCATCCTCTGTTATCTACCCCTGAAACATACGCAAATGATTCCCGCTATGATTATTTTAAAAAAGGAAAAAAGGTGGAACAGTACCGAAGTACACATCTCCGGCTGCCCGACCTTCTTTTATTTATAAAGGATTTTTTGTTAACGCTTCTGTGGTGTGTTCAGTATAAAAACAACAAATACGATGTATTTATTGGCCTTGATCCTCTAAATGCCCTTGCTGGAATAGTGCTTAGAACAATGGGTATTGTTGATAAAGTTATCTATTATTCCATTGATTATTTTCCGACTCGTTTTAACAATGCAATTATGAATTCTCTCTACCACTTTATCGATAAGCTCAGTGTGCGATTCTCAAACGAAACATGGAATGTCGGCATTAATATGAAAGAGGCACGTGCGCGTTTCAATAATATGAAGGGATACACCTATACTCGTCAATATTATGTGCCCATTGGTATATGGTTTGACAAGGAAAAAATGAAACCAATAGAAAAAATAGATACAAAAAAACTCGTCTATGCAGGACATCTTATTTCATACATGGGAATAGATCTTGCTATACGAGCAATGCCAGAACTTATTAAAAAAATTCCTGGTATTTCACTTGACATAATCGGTATGGGAGCAGAGGAGAAAGACCTGAAAGACCTCACTAAGCAGTTATCACTGACAAAACAGATACATTTCTATTCGTGGATGGGCGACCGCAAATCTTTCGAGGAAAAGCTTTCAACGGCTGCGGTAGGTCTCGCGACATTCAATACCATCATTTTAGATGATAAGGTAAAAAATGCCGATCCTTCAAAAATTAAGGACTATATGGTATGCGGTTTGCCCATTATTACGACCAACGCACTAGCTACATACAAAGATGTCGAAAACGCAAAAGCCGCCATTGTTGTCGACTATAATCAAAAAGCATTTATTAAAGCCGTCGTGTCCCTATTAGGAAATAAACAAACTCTTGATACGTATCGCCATAATGCTCAGAAGTTTGTGCAACAATTTGACTGGGAAGTACTATTAAACAAGAATATGCAACGGTTATTTGGGTCATAGCTTCAATGCTATAATACCTCGTATGTATATTTTAGGTATTTATTACGGCCATAATGCCAGTGCAATCCTTCTTAATAACGGCAAAGTAATAGCAGGGGCAAGCGAAGAGCGCTTCAATGGAAAGAAAAACTATATTGGCTATCCCGAAAGTGCGATTCAGTATATCCTTTCTGAAGCTGGAATTCGTTCAAAACAGCTTACCGCGGTGACCGTCTCGCACACGTCCGCAATTCCGGTAGCATTCTTCAGTAATTTGAGTGGTTCCCGACACGTGTCAACCATTTCTTTTTTTCGCATTCTTGACGGAATAATACTGCTGATGAGAAAACTATACCGGTTACTCGCATTTTATGCGCCGGTTGTTCGTGTTTTGGGCAGATATGCCTATAGGTTTTTTATGAATCTGGGCGGATATTTTATTCGTCGCAAGGAGCAGCAAGTAATTGCATCCCGTTTAGGCATAAACGAAAACGTAATACATTTCTACGACCATCATCTGAGTCACGGTGCAGCCGGATACTATGCATCTCCCTTCAACCAAAAAAAAGCACTGGTCATAACGCTTGACGGCGAAGGAGACGGACAATCCGGTTCAGTACGAATTTTCAACAATAAAACTATTACTGAACTATCAAGAATTCCCCGGGAATATTCTCTGGGGACTCTTTTTGCACAAGCAACCGGATATCTTGGCATGAAAATAGGGGAGGATGAATATAAGCTTATGGGACTTGCTCCCTATTCGAAAAAGGAAAAGGTAGAGAAAGTATATAAAGAGATAGAAAACATCGTCCAGGTAGATACCGAAAAACTTACCATTTCCACATCCTTTAATACCAATGATTCTCCCCGCTATTTACGACGCGCTATGCAAGGAGTGCGGTTTGATGTGGTTGCGGGGGTATTTCAGTATTTGTTGGAAGAGAAAATTGCAGTACTGGTCAAAGCTGCAATCAAGAAAACGGGTGTACATACCATTGTACTTTCGGGTGGAATCTTTATGAATGTAAAAATTAACCAACGAATTGGGTCAATACCCGAAGTAAAGGAGCTTTTTATCATGCCTACCTGTGGAGATGAGACAAGTATTCTTGGTTCGTCTTACCTTCATCATATCCAACAACCCGCAACAAGCAGGAAAAAAGTAACAGTTGAACCAATAAAAGACTTATACTGGGGGCCCCGCTTTACTAATAAACAAATTCAGGAATATTTAAAAAAAAATAAACTCTCAAAAAAGTTTGCTATACAAAAAATAGAAAAGATTGAAAAAAAAGTGGCTCAGTTACTCGCAAACGGCCATGTGGTAGCCCGGCTTGCAGGAAGGATGGAATTTGGGGCTCGTTCTTTGGGTAACCGTTCTATCTTGGCAGATCCTCGGAATTTTGATGTTGTTAGAATTATCAATGAGCAAATGAAGAATAGAGATTTCTGGATGCCGTTTGCGCCATCAATTTTGGACTATAGAATGAAGGATTATTGTATAAACCCCAAGAATTTTAATGCACCGTATATGATTTTAAGCTTTGATTCAACACCGCTTGCTCGAAAGGACCTGAAAGCGTCGTTACATCCGTACGATTTCACCTTGCGTCCGCAAGTTGTATACAAAGAATGGAATGAAAGTTATTATAAAATTATTGAAGAATTCGAAAAATTGACCGGTGTTGGAGGTATTCTCAATACGTCGTTTAACCTTCATGGATTTCCTATTGTGGCAGGTCCAAAAGAGGCATTATTTGCGTTTGAACATTCCGGCCTTGACTACCTTGTTCTAGAAAATTTCCTTATCAGTAAAAATAAACTATGAAACATATAGCAATTACGGGCGGTTCAGGATTTATCGGGACATTTCTCGTAGAAAAACTCAAACAAAGACGCGTTTCATATACGCTTCTTAATCGCAAAAAGCATAATCTTTTGTATCCCAATTCCCTGAAAGACTTTGTTTCTTCCAAAGATGCCATTATTCATCTCGCCGCAAAAGACAAAGATAGCGGGCTTACAGAAATGATGAAGACAAATATAGGAGGAACAATGGGGCTAATGGGAGCTATAAAACAGTGGAACCCTTCTGTGAAACTGATAGCTGCATCGTCTTTTTTAGTTTATATACCAGAAGATGCGTTTGGCGCAACGAAAAAAGCCGCAGAAGAATTAATAGAGGAGTATGGTAAACAATTACCAATAAAAGTTGCCATTTTACGGTTTTCGAATATATATGGCCCCGGAGGGAAGCCGTTTCATAACTCTGTAATCTCTACATTTGTCCATCTCATCAAAAAAGGGAAAAAAATAACTATCGCCGGAGACGGATCACAAAAACGGGATTTTATTCATGTAAACGATGCAGTGCAGGCAATTTTAAAAGCGATAGATTATAATCCTACCGGTATTGAATATTTTGACATATGTACGGGGACACTTACCTCATTAAATGACATCGTAAAAATATTAGCTTTGCATACAAAGAAAGAAATTCAAGTTGCGTATGATACTTCTGTACAAAATGATCCTTATTTACTGCAAAAAAAATACCTTTCCGCAAAAGAAAAACTTGGTTGGAAGCCAGAAATTACGCTCTCGCAAGGATTAAAAACTGTATGATGATTGAATATGGATTGCAAAATAAAACATCTGAATGTTAAAATAGATAATCGTGGTTGGCTTGCCGAACTTATCAGGTCTGAAGATGTCGGAAAATCTTCTTTCGGACAAGTACTCGTTACTACTGCTCTTCCCGGTAAAACCAAAGGGGGGCACTATCATAAACGTAAGACAGAATGGTACTGTGTCATTAAGGGATCTGCTCTCTTGAGTCTTACTGATATGAAAACTGGAAAGAATTATGAGATCAAAATGGGGACAGATAATATGGTTCAAGTGAAAATCCCGCCTTATTATTTTCATACCATCGAGAACATCGGTGATGAAGAAATCTACTTAATCGCATACACGAGTCAAGTATTCGATCCAAACGATCCTGATACGTTTACCAACTAACACAGCAATGGCACAGCAATATAAAAAGCACATAAAAAACAAAGTCTTTCTTATAACCGGGGGGACTGGCTCATTTGGCATGACTGTTGTGGGGCGTCTCTTATCTGAGGACCCTAAACAAATAATTGTCTTTAGCCGCGATGAAAAAAAACAGTTTGACATGCGAAATATATTTGATGATAAACGTCTCAGATTTGTTATTGGGGATGTTCGTGAAAAGGAAAGTCTGGACAGAGTTTTTGAAGATATACATATAGACTACGTATTTCATGCTGCGGCGCTCAAGCAAGTCCCAACGGCTGAATTTTTCCCTGTTGAAGCGGTTAAAACAAACATTTTGGGTGCAGAAAATGTTCTGCAAATGGCGCTTCGGTATAGCGTAAAAAAAGTCGTCATATTAAGTACCGATAAAGCAGCCTATCCTATCAATGCTATGGGGATGACGAAAGCACTTATGGAGAAAATTATGGTGGCGTATTCTCGGGAATACGATCATTCATCTCCCCGAGAAACCGTATTTTGCGGAGTCCGGTACGGTAATGTATTACTTTCGAGAGGATCAGTGATACCACATTTCATTTCTCTTATTAAGCAAGGAAAAGTATTACCGTTAACAAATGCCCGTATGACCCGGTTTTTGTTGCCATTGCCTGACGCAATAGATCTGGTATTACACGCATTTATCCAGGGTAAAAACGGCCACCTGTATGTACGTAAAGCTCCGGCAGCCACGATCGAAACCGTCGCTCAAGCGCTTTGCAAAATTTTCAAACACACCGTTGGATATAAAGAGATGGGAGTCAGAGCAGGCGAAAAAATGCATGAAACTCTTTTAACAGTTGAGGAGATGGCAAGAGCACATGAGCTTACCAAATATTATGAGGTACCTCCTGAGAGCCAGGGGTTTGATTACAATAAGTATTTTATTAAAGGAGAACGGATAACGACGAAACCAATTAAACCATATACTTCAGAAAATACGAAAAGACTTACTGTTGAGGAAACCAAAAAACTACTCCTTGGGCTTCCTGAAATCAAGCAGGAATTAAAAACCTATACGGTTAACATCAAAAATATTGATGAGACGGTATACAGTAAAATATAAGATATGAAAAGAATTGAGAGGCTAAAAATTATGACCATCCTTGGTACGAGACCGGAGATTATCCGATTGTCCCGCATTCTTCCCACATTTGACGAATTTTTTGATCACGTCGTCGTGTATACACAGCAAAGCTATGATTATGAATTAAGCACTATTTTCTTTAAAGAACTTGAATTGCGAAAACCAGACTATATTCTTTCGGTAAAATCAGAAACAATCGGTGGGCAAATCAGTAATATTTTGAAGCAAACAGAAGAAGTAATGCTGAAGGAAAAACCAGATGGACTGTTGGTATTAGGGGATACAAACAGTTCTCTTTCAGCCCTTATCGCCAAGCGTCTGAAGATCCTCATTTTCCATATGGAAGCGGGGAATAGATGTTTCAACTGGGATGTTCCAGAAGAGGTAAATCGTGCAGTCATTGATGTACTCAGCGATTATAACCTGCCCTACACACAGCGCAGTTTTGAGTTTTTGGTTGCCGGAGGAATTCATCCGAGTAAAATGTTTATAACAGGATCTCCGCTTCGGGAAGTATATAAGTATTACCATCAACGTATAGAAGCTTCTCCTATTCTTAAAAAAATAAAGCTTAAAAAACAAAAATATTTTGTTGTCAGTACACACAGGGAAGAAAATGTTGACCGACCGGATCGTTTGAAGGAACTTTTTTCCTCTTTTAACCACCTAGCTGAGCGCTACGGCTATCCTATTATCGTGACTCTTCATCCGCGGACAAAAAGTAAATTGTCTGTTGTAAAGGATATACATCCGCTTATACAACTTCATAAACCTTTTGGAATTTTAGATTATATAAAACTGGAAAAAAATTCTCTTTGTGTGTTGTCAGATAGCGGAACTATTGCAGAAGAATCGGCTCTGCTTGGGTTTCATGCAGTCCAAATACGGTCGAACATTGAAAGGACAGAATCAATAGAAAAAGGAATTATTATGTTAACCGGACGTAATAGAAATGCCATTATTAACGCTATACAATTAGTTGTTAAAGGAGGCAGTGTAGAAAATGCCCCCATTCCAGATGACTATAACGACACAAACATTTCTTTAAAAGTAGCTAAACTCGTGATGGGATTGGCATCAGTGAGAAAGTATACTTGACATTTCTTTAGTGTACCGATACCATAAGTAAATCTTAAAAATACCATGAGCAAAATAAAATGCAGTGAATTTTCAGATACTATAGAAAACATCAAATCAAGGATTGGTAATAACTCAAAATATGGGGATAATGATTTACAATCCTGGTTGCTAGAGCACTTAAAAGTCAAGGAAAACGAACATGTTCTAGATATAGGATGTGGAAATGGGACACATTTACGGGAAGTAGCAACTCGGGTTAAGCACGATAATTATTGTTTTGGCATTGACTATAACGAATCAACTATTAAGTTGGCAAAAGAAGAAAGCAAAGGATTTAAACCCACAGTCACTTTTTTACACATGGATATGGATACCCTTGGTGATACCTCTTCCCCATTTAAGGATAATTCTTTTGACCTTATCTATGCCGCATATGCATTTTATTATTCTAAATATGCTTTAAAAACTCTTGATGTGCTGAAGAAAAAAATAAAACCAAAAGGAAGAATTGCCATTATTGGTCCCCATGGGGATAATAACAAAGAATGGTTTGTATTTTTAACCCAATTTATGAAGTTGCAAAATGCAGTTGTCGACGCTTCTTCCACTTTTATGGAGAAGATTGAGAAATATGCTCGCGAAAATTTCGTACATATTGAAGCCGCTGAATTTGTAAATAACATCACCTTTCCTTCGTATGACATACTAGCAACTTATTGGAAATCAAATATTTACTATGATCCTCAATATGATACGAAATTTGAAAAATACGCAAGAGAACACTTTAAAAAATACAAAGTATTTCGATACGCTAAAAAGGCAAAGATGGTTGTCATGAAGGAAAAGAAATTTATGTAGCTATACCGCGAAGGAGACGGTATGATTCGGCATATTTAGTACCAATTTCGCATCCCCGTATACCCGCAAGGCGTTCCAAATTTTCCGGACTTCGGGAAAAAGGATCTCGTCTCATTTGACTTGCATGACAGTTTAAAAGCTTCATTTTTTCATTGAAAATATCTGATATATCTAAATACATATTTGGGTGAAACAATGTATCGGTAGTCCACGTATAGGGCTCTTCATATTCAAGAATCATTTTCGGCTGATGGCGTATGGTCCGGGGTAGTGTCCGATATGCCGTAATTGCCGCTGTTGCAACTGCCCGATGATCCTGGTCGTACGAATGGCGGAACGGCAAACATACGATTTCGGGTTTCACTTTTTCAGTCACATCTTCGATTATCTCAATAAGGTCTTTTTGGGGAATAGTATCAAGACGCATAAATGCCTTGCCCTGATAGGCTATTTTATATTTAAAGTTTCCGAATTGCGCGGCATGTTTTATTTCCGGCAGTCGGTCGGCAGCCGATGTTTTTCCGGTAACAAATTGTCGCGATGATCCGACACATATATATAAAACAAAAACATCAGATTTATTACCTTTTGCTTTTGCAATAAGACCCCCACATCCGATTGCTTCATCATCAGGATGGGGAGAAATAATCAGAATCGTTTTATTTCGTATATTCACGAGGTTGATTATATACTATCTCTGTTATGATATCACCATTACAATTTATTGCCGTGTACATTCGTCTCGGCTTGCAAACTCCTACAGAGTTACTGTACACTGAACAATATAAATTATATGAACCGTATATTTTCCTTAACTAAAGAAAACAGATTTGCCATTCTCGTTTTCACTAGTTTGCTTGTTATTGTTGTCGGTACCTATTATCAACTTTTTTCTACATTCTATCAGCAGGATGAATGGCTTGCTCTTGGCCGCATGATGGTTGAACCTGTTTTTGCATACTTTTCTCATTTTTCACTTCTTGCTCTCATAGGGGGCGGAGCGCGCTTTATATCCTATCCACTGCAATATATCATGTACCGAGCTGCTCCTTTTCAGATAGTACAGTTTGCCTTTTTCAGCATCGTTTTCCATTTTCTTAACACTGCACTTTTCTACCTATTGGCTAAAGAAATGACTAAAAGCCGCTTTATTGCAGTGATAAGCGGTCTTTTTTTTGCAACTGCCAGTATTGGATCTCAGGCAGTCACCTGGAATAGTGCAAGTGTACCCACGCTTCTTTCTACTTTTTTTCTATTTTTATCGCTCATTCTCTATTTTCGCTCTATTGAAAAACCTACCAAAAAGCTTTTTTATACCTCTGTTGCATTAGGTATTGTATCTTTCCTTTTTAAAGAAAGCACGTATTTTATTTTTATTCTTCTGCCCCTTGTTTCCTATCTTTTTTCTAAGGAAAACAACTCATTCTTATCTATTGTTCACAAACACCGCATCCTTGTGGGCTATGGAACGGTATCGATTCTGGCTAAACTGGCAAATTTATTTTTTGTGTATCAAGGAGAAACGACGGGTTTTGTAACCCGAAACAGTTATCCGCTTTTTCGGCTGGCATCTCATTTTATTTTATATCCTGTTGAAGCTTTTTCTCAAATTTTTATTCACCCTACCGCACTTTGGAGTATAAGTAATTTCTTAGGAATGACAAATTATCAAAGATTGTGGGATACAGAACAGGCAATTGTTGCGGTACAAACCATTGGGGGAGAACTGGTTTCTTGGATATTTTCAACAGCATTTATAGCCTTCTTTTGTCTTCTATATGTCTGTTCAAAACAATATCGAAAAGTACTTATGTTCAGTCTTGTGTTTTTTGTTCTCAGTTTTATGGCGTATGCGCCACTTGATAAAACGAATGCTTATCTTGAGTCCCGCTATTACTATGTTGGAGTTTCTGCTATGGCCATTATCGTCGGCATTAGCATGTATGTGTTGAGGAATTGGGCAACGGAGAAATTAAAAATATCTTATTCTAGTGCATCTTTTATTGGTCTTTTGTTTATAATTATTTTCAGTTATTTTCAAATACAGCATATCCACACACTTTTGGAAAAAGATATACAAATTGCCCATGAAAGAAAACAATTTCTCTCAATGCTTAATACTGCGGTGCCCGTACTTCCTGAAAGCCCCATTTTCTATTTGGATGGTTCTCATGATTACTATGTGGCTCATAACAAAGCCCCATTTCAGCAAGGTACGGGGTATACACTTATGGTTTGGTATTATAAGTCAGGAAAAATACCGGCAAATTTTCTTCAGGAACCATTCCTTTGGGATATTACTTCAGAAGGATATAAACAGACCCAGGGAAAAGGATTTGGTTATTTCCATGATATGAATAATCTTAAAGAATCTCTCAAGAGTAATCAATTACCGCTCACTGCGATTGTTGGGCTGTACTACGATAGCGAAAATAAAAGGTTAATAAATATTACGGAGCAGGTACGAAACGAAATCATTAAAGATGATTCTTCTGATTCTACACTCTGATTAAGTAATATCCATTTTTCTTTCTGACAGTCTTGTACTTTTTAAGTTTTAATTCCGTTATCGTGACATATTCACTATCAAAGAGAATGTAGTTGAGGTTGTATTTTTGAATAAGCTTCTGCACTGATATCTTTAAAACAGGATATATATCTTTGAGGTTTTCTAATCCTTCATTATTATACGTAGTGAGTACTTTTCCTTTTAGAAAATATGTCATAGCATCACCGAACTGTAACGGGAAAATTGCCAGTCTTACTTGTTTACCTTCATGGCTGTTCAAGTAATGAATAATATTCCATAGCTCAGGAGTAATAGTCCGCATACGGTCATGCAATATGACTTTTTTTTGAATAAATATAATAGTGCCCATTGTAACAGCTAAGAAAAGCACCAGTAGTATAAAAATCCACTCAGGGAGTAAACCCCGTCCCGATACAAAATATGATCCAAGAAATAAAGAGAGCGGTAATACACTATATTCGACATACCTATTTCCTTCACCTAGAAAACGCAGACGGGGAATACTAAGCGTTACAATCGCACACGCAAGTGAAATCAATATCCATATTTCAAGTTTTGATACTATGGGATTGATTGTACGAATAATATCAAATCCGGGAATACCGAAATATTCTGTTGTATACAATACGAGAAAAAAAACGAGCCAGGGGTTGTTTCCTGCAATATAGACAGCGGGATTTTTGTACGACATAAGAAAAAGTCGATGGACAAAGTCCTTAATCTGTTCTGATTTTTGAACGCCGCGGAATTGATGGACAAACCGGAGATTAATATGGTTGATCCAGAATTTCAATATAGATAAATGTTCATGGAGAATCGGCCGATATACGCTTCCGAATACAAAATAGGCAGTCAGGAAAGAAACAAGAAAAATAAGTATGTATACTGGATTTCTTTCGATGAGCGAAAATCCGAGACTGAAAAAAAAGTATGCTTGTACGGCAAATTTGTGCGTAAAAAAAAGTAGTACGAGAAATATAAAAGCAATTAAAAGGTACACTGTCATGCCGGTTGTTACAAACATCAGAAGTGGGAAAAATGAAAAAGAGAAAATCACATAACTTAAAACACGAGTGCTAAAATTGCTTGCTTCTATGACGACGACTGGCGTCAGCGCGGCAATTAATTGCGCAGCTACAGCAATTCTGAT
>Ga0209542_10003320_pt1 | contig 34546 bp, 31 predicted proteins | sample RifCSPhighO2_01_FD_184028 | JGI IMG/M metagenome (GOLD analysis project Ga0209542, IMG submission 184028) | Soil microbial communities from Rifle, Colorado - Rifle CSP2_plank highO2_0.1 (SPAdes) (version 2) | ecosystem: Environmental > Terrestrial > Deep subsurface > Rock core/Sediment ...
AGGAAAGTTTAAGGGAGGCCTAGCCGATCATAGTGAACAAGTCATAAAATACCACACCGCCACTCACCTGCTTCATCAAGCTTTGCTTGATGTTCTTGGAAATAATGTAAGGCAGGAAGGGTCAAACATCACGGGTGAAAGACTTAGATTTGATTTTATTAATTCAGCCAAACCAACTGACGAGGAAATTAAAAAGGTAGAAGAGATAGTTAATAACAAAATTAAAGAATCATTACCTGTAAATTTTAAAATTCTTCCAAAATCCGAAGCGGACAAAGTCGGTGCAAGGTCATTTTTTAAAGACAAATATGGAGACCACGTCAAAGTTTATTATATTGGAGAAGATCTGAATAAAGCCTTTTCAAAAGAATACTGCGGCGGCCCGCATGTGAAAAACACCAAAGAAATCGGAAAACTGAAAATCGATAAATTTAAAAAAATTGGGAGCAATTTATATAGAATATACGCGAAGTAATATGAAAAAAGACACTATTCCTTTCTCAGATTTTATGAAGCTTGATATAAGAATTGGGGAAGTTAAAAATGCTGTGCTCGTTGAAAATTCCAGCAAGTTAATTGAGCTCACTGTTGATTTGGGTCTTGATTACGGAAAGGTGACGATATTCACGGGAATGCAAAAATGGTATACTCCGGAACATTTTCAAGGGAAAAAATTCCTGTTTGTTGCAAACCTGGAACCCAAACAAATGATGGGAAAAGAATCTCAAGGAATGATTATGTCTATAGATAAAGGTGGTGCTCCGCTTTTACTTGAGGTTCCTGCTCTTTATGACCCTGGATTGCCGGTTTTGTAGCTACTATCTTTTCTACCAGTTATCTTGAGTGTCTGGAATACACGGGCTGTAACGATAAGACTTATTCTTCGGTCCGACTAGATTGAGATCGCGTCTTGCGGAATTCATGCGCCACTGATTCATTTGAGTGCAGTTGGGATTTACAGAATACTCAATATTGAATACCGCTTTATTTGCATTAACAAATGGCATCAGCTCATCGCATTCTTTCCACTGATTGCACTCCTCATTGAGAGTCCAGTCATAATAAGCAACTAGATCGCCCGCCTCGGTTGTATTTCCTTTTAACCCTATAGACAAACCTAAGTCATGTGCGATTTCAGCAATTTTTTTGTTATATTCTATATTGTCTTTTCTCGTTAAATTAAATCCGGTAATATTTTTTCCTTCATTTTCATCCTGATTCTCGGTCTCATCGGGTTCCACTGCATCAAAACCTTTGTTTTTGCACCAATTTTGTATTCGGGTGCGCATAATCGGTAGCAGGATATCATGTTGACGAATATCTAGCCAGAAAGAGCCATCCCAACCTTCATCTTTCTTTCCGATGACCGATGACGGAAAATTACTTGCGTCAGAACGGTAGTCTTCGTACACCCCGGCATCAATGTAACAGATGACCTTAATATCTGGCCCCAGTGCATGAAGCTGACTTACCATTTCCTTGGTTGCGTATTCTCCATCAATATCATACACAGTCACATTTGGGATGACATCGCGGGGATATTGAAAGTTCTCCGAAAGCTGCCAGTGCCAATGAATAGGTGATTGTGCGGTTGGCTTCCACCAACTATTATTACCGCTCGTTTTAGTAGGCGTGGGAGTATTTGGTTTGACGATTGGAGTTGCGGTTGGATTTGTTGGTTTTGTAGTCGGGTTTACTGTCGGTCTTGCAGTCGGGGTTGGCTTATCCTGCGATCCAGGTATTGTAGGTAAGACGTTGTATTGAGCAAACATAACATTATCTATGAATATTTTTTTTCTTATATGACCCGATATACCCTTTATAACCAGGCCGGAAATCTCTGAATTATTATCAGAAAGAACAGGGAGAGGTATATCGTATACAATCCACTGATTCTTTTTAAGCTCCGGACCAAATTCGGTTAATGGTTTTAATTGTTGAATTGGATTTTCTTCTGTATCAAGAAGTTGAATTCCAAATGACTGTCCATTCTCGGTGGCTCTCACAGCAAGAGTTATTGTATCGTAAGAAGAAATATCAAATGGACGGCGTGGGTGGAAAAAAAGTCGCGCGGTAGTATTTTGTGATATTAGGGAGATCGATCGCGAACCTTCAAACGCTGGACTTTGCTCTCTGGTATCAACATCGGCGCTTGACCATTCCTGCCAACTTGGAGCCAGCGCGTCATTATAAACACTATACATCGTTACTAAGTTTGCTGAGTTCTCTGCTGCTTGAGTGCGTGTCAATACATTTTTTATTGCCGGAAGAATTTGATTCAAGAAAAGCACAAAGATTGCTGCAATAATTATCAGTCCTATGAAAAGGAGTTGAACGATGTTTTTAAACCTCTTTCTTTTTATGGCCATTTAAACAATCTCTATAGGTAACAAGATTAAATTTACACTTAAATATTGCTATTTGTCAACACCAATTTTTATTGACAAATACGAGTTCGTCCTTTAAAGTTATAGGCATGGCAAAAACTATAAAACCGGTAAAAACTTCTGAAAAACCGACTATGGAAGCAATGACCATGCGTTTGAGTCAGCAGTTCAACCTTCTTGCGGTTCTACTTATCGCCCTTTTTCTTTTTCAGGCATATACCTTTTACAAAGTAAAGACTATAGAAAAAAAAGGTGTGACCGCAGGTACACAGCAACAGGCAGAATCACCGCTCACAAATGACAAACTTATAACTTATGCTTCTGACCTCAAACTTGACAAGAAAAAATTTGAGCAATGTCTGACGAGTGGCAGTAAAAAAGAGTTTGTTAGTAAGGATGCTGCACAAGGCGCAGAGCTTGGAGTCCAGGGTACACCGGGATTTTTCATAAACGGCAGATTTTTGGCCGGAGCATTTCCATTTGAAGCTTTCAAAGAAATCATTGATAAAGAGCTTGATGGTACAGCGACATCGGTCTGTACAGATTATTCTGAGTCCATGCAGCAATATTGTAGTGATCCAAATAATATTGGCTTCAATCCCGAACCAAAAGAAATTGCTTTAGGCAATGCACCGGCGCTCGGTAAAACAGATGCGAAAGTCACCATTGTTGAGTTTTCGGATTTTGAATGTCCATTTTGTATTCGAGCTTTTCCAACAGTTCAACAAATCGAAAAAGAATACCCCAATGACGTAAAAATTGTTTACAAGCAATTCCCATTGACCAGTATTCATCCTCATGCGCAAACTGCGGCAGAAGCTTCGATGTGCGCGGCAGAACAGGGCAAATTCTGGGAATATCATGACAGACTGTTTACGCTTGAATCTCAAGGATAAGTTTATCTTATGGCCATTCTCTGAAGTTCGTTGATGAATTTTTTTGTGAGCGGACCTACTTTACCATCTCCGATAGTAGTATTATCAATGACAACAACCGGCGCAATCTCCTGGCTTGAGTTACTGATAAAAGCTTCATCGATAGTTGAAAGTTCGGATTTATTGACCGTCCTAAAGTCAACAGGAATCTTCATCTTCTTTGCCAGTTCTAAAATCGCATTTCTGGTTATCCCAAAAAGTATTCCTTCCTGAGCGGTAATTAACTTTCCATCTTTAACAGCAAAAAAATTGCTTCTTGTCGCCTCATAAATATTTCCCTTTTCATCTGTATGAAGTATGTCTTTTGCGCCTTGTTTTTGTGCCTTCTGAACTTCGGCTATACTGGCTGCATAATTTGTTGTTTTTGCCTGTGGAATCTGACGCAAAAGAGATGAAGTAATAAGTTTTATTCCTTTATTGTAAATCTCCGACGGATATAAAGCTGCCTTTTGAAAAAGTATAAAAAAATTTGGGTTCGTACTGGGTGTAAATCCGTCAGGACTCACTCCTCCTGTTTGAACGATTTTAATCTGTGTATTATCAAAATTATTGAGTTTTATTCCTTCATTAACAAGGTCTTCGATCTCTTTTTTGGATTTGACAGGTGTAATACCCATAACTTTTGCAGAACGGAAAAACCTATCAATATGTTCGTCAAGCCGAAAAGGTTTTTTACCGTATGTCCGCAAAAAATCAAATATCCCAAAGCCGCGAAGTATGGCGATGTCGAGAGCCGATATTTTCAAATCTTCTTCACTGACCCAACTATCGTTAAGATAATGTTTCATAGTGAGTATTTTACACGATTTTCTTTTTCTCGTTGACAAAAAACGTATCCTCGGCTAAAGTATAGCTACAGGTTTCAAGGGAATCGTGGTGAAAATCCACGGCTGTGCCGCAACTGTTATAGCCAGACTACTTGAAATTTGTTTGACCCTTCGAGCAAAGGAAAGATTTTTTGTTAAGTTTAAATCTTCAACCTTCTTGCTCGATGGGAAATACCTATGAGCATAGAATCTACCGTTGCAGTAGCGAGAGACATCCCAAACAAATCATTGTCCCCAAAATTTTCCCAAGATCTTGCACATACTGGCGCCCTTCAAGACCAGTTTAACAAAGAACTTGGGATCACAGGTAGGGTGCGTTTGAACTACAATCCTGTTTTAGAAAGAGCCAATTTTGAACGCCTTACTACAGATGATCGCAGAAATAATTTCAGAAACTACGAGTTATGGCAGGTGCAAACGGCCCTACGTGAAAGAAACCATGCCGCAAAAAGTGCGGTCAATTACATCATTGATGAAGCAGGTTACGTACGTAACGAACTATTTCCGGATGAACCGTTTTATCAGATTCTCCAAAGGGGCATTGCCTACCAGGAACAAAACGGTTCTGTCGAACTTGAGCGTGAACACAATGAATACGCGGGCTGGGCTCAGGCATGTGAAGTGCTGAAGCACCCCGATACTCCAGCACACGCAAAAGCCATAGTCATTTCGGGACCTGGAATTGTTGAGGGTACAAATTATCATGACAATTTTGTTGACATCTATGAAGCGCTTGATGACGCAGTGACGCGGAAACGCTATATCAAAATGACTCGCAACGCCTCAAAACTCACATATGGCGACTACGAGAATGTCATTCCCCAACTGCAACCGGAATATTTTAATGGACTCAAAGGTCCGATCGATGCCTGGTTGTTAGGTCATCCAATTTATAAAGATCCGAGCGTTGATTCAAGAAACACTGACGAAATATTTGAGCAAATCTTTGTAAAACGCGAAGGCGCAATGAGCGAACAGGACTTTCAGGAATTATGGGAAGCTCTCACTCCTGTGGCCATGTATTACATAAATGTTTTGTGTCAGAAAGATTTTGAACCAACCGAACTAGCTATAGCCTGGAATGCGGTTCTCAAGATAAGCGACCTTGCTAGACAAAATTTGGAAGCGAGAAAAAAGCCAGGAAGCCTGGCTTCGGCTCAAATTCAGTTGCCTATGTTTTACGGAAATATTCAAGAGGCGGTTAACTGGTTTGGAAGACAGGAGATTGAAACCGTTCTTGCAGCTTGTGGCCCGTCGGGCGGCTTCAAAATCGAGTACAAAGATGGCCTCGTTCGGAAAAATCCAATTGAGGAATTTTTGTCAAACAGTGTTGGGAAATTCGGTATCGAAGAGGATAAATACGGGTCCTTGCATTTCGACTGCCCTCACTGTCACTGGGACAACAAACGTGATTACGGCAAACTCTTGGCAAACTGCAAAAACTGCGGAAAAGATGTGACTTGTGGTGATGGGAATAAAGATAAAAAAAGTATTACTAAGTTATAGGATTTGGATAAGTAAGATGGATTTTTTCTATTTCTTTAATCACTTCTTTACTTAACTTAATATCAATGCTTCCGATATCTGTTTTAAGCTGTTCCATTGATGTGGCACCGATGATATTACTAGTCACAAACTCCCGTGAATTAACAAATGCAAGCGCCATTTGGGCTGGCTCCAGTCCATGCTTTTTAGCAAGATTTACATAAGCCCCGATTGCCGGCTGCGCATGAGGTGGATTATACCGTTGTACATTTCTTCCATGGCTATAGTCAAATCTTGATCCTTTTGGAATTTTTCCGCCAAGATACTTCCCTGTTAACACACCGTGTGCCAACGGCGAATAAACAAGCAGACTTAACTTTTCACGAATGCTTATCTCGGCAAGCGCGGTTTCATACTCACGCATGATGAGGCTATACGGGTTTTGGATGCTTTGGACTCTCGGAAGACCATTCTGTTTATGAAGACGTAAAAATTCCATCGCTCCCCAAGCCGTTTCATTTGATAAACCGATGTATCGAATTTTTCCTTCTTTGATGAGTTCTTTAAGCGCGTAAAGTGTTTCCTCAAGCGGAATTGGTTTGTCTTCTCGTACATGTTCGTAGGCGCGCTCGCCAAAAAAATTGGTTTTACGGTCCGGCCAGTGAAGTTGGTATAAATCTATATAATCTGTCTGAAGTCTTTTTAACGACTGATCGATTGCGTAGCGAATATTCTTTCTATCAAGACAGACCGTTTTGCCGCCACGAATATAAAAATTTGTTTCAGATCTGCTTGCGACTTTTGAAGCGATTATCAGATCCTTGCGATTTTTTCTTTTCTTTAGCCAGTTACCGATATATTTCTCAGTTCTTCCTTGTGATTTTGCATTTGGAGGAACGGGGTATGACTCGGCCGTGTCGATAAAATTGATGTCCTGACTTATCGCGTAATTAAGCTGTTCATGAGCATCTTTTTCGGTATTTTGTTCGCCCCAGTTCATCGATCCAAGACAAATGACAGAAACATCGATATCGGTCGTGCCAAGCTTGCGGTATTTCATACTAAAACATTATAGTTTGTGGGAAAGAGATGTCAATGATTGAAATAATCCTTTTTTATTGAAAAGTATCTTCAACAATTCGATATGTTAATCGCTGGATTGAATAACTCTCAAATTTTCTAGGATGTCTTCGATGGGGAATACAAAAATCAACATCTCTTACACCACCGCTATAGACAAGAGGGAGCTTGAGTCGTTTATGCCATTTTCTAAACGCAAATTTATAATACGGTTTATCCCATTCCTGATCTCTTTCACATACAAATCCGTATCTGTTTTGCATAAATTGTGTGACTCTCTCATTATCCTCTTGCAAGTCACCTTCCAAAACTTGAGGGAAACCTGATATAAAACCATACCCCTGAGGTTTAAGCGCATCGTACATTTTCTTCAAAACAGACCAAGGATCGGCAACATAAGGAAACATTGCACATGATACTAAAACATCGTAGCTATTTTTTGGAAAAAATCTAGGTAAATTTTGAACATCGCCAACAAGCTTTCTTATTCCATCAGATAATAGTCCTTCCTGGGTAAATAAACGGTTTTCATCATACGGATATGTTGTCAAACCATCTAAGCTCACTCTTTCTTCCCAAACAAATTCGCTGTCTAAAAGAAAATCACCTCTTCCACAACCTAAATCTAATAAATTTACTTTTGTATCATCAGGCATACCATCTACAAGGGTTTGAATTACTTCTTGAACATTTTGACCATTCCATTGTGGAAGTGATTGATTATATCCATCAAGACCCATAACATCGCCCTTCAAGGACCTGGTTGTCACATATTCGTGTCCTTGTGAGTCGATTTTAAAAGCTGCATTTCTTGCATTTCGAACAACTTCTACAATTTGAGACATTCCTTAATTATATCATTAAATATTGCTGATATGCTCCAAAATGTATTTGAAGTTATTAATTATTTAGTATCTTTTTAGAAATTATATTATTCTTAAATACATGACCGGAAAAACTCATGACCTTGCCGCCTTCACCGCTTTGACCCTCGTGTTTATCTATTCAAAAGACGTACCGCAAATGTCAGTGCCGACATTGGTGACGGCGCTTGGAGCGAATTTTGTCGGAGGATTATTTCCCGACATCGATCAGCCAACCAGTGATTTTTGGGATAACTTCAGGCTTGGACCTTTTGTCGCCAAGGTTGTGGTGCCTTTTCTTGGAGGTCACCGACATATTTCTCATTCATTACTTGGATTAGTACTTATCGGTTTTGGCTCGGCTAAACTATTGGATTTACTTTCAAATATTATTCTGATTGATATGAATATCGTGTGGTACTGTTTTATGATCGGAGTGGTCACACATCTTATTACGGATCTGCCGACAAAAGCTGGCGTGCCATTGTTTTGGCCGATAAAATGGTACTTTGGCATCCCGCCTTTCAAATTTTTGAGAATAACTGGAGGAAAATTTATTGAAAATTTTCTTATTTTCCCGGGATTGCTGATTTATACAGGATTTCTACTTTATCAGCATCAGGATAAGATTCTTTATTTTCTGCATAATAATGTGAAGTGAAATAAGAATTACTTTCTGCCTTCACAGGCTATTAAAGTACAGATTACTTCTCCGCTTTGACAAGTACACGTATTACAATCATCCTTAAACCCCTCACCCTCTTTATAAGTTTTCCCCATGTATGTACATGTTTTGGGAAGAACGTTGGAAACAGAAGATAGATCAATTTTACCCACAAAATAACCAATTACAAAGCCTATGACTACATAAACGATTACTTGAATGTTTTTGTTCATTTAAAATGAGTATACTATATCTTGATAACGAAGATAATTTTTATATGCCCAATCTGACTTTTGAAATAACGGTAGGTAGACCAAAACCAAAAGATTATAGGGTTGTGGCTGACGGTATGTTGTCTTATCACGCCAAGAAAGGACATCCGAGAAAATCGGAAGTAATAAACATCTTTCTTAAAGATAAATATAAAAAAGTTCTTGGCGCGATCATAGTCACAGTTCTTTGGAATGGAATGGAAATAAATTCTCTATGGGTGCATGAATCTCTACGAGGACAAGGTTGGGGTCGCAAATTGTTGGAAGCTGCCGAAAAAGAAGGAAAAATTAGAGGTTGTACTATCGCATATACAAATACGTTTACCTGGCAAGCACCTGAATTTTATAAAAAAATGGGTTACAAGCCGTACGGCAAATTAGACAATTTTCCAAAAGGCTACTCCCTGACATACTTTTATAAAAAATTATGACCTCGATGGACTTTATTTCTAACTCAACTTCTTAATTTGGATTCAAAGATTGATGGGAATATTCTATAAAGAAGAGTAGTATTTAAAATAACTCCAGTGGTTCTATTGCTCGAGCTTTAACCGGAAGGTTGAATCGATCAATAAGCTGTTGAGCTTGATCTTGTTTAGCCTCGGGAACAAAAATCATCGACACTCTTTCTTTTCCAAATACACCCTCAAATACTCGTTCACTAGGGACATACGGATTCATTGCTTTCATTTCTTCGGGATCTGCAGTTACTACTAGTAACACGGGATAAGCAGAAGCATATTCTCCTCCAACCGCTTCTGCTCTTCGAGTAAAGTACGCCACTATTTGTCTTCTGAGTAATGGTTCTTGAATTCCTGGAGATAATTGCGTGTACCTTGCTAAAGCGTCTCCTGCCGGATCGACTTCTTCTCGTCGAATTGCAAGTGTGTCGCCCTTTAGACCTTTTGCAAAAAGATATGCTCCGAGCATGCCATCAGGAGTTGTAGCATCTGTAGTACTTTTTGAACGGGCAAGAGCTCCAACGGGCATAACTGCGCCAAGGCCATGTTCAAGTATGCTTGGGAGATAATTTGAACTTGTACCATGAGCTCCAGGTTGCCTTCCCGCTTTTGCGAGAACTTCTATTTCTCGTTGCACTGCCGTTCTTTCTGCGTCATATTGTGCGAGTAAAGTCTGCCGTTCAGAAGGAAGGGCGGCAAATAAAGGATTTGAATTATTCAAGATAAGTGGGCTTTCAGGTACAGATGGATTTTCCATCGGTGGCGTTTCTGACATAGCTTATAAAACAACTAAATTAAATCATCAAATTCTATATTTAACGTAAATAATTTTAGACTAAATTACTTTATAAACACTAGATTGGAACCTTGTTTTCATTGGTGACCCTACGGGAATTCGAATCCCGGTTTGCAGGATGAGAACCTGCCGTCCTAGGCCTCTAGACGATAGGGCCAGCGCGCATTGACAACACTTTCCTTTTGATGTATTATTCTATCATCATCCCCCACTTCAAGCAAGCTATAAGTCGCAAAGAGGGGGAATATTTTTTTATGAAAAAGTTCCAATTTACACCGGATGGATTCAAAAAACTTGAGCTTGAATATGCCGATCTCTTAAAGACTAAACGACCTGCCGCTGTGACCCGCTTGGCAAAGGCCCGTTCTATGGGTGATCTATCGGAAAACAGCGAATATTCGGCTGCAAAAGAAGGCCTTGCATTTGTGGAGGGTCGAATCAAAGAGGTCGAAGAACTTATGAAAAATGCGCAAGTCATTGACGCCAAATTGACAGACGGCATCGAGATCGGATCGGAGGTCACTGTCGAAAAAGACGGAAACCACGAAACCTATTACATAGTCGGTGAATTTGAAGCCGATCCAATGGCAAAAAAACTTTCAGCAACTTCGCCTATCGGTAGCGCACTTCTTGGGAAAAAACTCGGTGACACAGTCGAAATCAACGTTCCAGTTGGTACACACAAATATATAATAAAAGAAATTAAAAAAGCTTAAGCGATTACACTGTCATCGAGTATAATTTGACTATGACACTTTCAGACGATTTCATCGGCCAGCGCACTCGCCGCATTGAGTCAACCCAAAAACTTCGTGCACTTGGCATCGATCCCTATACTCCATACGCAAAAAAAGACCATGAGAATATAGTCATCAAAGGCGATTTTGATAAATATAACGGAAAAGAAGTCACGCTCACCGGAAGACTTATTGCCAAACGTGAACACGGCAAACTTATTTTCGGCGACATCCAGGATCAGTCAGGAAGCATACAGATTGGTATTAAAAAAGACGAAATTCAGGAAGATTTAAAAAACTCTTTCTTGGGCTGGGATAAATTGAGCCTGATTGACACCGGAGATTTTATACAGGTTACAGGCACAGTAAATAAAACTCAACAGGGCGAGGTGACGATTTTTGTAAAGCATTTCAAGCTTCTCACAAAAAGCCTCCGCCCTCACCCGGTCAAATTCGAGGATAAAGAACAGCAGTTCAGACGAAGATATGTTGATTTAACTGTAAATCCTGAAAGAAAAAAATTATTTCAAAGAAAAACAAAATTCTGGCAGGTCAGCCGCGAGTTTATGATGAAAAAAGGATTTATTGAGGTTGAAACTCCTGTTCTTGAACATGTCACAGGCGGCGCCGATGCACGGCCATTTGTCACTCATCACAATGCTTTAGATCAGGATTTTTTCCTCAGGATTTCGACAGAACTTTATCAAAAACGACTTATCGGCTCTGGTTTTGAAAAAATATTTACTCTTGGCCCAAACTTTCGAAATGAAGGTTTAAGCGACGAACATTTGCAGGAATTTTACCAGCTTGAATGGTACTGGGCATATGCCAATTACCGAGACGGCATGGAGCTAATCAAAGAAATGTTCCGCGAAATTGCTCAAAAAGTTTATGGAAAAACTAAATTCACCGCAAAAGGACATACTTTTGATTTAGCCGCAGATTGGGAAGAAATTGATTATACAAGTGTAATAAAAGATAAATACTGTATTGATATTTTCAAGGATTCCGAAGAAAAAATGCTTGATATCCTGAAAAAGAAAGGCATTGAGCTTCCTGGACTAATCAATAAAAATAGAATAATTGACAACTTGTGGAAAACGATCCGAAAAAATGTCGCCGGACCGGCATTCCTGATAAATCAACCGCAGTTTATTTCGCCGCTTGCCAAATCTATTCCTGAAAAACCCGAACTTACTCAAAGATTCCAAATAATAATTGCTGGCTCGGAACTCGGTAACGGATACTCGGAGTTAAATGACCCGGCCGACCAGCTTTCACGATTTCTGGAACAGCAAAAACTCCGTGACGCGGGTGATGAAGAGGCGCAAATGCTAGATATAGATTATGTTGAAATGCTTGAATACGGTATGCCGCCAACCTGCGGATATGGCCATAGTGAACGCATTTTCTGGGCATTGGAAGGCATAACCGCCCGCGAAGGCACTCTTTTTCCACAAATGCGAAGCGAAGTTGAAGAACTAACAAAAAAAATCTATGAAGGCAAAGTAAAGTTTGGCACAGCCGCAAAAAAAGTGCAAAAAAATGATAACAGCAAACCCGTAACCGGACTACCCACTCGTGAGGAAGCTTTAAAAAAACTTGAAGAGCACGTTAAGGAACCGTATCAAATCATTCACGCCAAAATGGTGGCCGCTGCGATGGAGATGTATGCCAAACAATTTGGAGCCAATGCCGATTTATGGTATATAACGGGATTACTTCACGATCTTGATTATTTCGAATTTCCCGATGAACACCCAAAAAAATCACTGGTGTGGTTTAAGGAATGGGGTTATCCGCAAGAGCTAATCGACACAATCTCAGCTCATGCTTTTGGTTCAAAAAGAACTGATACTCCGCCGAAAACCCAATTTGATTTTGCACTTATCGCTTGCGATGAAATGGCAGGGCTTTTATACGCATATTCGCTGATGAGACCCACCAAATTTACCGGTATGGAAGCAAAATCGGCAATTAAAAAATTCAAAGATAAATCTTTCGCTGCAAAAATCGATCGTCAAGAAATACTCGTCGGAGTCGAAGGACTTGGGCTAGATCTCAAAGAACACGCGACGAAACTGATCGAAGTCTTCAATAAAATGAAAGAACTGAAATAATAATGCGAAACAGGTGTGGCGAGCTTAAATTTGAGCGAAGTAATCAAAATTTACGAGATTACACGCAACATGCCACTCACGACTATAAAGATTGTAGTATGACAACTTTGCTTGGAATCGAGTAAATTTTCGTTTACGAGCGAAAATTACATTAATTTTAAATACATCTCAACTTCATCAACATACTCTCCATGAAACAATATTCCTTGCGGCAAAGTGCCATATTCTATAAATCCGAGTTTGCGATATAAAGCATAGGCGATTTCGTTTGGTTTATAGACACTGAGCGTAATGGTCCGCAGTCCCGGCATCTTTTTCTTTGCTTCATCGATAACCGCAACCGACAACTCCTGTCCTATCCCTTCACCGCGAAATTCACTTCCTACCGAAATCCCAAAAATTCCGATATGCATTCCTCTGTTTCTCGAGGAAATTTTGCGCTCAACTCCGGCGATTCCAACAATTTTTCCATCAACAATACAAAGCATATTCACCGCGTCACCTTTTTCAATTCTTTTAAGTAAATCAATGACATATTCCCTCTCCGAGTCAAGCGTTATCTGTTCTCCGGAAAATGTAATGAATGTATCTTCGCGCGAAAGTGTGTTTATGTATCCGGTCATCTCCATTACATCATCAAGAGTAGGATACCTGACGACTACTTCTTTTCCTTTTTTCGTAACTATTTTTTTTAGAAATATTGAATTCATATTTTAAAAAATGATCAATAAATGTTAAAAAATTACTTGATTTTTGTTATGCATTATTTATACTTTAAAAAAATGATAAACGCGAAAAAAATACTTCTTTGTCCTCCTGTTTACTATGATATCGAATATTCTATCAATCCTTGGATGCATATTGAAGAGAAAGTTAATAAGAAAGATGTTTTAAGTGAATATAAGGAATTAAAAAAGCTCTATGACAAACTTCAGATACCTTATGATGAACTTACTCCGACAAATGGTCTTCCCGATCAGGTTTATACCACGGACACGGGTGTTCCTGTCGGTAAAATTTTTATAAAATCCAACTTTCGCTACGGTCAGAGAAAACCCGAGTCGGCAGTTTCCGCAGCATATTTTGAAAAAAAGGGCTACGCCGTTTATAATCTGCCGCCAACCGTGAGTTTCGAAGGTCAAGGCGATCTTGTAAGAGCAGATCACACGTATTTTATGGGGTGGGGGCAACGAACATCATATGAAGCGGAAGATTTTCTCATTCATGCACTCCAAAAGGAAGTGGTCACTTTGCAACTTACAAACCCAAACTTTTTTCATCTTGATACCTGTTTTGCCCCGCTTAGTCAGAACATTGCGATTTATTATCCGGGCGCTTTTACCGACGAAGGCAAGCAAACGCTCGACGAATACTTTGAAGACTTGATAGCAGTAAATCGAAATGACGCCAATGTTTTTGCCTGCAACGTAATAAAAATCGACAATCATATTCTGGTGAATAAAAATATTTCCGATAATCTTAAAAAAACTCTCGAAAACTACGGCTTTACTTTGCATGGACTTAAGATGACAGAATATCTAAAAGGCGGCGGCTGTGTCAAATGTTTGAGTTTACAGATATTTAAGTAAAGCATTGCGAGATCTTTTACTTTGCGAGAAGTGTGAGGTTTGATATTACCGTGAAATTATTTTTATTGAAAGTGTATAATGTGCCAGAACTATGTCTAGCTTCGATTCACTCACTAACCTCTACTCTCTTTCAAAAACTCTACGATTTGAATTGAAACCTGTGGGAAAGACACAGAAATTGCTCGATGATAATAAAATTTTTGAAAAAGATGAAAAAAGAGCAGAAAGTTATAAGGAAGCAAAGAAATATTTTAATGCTCTACACAGAGAATTTATTGACGAAGCTTTAAAGGACATAACTTTACCAATTAACCTTTATGAAGAATTTGAAAAAATATATCTTGTATGTAAAAAAAAGAGAAACAAAACCAATATTGCAAAATTAGAGTACTCTGCTAAAAAACTCAGAACAGCTATTGTGGAAGATTTTAATAGAAAAGTTGAAGAGTTAAGAGATGAATACTTAAAAGAAATCGGGGATAAAAAAAAGAAAAAGAAAACACAAGAACTAAAAGGAATGGATTTATTTTTCAAAGTTGAGGTTTTTGGTTATCTAAAACAAAAATATTTGGAGGCTAAAATTAATGGAGAAAGTATATTTAATCCGTTTAATAAGTTTGGCGGCTATTTTAGAAAATTTCATGAAACAAGGAAGAATTTTTATAAAGATGATGGTACTTCTACAGCTATTCCGACAAGAATTATTAATGTTAATTTAGAAAAGTTTTTAGAGAATAAGAAAATTTTTGACATTAAGTATTTTCAAAAGTATGAGTCAATTTTTACTGAAGATGAAAGAATTATTTTTGAATTAGAGCATTTCAATAACTGTTTTACTCAAGCACAGATTGATCAATATAATGACACCATAGCTTCATTAAAATCTAAAATTAATAAATTTCGTCAAGTTAACCCTGATATCAATAAGAAAGATCTGCCCTTTTTTAAAAGACTTTTTAAACAAATTTTAGGACAGCAAAGTAAACATAATACAGAACAGGATAATTTTATTGAGATACTAACCGATGAAGATGTTTTTCCAGTTTTACAAAAATTTATCAACGAGAATAAAACATATTTTCCAGAAGCTGAAACTCTGTTCAAAAAATTCATTAATAGTCAAAGACAACAAGCAGATGAATATAATATCGATGAGATTTATGTCGCAAATCGTTTTATAAACCTAATATCCAATAAATGGTTTGCCGCTTGGAACACAATTCGCAATCTTCTGCGCGATGAGTTAAATCTGAAAAAAGCTCAGAAAAAATTTCCGGATTTTATTCCTGTAGCTACATTAAAAACTGTACTTAAAAAAGCTAAGAGTAAGATTGATGCCAAAGACCTATTCAGGAAAGATTATAAAGAAATTATTGCATCAGATATAGACTTTTATCAAATATTTATCAAAATCTGGGAAAGAGAATTTGATGATAATATAAAAGACTATAATTCTGAAACAGGAAAAATAGAGCAAATGATATCAGAAGACAAACAATATCTTCCAAACAAGAAGGAGAAACTCAAAAACGGACAGGTAGGTATTATTCATAATGAAAAAATCTTGGATTATGCACAATCTGTTTTGAATATTTATCAAATGATAAAATACTTTTCTTTGGAAAAAGGGAAAGAAAGAGAGTGGAATCCTGAAGGACTAGAAGAAGACAGCATAGGAAGTTTTTATGATGAGTTCAATAAATACTACGAGAATGTTAATACCTGGAAATATTTCAATGAATTCAGAAATTATTTGACAAAGAAGCCATATAGAGTGGATAAAATCAAGCTAAATTTTGAGTGCAGTTCATTACTTGGCGGGTGGTCTCAAAGCTATGAAAGTAATGGTGCATTTATTTTTGAGAAAAATGGCAAGTATTATATCGGAATAATAAATGGTACAAAGTTTAGCGAAAAAGAAGTAGCGGCACTTTATAAAAATATTAGTGATGACAATATTTGTAAAAGAATGATGTATGATTTCCAAAAGCCAGATTTCAAAAATTTTCCTAGACTTTTTATTCGCTCAAAGGGTGAAAATTTTGCGCCTGCTGTTGAGAAGTATCATTTACCAATACATTCGATTTTAGAAATTTATGATAACGGTCTATATAAGACAGAAAATAAAAATAATCCTAGCTACCAAGAATCATTAAACAAAATGATAGACTATTTTAAACTAGGAATAAAGCAACATGAGTCATATAAACATTTCAATTTTAAATGGCAAGATAGTACCCGTTACAAGAATATTTCTGATTTTTATAATGATGTTACTCGCTCATGCTACGAAATATCATGGGAGAATACTAATTTTTCTGAGTTACACAAATTAGTTGAAAAGGGGCGAATTTATCTCCTTCAAATCTACAACAAAGATTTTGAACTTGATGAAAGTATAGCTCCCGCAGGATATGTTTTTAAAGGTAAATCAGGCAATAAAAATCTACATACAATTTATTGGAAAGCATTATTTGGTGATAAAAATTTAGAAAAAACTATTTTGAAACTCAACGGAGAAGCAGAATTATTTCTGCGGAGAGGATCGCTAAAACCGGAAATTGATACTGAACGGAAAACAAAAAGAAAAGTTACAAAATATAAAAGATACACAGAAAATAAACTATTCTTCCATTGTCCCATCACTCTTAATTTCACAGAAAATGATTATGAAATAAATATAAAAATAAGAGATTTATTAAAAAACAACCCTGATATAAATATCATTGGTATTGACCGTGGCGAAAAACATTTGGCATATTATTCTGTTATAAACCAGCAAGGCGATATTCTTGATATAGGTTCATTCAATAAAATTCAAGAGAGAGCAGATAGAGAGGCCACAGATTATCAGCGGAAGCTAGATAAAATTGAGAAAGATAGAGACTGGCAGCGGAAATCATGGCAGGAGATTTCAAATATTAAAGAGATGAAAAAGGGTTATATTTCTCAGGTGGTGCATCAGATTTGTAAATTAATAAAACAGTACAATGCAATAGTGGTCTTTGAAGACCTGAATATTGGCTTTAAACGTGGACGCTTTGCAATTGAAAAACAGGTATATCAAAATCTGGAACTTGCATTAGCAAAAAAATTAAATTATCTGGTTTTTAAAGAGGCACAAGAAGGAGAATCAGGTCATCATTTACAGGCATATCAACTCACCGCGCCTGTCAATAATTTTCAAGATATTGGTAAACAGTGTGGAATTATGTTCTATATTCCGGCTAGTTATACGTCAGCCGTTTGTCCTGTATGCGGATTCCGCAAAAATATATCTACTCCGGTTGAAAAACTGGAAAAAAATAGAGAGTTAATAGAAAAATTTGTTATTTCTTATGATTCTAAGAAAGAACGTTTTTGTTTCCATTACAAAAGAAGTGATTTTTATACTGCAGAAAATGAGAATAAAAATAATTCAGAATTGAAGTTATTTTCAGATATTGATTTAAAAAATGACGTTACCTTTTACTCTGATGTGGAGAGATTGAAATATAAGAGAAATCAGAATAACCGCGGCGGAGAAATAGAAGCTAGATACCCTAATGAAGAGTTAAAAAAAAATTTTGCACAGAATGGAGTAAACTTTATAGACAATCCTAATATTTCAGAACAAATTAAAAATCAGGAATTTGATAATGAAAATTTTTATAAACCACTGATATATAAAATTGCTCTAATTTTACAATTGAGAAATAGTAAGACTGTTAAAAATGATGATGGCACTATTAACGAAAAAGACAGTAGAGATTTTATTTCCTGTCCTACCTGCTATTTTAATTCAGAAAAGAATTTAAAGAATCTTCTTGAAAAATATAAAGGTGAAAGGAAATTTGAATTCAACGGCGATGCAAATGGCGCATTTAATATAGCCAGAAAAGGAAGCTTAATTCTTAAAAAAATATATAAAGCAAAAGATGTAGGTAAGATAGATTTTAATAGCTTGACGGTTTCGCAAGAGGAATATGATAAGTTTGTTAAAAATTTATAACAATCACTAAATAATTCAAAATATATCAAACTATCTGCTATAATAGCTTCTCATGGAAGAGATAATTCAAATCTCCAAAATTAATGATTTCATTTTTTGTCCTTATTCTATATACCTTCATGGAGTTTATGAATCTTTTCATGAAAGTATATATCACGAAGATCCACAACGAAAAGGTAAAATCGTTCACGAAACTATAGAATCAGGCACATATTCTTCTGCTAAAAGATATCTTCAAGGTTTGTCGGTTTATTCCTCCAAATATCATTTAGTTGGCAAAATAGATATTTATGATACAAAAGAAAAAGCACTTATCGAGCGGAAATATAAAATTAAGAAAATATTTGATGGACACTTATATCAACTCTATGCTCAATACTTCGGACTAAAAGAATTGGGATATGACGTAAAAAAATTATATATACATTCACTTTCTGATAATAAACGCTACCGAGTTGATTTGCCTGCAGGTTATAGATTCCAAATGTTTGAAACTGTACTAGACCTAATGAAGACTTATTCTACCGAAAACTCTATGCACCCGATAAATCCTAAAAAATGCGCTATGTGCATTTATCGTCAATTATGTCATAAAGCATTATGTTAACACTCCCTGATTTTCGTGAAAAAAAAATTGTCTTTATTCAAGCAGAAAAAGACATAGAAAATCAAATTCGATTCTGGAATAGTAATATTAGACTTTACAAAGATGGAGTATTTGTAGATCAAATATCCTGTTATCTTATTTTAAGCCTCTTTATAGTCGGGAACGTCACAATAACAAGTACTTTAATTCATAAAGCAAAAAAATATGGCATTTCGTTATTCCTTTTAAATTATTCTTTCCGCTCTTACGCAGAGATTCTTTCTGTGGCAGAAGGCAATTATACATTAAGAAAAATTCAATATACGATGTCGAAGGCAAAAGAACTTGAATATTCTAAAAATATAATAAAGAATAAAATTACTAATCAGATACTTCTTATTAAGAAGATACATAAAATTGACTTAAAAGAGGAGGTTGAAGTAGCTTCTAGGCAGATTGAAAAAACTAACTATGTACAAACTCTGCTCGGAATTGAGGGCAATATTGCAAACAAGTACTTTCCTATTCTATTTCAAAGTTACGATTGGAATCGGCGTTCTCCACAAACAAAAGAAGATATTACTAATCTTCTTATGGATATCGGGCATACATATCTTTTTAATTATGTCGATTCACTTTTAAGACTGTTTGGCTTTGATACATATAAAGGTTTTTATCACCAGCTTTTTTTTCAAAGGAAATCATTAAGCTGTGACGTGATGGAGGTTTTTAGACCTTTAATAGATATGACTATCTTAAAGGCATATAATTTAAAAGTTATAGACGCGAAGGATTTTACATTTAAAAATGGCACATATAGTTTAAAATTTGAAGGCAAAATCCGAAATAAATACAGTAAAATCTTTTTTGATGTCATTACGGAACATAAGGAAGAAATTTATACTTATTTAAGATTTTTTTATCTGCATCTTATGAATCCAACAAAATATAAGTTTCCGACATATATACTGCCATGATTATTGTATCCTACGATTTTCATAACGATAAAACAAGGACTAAGTTTGCCAAGACTATTCTGAAGTATGGTGAACGTATACAATATTCTGTTTTTGTAGTAAAAAATAGCCCACGAGTCCTCAGAAATATGCTTATTGAAATTGAACTTAAATTTAAGAATAAAATTAAAAAAACGGATAGTGTTTATGTTTTTAATATGTGTAATGGATGTACTGAAAAGATAGTAAGATATGGAAGTGCTACACATGCAGAAGAACATGTGGTATATTTAAACTGAAAAAAGCTCTTTTACAATTCGTTTTATTCAAAAGTTGAAGTTATACTATCTGTATAGATAAAGAATGTTTTTTAAAACCTCAGTCTTTATTTTTTTTATAATTAGTAGTAGTTAGAAGGATATTGCCTACTATAACAAGCTATATTACTACCTCTTGCTCTGATACTGTCGTCCCGAAAATACCATTTTCGGTTGTATCGATGGATTGTCAGAGCAAGAAAATGGCTCTTTACTACTGATAGTCAATTTCTACTTTTGTAGATGTCATGGTTATTTAGATTTAACTTTTTCTTTACTACTGATAGTCAATTTCTACTTTTGTAGATCCTGCGGTTCCATATGTTTGGATCTTTTCTTTACTACTGATAGTCAATTTCTACTTTTGTAGATTTATCAATCTGTCCTGCCATATATAAAAACTTTACTACTGATAGTCAATTTCTACTTTTGTAGATCCGTAAGCTTGATAAGTTTATAGAGCTTCTTTACTACTGATAGTCAATTTCTACTTTTGTAGATAATGTCGCCATATTCTATAATATTCCTTTACTACTGATAGTCAATTTCTACTTTTGTAGATCGGGAACCGGGATTCCATACCATCCCCAACTTTACTACTGATAGTCAATTTCTACTTTTGTAGATACTGCGCAAGCTGTTCATTGGTATAACTTTACTACTGATAGTCAATTTCTACTTTTGTAGATATGGTGGTGTGAATCGTGTACTTGAAGAACTTTACTACTGATAGTCAATTTCTACTTTTGTAGATATATACTTCATACTCGGGTTTTAGTTTTCTTTACTACTGATAGTCAATTTCTACTTTTGTAGATCAAAAGAGAAAAGTAAAGCTGTGGACTTTACTACTGATAGTCAATTTCTACTTTTGTAGATCAAAGTTGTATTATTTTCATAATTTAGCTTTACTACTGATAGTCAATTTCTACTTTTGTAGATAAACCTAGTGTCTCAAACTTTAGTTTTCTTTACTACTGATAGTCAATTTCTACTTTTGTAGATACAGATTTTTAGTTTATACTAGAGATTCTTGCTCCACTGAAACTTGCTTTTTAGATTATAATAAGTATAATTGTATATGGAGATTCAAGATAGTCTGAAACATCTTCCTGAACTTCATGCTCACATCAGCTCTTCAATTGCGCCCCACGTTTACTGGCATATAGCAAATTCCGAAGGTTACAAACTTCCCAAACGCGATTATCACGAATTTGTCGATCACGTCGTACTTTCTCCTGATCGTAAAATGACATTAAAAGAGTATCTTGACAATATTTATCATCCAATTCTTAATAAGCTTTCAGCCGGAGCACTTGCGCTTGAAAAAGGTGTCTACGAAACTTTTGGTGGAGCTTACAGGTCCAACAATATCACGCTTTACGAGCTTCGCGGCAACCCCATGAAACACAATCGCGAAGGACAGGTGGATCTGGATCATGCCATCATGGCAATGCTTCGTGGTATGGAACGGGCGCTTCTTGAGTACCCGAAACTTCGGGCTGGCCTAATTTTCTGTCTTGATAGGCAGTTTACTTTTGAACAAAATCAAATCATTGTTGAAAAAGCCATAAAGTATAAAAGACGCGGTGTTATTGGTATCGATTTTTCAAACTACAACAAACAAGGATTCCATTTTAAAGATTATACAGCGCTTGTTGCCAAGGCTCGTGAAAACGGTCTTAAAGTGACTGCACATTCCGGCGAAACCGATGATACTAACGACATTTGGGAGTGTATAGAATCCATAAACCCCGATCGCATCGGCCACGGAGTGAAAGCCGCTTATGACAAGAAACTTATGAAGGAACTTGCTTCAAGAAAAATTACACTTGAGGTCTGTCCTTTGAGCAATCTTATGACAAAGGCGGTCAAAGACGATGCTGCAATGGAGTATATTTTAAAAACTTTTTATGACAACGGTGTACAATTTTCGATAAATACCGACTGGCCGGAAACTATAGAAAACGGGCATCTTCGTGACCAGTATCAATATATTCTTGAAAAAAAGATGTTGAACGAAGATCAAATCAGGCAAGTTATCGAGTGGGGATTCAATGCGACATTCATACCGATGAAAGAAAAAGAAAGTAATTTATATTTGTAAATTTATGAATAATAATATTTCGGATAAAATAATCGGAACAGGAATAACCTACGATGATGTGCTTTTATTGCCAGGCTACAGCAATTTTAAGCGTGGTGCGATCGATCTTTCAACACAATTAACCAAAAAAATTTCTTTGGAAATTCCACTGGTCTCGGCTCCAATGGACACGGTGACCGAATCGGCACTCGCAATCGCACTTGCCGAAATGGGTGGAATCGGCATTATCCATAGAAATCTTAGCGTCGAAAAACAAGCACAAGAAGTAAAAAAAGTAAAGGATATGGATTTAGTCGTTGGCGCCGCAATTGGCGCAGGCAGCGGATCTTCCGAGCGAGCCCGGGCTCTTGTCACAGCGGGAGTCGATGTGATTGTTGTGGATTCGGCACATGGATATGCGGATTATATTATCGAAATAATAAAAAATCTCAAAAAAAATTATAACGGCCTTCAGGTTATCGGCGGAAATGTGGCCACATATGAAGGCGCCAAAGCTCTTATTGAAGCAGGTGTCGACGCTCTTCGAGTTGGTATGGGCCCTGGTGCTATTTGCACTACTCGAATTATTTCCGGAATGGGCGTACCGCAGATCACGGCAATATTTGAAACCTCGAGAGCTGCAAAAAGCACAGGAGTTCCGATCATTGCTGATGGCGGAGTACAATATTCGGGCGACATCGTCAAAGCCCTTTCCGCCGGTGCAAATTGCGTCATGATGGGAAACTTCTTTGCTTCATGTTCTGAAGCTCCTGGAGAAATAATTGAATTAACACAAGAACAAGTCCCATCAAGATTTAAAAGTATTTTTAAAAAAGGAAAAAAATGGTATAAATTTAAATCTTATCGTGGGATGGGATCTGTTTCTGCCATGCAAGAGGGGGCAAAAATAAAATCGGAAGAGGAGTTTCATGGAAAAAGTTATAAAGACCGAGTGCTTGTGGCAGAAGGTGTCCAGGGACTTGTGCCGGTTCACGGTCCGCTTAAAGATATTGTTGATCAAGCGCTTGGCGGAATACGATCGGGAATGTATTATGTTGGAGCAAAAAATATTTCGGAACTTGAGAAAAAAGGTAAATTTATTCAAATTACTCAAGCATCACTTACAGAAAGCCATCCTCATGATATTTTGATTACAAATGGCGGCGAAAATTATTTTAAGCTAACATGATAATCATCGTCGACTTTGGGTCGCAAACTACACATCTTATCTCAAGAAGACTACGCGAATTATCAATAGAAACTAAGATTATTGAGCCGGAAAAATTTTTTGAAGAAACAAAAAACTTAAAATACTCAGGAATAATTCTTTCGGGAGGACCTGGCGATGTATACGAAAAAGGCGCTCCAACCATTGACATCAAAGTATTCAATTTAGGAAAACCGATTTTAGGGATTTGTTATGGTCAGCAGCTGATGGCACATTTACTTGGTGGGCAAGCGCGACTTGGCAAAAAGAAAGAATACGGCCCAGCGATTTTAACTTTGAAAGATAATTCTCCTCTTTTTACTATCCCGAGTATAACGACCAAAGACCAACGTCCAACGACTATAAACGTCTGGATGAACCACGGAGTCGAGGTGGCCAAAGCGCCGACCGGATTTTCAACTATTGGAGTGACAAACACTATAGCTCACGCTGCAATTTCCAATGAAAAACTTAAGCAATATGGCGTGCAATTCCATCCTGAAGTCGTACACACTCAGTTTGGGATGCAGATTCTTAAAAATTTTGCAACGATTTGCGGATTAAAACCAAAAGTACAACCAATCACAACAGGCTTTGTTGATAAGCTTGTGCTTGATATTCGTGAATCCGTAAAAGACGCCAAAGTGATTGGGGCAATGTCAGGAGGAGTAGACTCATCTATCGCCTGTCTTTTGGTCCACAAAGCAATCGGGAAAAAATTTACTCCAATTTATATCGATTCTGGTCTGATGCGAGCTGGGGAAACCGAAGAACTTAAAAAAGTATTTAAAAATAATTACAAAATGGATGTAAAGATCGTCAACGCTCAAGATGAATTTCTTAAAAACCTAGAAGGGGTAACCGATCCTGAACTAAAACGCAAAATCATTGGCAAAACTTTTATCGATGTTTTTGAAAAAGAGGCGAAAAAATTGCAGGCAAAATTTTTGGTTCAAGGAACTATTTATCCAGATGTTATTGAAAGTGCTGGTACAAAACACAGTAAAAACATAAAAAGTCACCACAATGTCGGCGGTTTACCTTCAAAAATGAATCTTGCGCTTCTTGAACCTTTGAGAAATTTTTATAAAGATGAGGTGCGCACAATCGGAAAAATTTTACATCTTCCACAGACTATAACCCATAGACATCCTTTTCCTGGTCCTGGACTGGCTATTCGGATTATTGGGGCAGTAACAAGAGAAAAGTTAGAAATAGTAAAAAAAGCAGATAAAATTGTTGAGGAAGAAATACGAAAAGCAGGATGGTACCCAAAACTTTGGCAGGAGCTTGCTGTTCTAACAGGTACGAAATCGGTTGGAGTACGTGGTGACAACAGGGCATACGGTGAAACAATAGCGGTCAGAGCCGTGCAGGCAATCGATGTTATGTCAGGCAACTTTGCCCATTTACCATATGAGCTTTTGGAAAAAATAAGTGTTAGAATTGTCACGGAAATAAAAGAAGTAAATCGAGTGGTTTATGATATTACGAACAAACCACCTGCAACGATTGAATGGGAGTAATATATAAAAATTATGTCCGAACTCAAATTTCACAAAATCTCCTGGTCTCAGCTCGAACGCGACTGTTTAAATCTTTATAAAGCAACAATGGAAGATTTAAAGGTGGATAAAATCATTTCAATCTCACGAGGGGGCACAGTAGTTTCACGTATATTTTCCGATGTACTTGGGACTCTTCCCATTTCACACTTCAGTATCTCATCTTACCATGATCTCAAAAAACAAGAACATCCCGTGATCACGGAACAATTTAACTCCAATCTTAATGGCAAAACAGTGCTTATAGTCGACGAAGTTTCAGATACTGGCGAGACTTTCCAGATCGCAATTGATCATATTAGACAGTTTAATCCCAAAAAAATCTACACACTTGCACCATACATCAAACCTCACACAAAATTCAAACCCGATTTTTGGGAACAAAATATCGATGCTTGGATCATATTTCCTTACGATGTTAGGGAAACTGCAGAAGGATTTGTTAAGATGTTTGGAAGCAAAGAACAGGCCAAACAGAAAATGAAAGAGCTTGACTTTAAAGAATGGGAAATTGAAACCGTGCTTTCATGAACTTAGTAAATAATATCTGGAGAAAAAGACGGGCAATTTTTCTGACGCTTATAATTTTCTTCAGTCTTCTTGCGATCTTTTCATACCTTACCAATCCATTTACTCGTTATTCAATAATCGATCGCAATTTAATCAGAATTTCTGTCGACAAAAATGAAATAAAAATTACAGAAACTAAGCCTATCCGTGTGCATTCCGGAGGATTTTATGCAACTCTCGCAAAACTCAAATCCGGTTGGCATATCATCGTCAACCGTTTGGATCCGCGCCTCAAAACAAAAGGCACGGAGCTTAACGAAATTATTAGAAATATTCATAAAGACAGGTTTAGCGAAGATGCGGCATTTCTAATTTCAGGCGAACATTTCAGCATGCTTTACCCCCGTTCACTTGGGATTTTTTATCATTCTCTTCTTGATCCGCGAACCGCGCTTGACGAAAAAGACTGGGAAAACCGTCAAATTATTTATCTTAAAACTCTGGCGCTTATTCTTTCTACTTATCAAAATGTAGACATGCTTTCAACTACGATAGTACCCATAAGCCGGCAAAGCGTGGCACTGTTAAATATTTATTCTCCACCGTCAGACACTCTTTACAGCATTCTTTATGGACTCAAAGCATTACAAAACCCGCAGGAACTGGAAAGCATTTATCCGTTTAGTAAGTCTGGCACTGAAAAACTAATGACAAATGCCGCAGCAACTAAACTGCTTGCAACTCACAAAGACATGCTTTCTGAACTTACAAAAAACTATGTCGGAATGGTTTATGATCAAAAAACAGGACTCATCAAAAAAAATCTTCTACTTTCTTCTGCCAAAGACTCGGTAAAAAGATCGAGTTCATTTTATGATAATGTTGTTTTTTGGAAAACTTTGACGCTTGCGCAAGAGCTAAAAATTATCAATAAGGATCAGGTTTTTTTAGATCAACTTAAGCAACGAATCATTAAAAAATTCTGGCTTGAAGACGAGGGTTATTTCTTGGAAGAATTAGGCGACCAGGCGGTGAAAGAAAAATGGTACTCCTCAGACTGGCTTATAGCCTATCAAACCGGATTTCTTGACGCTGATGATAAACAAGATCTTGCATTACTTAAAAGATCGGTCGAATATATTCAGCTTAATAATATTGACCAGCCATTTGCGATGAGGTATCAACTTGATTCAAGACCAAAACAACTTCACAATACAGTTCGTCTTTTTGCGAGAGAGTATGGATCAACGGCAATATGGAGTCATTGGGGTATGGAATACACAAAACTTCTTGTCAGACTTTCTCAAAAAACGGGAAATATTTTTTATCTGGCCGACGCCCGCGACCAGCTTCGGGCATATATTCACAACATTGAACAATATGGAGGGTATCCCGAAGTTTACGAAAATGAAGGCGCCATATTTCGATCACGAGTTTATCGAGGAGTACTTGAGACGGGATGGATCGTGAACTTTGAAGAGGCTTTGCATATGTACACCTGGACAAAACTACATTGGAATGATATTGTATACTGATAAATAACCATGCTCGACATAAACTACATTCGTGAAAATCCGGATAAAGTAAAAGAAGCTGCTAAAAATAAAAACCGAGTTGTCGATATTGATAAGATTCTTGAACTTGATAATAAACGCGTCGAGCATATCCAAAAATCACAAAAACTTCGTGAAGAGAGAAATGCTTTCCCAAAAGGCAAACCTGATGAAAAAACCATCGAACGCGGGAAACAAATTAAAGTTGAACTGAAAACTATTGAAGACGAGCTCGCTAAAATCGAATCCGAATTTAAAAATCTGATGCTTTATGTTCCCAATGTGCCACTTGATGAAGTACCGATTGGCAAAGATCCGAGTGGCAATAAGGAGTTGAAAAAGTGGGGAGACATCCCAAAGTTTGATTTTAAACCTAAAGACCATATTACTTTGGGGACCGAACTTGATATTTTCGATCTGGAACGTGGTTCAAAAATTTCGGGATTCAGGGGATATTTCCTAAAAAATGAAGGCGCAATTTTACAAGTTGCACTGCTTTTTTATGTATTTCAAAAACTTACAAAAAAAGGCTACGTGCCGTTTATTGCCCCGTCCATAGTCAAACAATTTACTCTTTTTGGCTCCGGACATTTTCCATGGGGCAGTGAGCAAGACGTGTACAAACTAAATGAGGATGATAGATATCTTTCCGGCACTGCGGAAATTCCGATCACCGCATATCATTCAGGTGAAGTTTTACAAGAAAAAGATTTGCCAAAAAAATATGTCGGCTTTTCGTCATGCTTTAGAAAAGAAGCTGGAGCTTATGGAAAAGATACCAAAGGCTTGTATCGGCTTCATGAGTTCTGGAAAATCGAACAGGTGATTGTCGGAAAAAATGACATTGATGAGGCCCGAAAAATACATGAAGAACTGGAGCAAAACGCTGAAGAAATTTTACAGGACTTAAAACTTCCCTACAGACAACTTCTCATGTGCACCGGTGACATGGGTGAACCGCAACTTAAAAAATACGATATCGAAACCTGGATGCCTTCACGAAATGCCTATGGAGAAACGATGTCAAACTCGATAATGGGGGAATTCCAATCTCGCAGGCTTAATATCCGCTACAAAACAAGGGGAGGAAAAACGGAGTATGTATATACATTTAACAATACTGCTGTTGCCTCGCCAAGAATTCTTATTGCGATTTTAGAAATTTATCAACAGGAAAATGGGAATGTGAAAATTCCCGAAGCACTTCAGTCGTTAACAGGATTTTCGGAAATAAAAAGAAAATAGTCTAGATCATCTTCGATATTTGATCGCCAAGATCTGATGTTGACAGGACATGTGTTTTGGTTATATCTTTTGTCCCGTATCCTTGTTCAAGAGTTTTTTTCACTGCAGATCGTACCGCTTGAGCCTCTTCTTTCATCCCAAAACTATACTCGAGCATCATCGCCGCAGATAAAATCGTTCCTATTGGATTTGCTGTATTTTTTCCGGCAGCTTTTGGATACGATCCATGAATTGGTTCGTAGAGTGATGTCTTTTCGCCGATTGATGCTGATGGGAGCATGCCGATTGAACCTGTGATAACCGAAGCTTCATCGGTGAGTATATCCCCGAACATATTTTCAGTCAATATGACGTCAAATTCCGATGGTCGTTTGATAATTTGCATTGAAGCATTGTCAACAAACATGTAGGAAACAGTCACTTGAAGATAGTCTTTTGACATTTCCTGAACGGTTTCTCGCCATAAACGGGAAGTTTCAAGCACATTCGCCTTGTCTACCAATGTCAACAATTTACGACGTCGCATCGAAAGTTCAAATGCAAATTTTGCAACTCGTCGTATTTCCTCTTTTGTATATGAACAAGTATCATAAGCCGAATTTCCATCCTCTCCTCTTCCCCGCTTTCCAAAATAAATTCCGCCAATAAGCTCGCGAATCACGACAAAATCAACACCTTGAATTATTTCTCTTTTCAATGGAGATTTATCGATTATAGAGTCGTAAGTAAATATCGGCCGTACATTGGCATACAATCCCAGTGCTTTTCTCATTGCAAGAAGTCCTTGCTCAGGGCGTATTTTGGCTTTTGGGTCATTGTCGTACTTCGGATCGCCGATGGCACCAAACAATATTGCATCGGATTTTAAACATAACTCTTCAGTTTCTTTTGGAAACGGATTTCCAAACTTATCAATTGCCACTCCACCAATAAGACCTTCGGTAAAATTAAATTCATGATTGTAATTTTCTGCAATTTTTTTAAGAACCTTAACGGCCTCAGCTGTAACCTCCGGCCCTACACCATCACCGGGTAAAAGCGCAATATTTCTTTTCATATCATCTTTTTCTTTTTTTTATCAATTTTTGAAATTCTTTTTCCGAAATTAGATCCAGCGAACTTTCGACTCTATCGATAAATAATTTTCCTTCTAAATGATCGTATTCATGCTGAAAAATACGCGCCACAAAATCGGTGAATGTTTTATTAATCTTCTTACCTTCTCTTGAGGTATAAGATACCTTAATTGATTTTGATCGAGGAATTAAACCGCGAAGTCCGGGAATACTCAAACAACCTTCCCAATCTTTAGCTTTGCCTTTCGACATATCAAGAATTTTTGGATTGATGATTGCTGTCGGTTTCATTTTCGGAGCATACGGATATCGTGGGTTAGGATGAGAAGCAAGAATGAAAATTCTTAATGATTCATATACCTGAGGCGCGGCAATACCTACTCCATCTACATCCATGACAGTAGATATTAAGTCGTCAATAAGTGATTGAACACTCGGAGTTTTTATATCAGAAACTTCCTTACTTTTCTCACGTAAGACTGGATGACCTAAATGAGCAACCTGCAATAATTTTCCTTTATTTTTTTTCATTTTATTATTTAACTTCTACCCTTTCTAATAGGGGGTAACCATTTTTAAATTTAATTTTTCCTCTTTTGTTTCTCACAGGTCTATCGTAAGTCCAAACATTTTTGACAGGATCAAAATCACATTCCCTAATTTTATCTCCAACGGATAAAACAGCTCTTCCTAAAAGAACAACTTGATCTAATGTAATCGGCTCATTTAATACATCACTCTCACTTTGTTGCATTGACATATCGCCGAACCCATTTGTAGTTGGAAGTGCCTGAGTCTGATGAATAACTCCATTGCCATTACTCATGGAACCAGAATAATCGACCCCGTTTGTGGATGGAACTACAGGATTTTCTTTAGGTTCCTCTTGAGTCACCTGAAATGGTATAGGTTGACCTTCTGCCATTCGTTAATTCGAAATTGAAAAATCATTTTTTCTATTCTTTTCAAACTCCTCTGTCTTTTTTTGCATGGATCTTAAATATTCTATATCATCATAGCCATTCATAATAGTCATTTTTTTATAACGATTGATATCAAACTTTTCAACGTTTCCATCTTCGGTTTTTACAGTTTGTTTTTCGAGATCAATCTCAATTTTCGTTTTAGGATTTTTTTTGATGAGAGAAAAAATATATTGTAAAAACTTTTCCGAGACTTGGACAGGTAAAAGGTTATTGTTTAAAGCATTGCTTTTAAAAATATCGGCAAAAAAACTTGAAATCACTACTTTAAATCCGTAATCGACAAGAGCCCAAGCTGCGTGTTCCCTACTCGATCCGCAACCGAAATTGCGTCCGGCAACTAAAATTTCACCTTTATACTTTGGATTATTTAATACAAAATCATTTTTTGGTTTTCCTGCGGCATCATATCGCCAGTCACGGAACAAATTTTCACCGAACCCTTCACGAGTAGTGGCTTTTAAAAAACGTGCAGGAATAATCTGATCGGTATCTATATTTTCAATATTGATAGGGACACAAGTTGAATGTATTTTAAGTATTTTATTCTTCATATTTCCTAAATCATAAATCTAAAATCTCTATAAGAACTTTCGTGGATCTGTAACATATCCGTTAATGGCTGTGGCTGCCGCTGTTAAAGGACTCGCGAGCATTGTTCGTGCTCCAGGACCTTGGCGACCTTCAAAATTACGATTACTTGTCGAGACACAATATTTGCCGGAAGGAATCTTATCTTCGTTCATACCCAAACATGCCGAGCATCCGGCGCCTCGCAGTTCAAATCCGGCTTCGGCAAAAACTTTATCAAGTCCTTCTTTTCTTGCTTGTTCTAAAACTTGTGTAGAACCCGGCACTAAAAAAGCTTGCACATGTTCTGCTTTCTTTTTTCCTTTTAAAATTTTTGCTGCCAATCTAAAATCTTCAATTCTGGAATTGGTACAACTTCCAAAAAAAACGAAATCTACTTTCTGACCAATCATTTTTTGTCCCTCCTGCAAACCCATATATTCCAATGATCTTTTTAGCTGTTTTCTTTCTGAAGGATTTAATTCGTAATTCGTAATTGGTAATTGATCATTAATTCTAATTCCCATTCCCGGATTTGTACCATAAGTAATCATAGGTTCAATGTCTGATGCGTCAAACTTTTCTGTACGATCATATTTTGCTCCTGGATCAGAAGGCAAAGTTTTCCAATATGAGACGGCTTTTGACCAATCTTTACCTTTGGGCATAAACTGCCTATCTTTCATGTATTTATATGTTTTCTCATCAGGAGCGATCATTCCACCGCGTGCACCCATCTCGATACTCATGTTGCAAATTGTCATTCTCGCTTCCATCGACAAACTACGAACAGTACTTCCGGCATACTCAACAAAATATCCGGTGCCACCAGATGCAGTGAGTTTTGAAATAATGTAAAGAATGATATCTTTGGCAACAACTCCTTTTTTTAATTTTCCACTGACTTCAATCTTCATGGTTTTCGGTTTATACTGCAAAATAGTTTGTGTCGCCAGCACTTGCTCAACTTCACTCGTTCCGATCCCAAATGCCAGTGCACCAAACGCTCCATGTGTTGACGTATGACTGTCGCCGCAAACTATGGTCATGCCGGGTTTGGTGATGCCAAGTTCAGGTCCGATGATGTGTACAATCCCTTGCCATGGGTGACCAAGTCCATAGAGATCAACGCCAAACGCTTTGCAATTTTTTACGAGCATTTCGACTTGTTTTCTTGAAAGTAATTCTTTGATTGGCAAATGCTGATTTTTGGTCGGCACATTATGATCTGCTGTTGCCCATGTCCGATTGGTTCTGAAAACTCCGATACCGCGATTTTTTAAACCAGTGAAAGCTTGAGGAGAAGTGACTTCATGAATTAAATGCGCATCGATATAAAGTACAGCAGGATAATTCTTTTCTTGAACTACTACATGTGTATCCCAGATTTTGTCAAATAGTGTTTTGGCTTGTCGCATGAATAAATATTATATCAAAGGTATAGAATCTTCTCCACGCATATTGGTATCTCATTTTTATGATGAGTAACGTATAAAATATGAGCCTGAGTATTTTTTCCGATCCAATATACAAGTTCAAGCACTTTTTTTCTATTTTTAACATCCAGTCCGTGTAGTGGTTCATCAAGTATAAGCAGCAGGGGAGACTTAACCATTGCACGAGCTATGATTACCATTCGCTGCTGACCTTGAGATAAATGTGTGAATCTTCGATCAGCAAATTTCTCAAGCCCGAAGTTTGTCAGCCATTTTTTTGCAATATTAATTTGATTTTTTGACGATCCTCGATAAACTCCGATTGAGTCAAAAAAACCCGAAACTACGACTTCAAGCGCGGATATATTTTTTTGGTATCGCAGCTGCAGGTCTCCCGACACTTCAGAAATATATTTTTTTATCTCCCACACCGATTCTCCAGATCCTTTTTGCATCCCAAAAATTTTGATGTCTTGTCCGTATGCTTGTATATTGTCGCCTGTTATTAATTTGAGTAGAGTTGTCTTGCCCGCTCCGTTTGGACCAACTATTGCCCAGTTTTCACCTCGCTTCATGATCCAATGAATTTTGTTTAAAACAATTTTTTTGCCGTATCGTACCGTCACATTTTTCATCTGAATTAGAATATCTGGAATTTTTTTTATACTAGTTTTATGAACAACAATGTCCTTGCCAATACTTTCTTCATGAGAAAATATTTTTTTGACTTTTTTTTGATTAAGGACGGATTCTCTAAGGCCTTTTGCAAAAACTTTGCCTTTGTGTAGGACTAAGATTCTACCGATCTCTTTTGGAATTTCATCAAACCGATGAGTGATAAGAATTAATTGAGTTTTTTTTAATAGTTTTTTAATTTCATGAGCTAACTTTACCCTTGCACTATAATCAAGTCCCTCATAAGGTTCGTCTAAAATCAATAATTTTGGTTTTTTTGCAAGAGCGCGGGCGATAAGCAGCTTCTTCATTTCACCGGTTGAAAAATTTGATATTGGCTGATGAGGTAATTTTTTAAATTGCAAATCATTTGCAATATTAATAAATGGGGGAGAGGAGTGTATTTTTTTCTCAAGGTCAAAAGCTACGTATCCAATTTCATTAGAAGAATAAATGCAGGATTTGTACCCAGTGTAGGGGAAATCTTCAAATAATGATTTTACTAGTGTGCTCTTCCCTGCTCCATTTAATCCTAAAATTACCCAGCTTTGGCCATCTGTGACAGTCCAATTTATACTTTTTAAAACTTCTTTTCCTTGAAGTCTAATAAAAACATCTTGAAAAACAATAACCTTTTTCATAAAAACTTATGGAATTTTCCTCCAGTTTTCCGGCCTAAGTTCACGCACTTTTTTACCGGCTTTCCACATCTCATGATTTTTCATTTCCTCAATTTCTTGATTCAATTCTTCGCGATAATTTTTTGTGCTGTTTTTTTTAAGAACTCGCTTCGCTTCTCGACCGCTTGAAACTTCATCGTAAAGATCTTTAAAAACCGGCTTCACCGCTTTTCTGAATTTATCCTTCCAATCAAAAGCTCCACGCTGTGCGGTAGTGGAAACATTGGCAAACATCCAGTCCATACCTTTTTCACCAACGAGTTTGATCAGACTTTGTGTAAGCTCTTCAACTGTCTCATTAAAAGCCTCACTTGGACTGTGTCCATGCTTGCGGAGTTCTTCGTACTGTGCTTCAAACACTCCTTCGAGAGCACCAATAAGTATTCCTCGCTCACCAGTAAGGTCACTGAAAACTTCTTTTTGAAAGGTAGTTGGAAAAAGATAACCTGAGCCAACAGCTATTCCAAGTGCGAGACATTTTTCTTTAGCATTACCTGATGCATCCTGAAATACTGCATAGCTACTATTGATACCACTTCCTTCCAAATAATTTCTACGGACTGTAAGACCCGATCCTTTCGGCGCTACCAAAACCACGTCAATATCTTTTGGAGGGATTACTTTGGTAATATTTTTATAAGTGATCGAAAAACCGTGCGAAAAATAAAGCGTCTTTCCTTTTTTAAGTAACGGCTTTAGTTTTGGCCAAAAAGCCTTTTGACCGGCATCGGACAAGAGATACATAATTATAGTTCCACGTTTTGCCGCATCTTCAATTTCAAAAAGCGTTTTCCCGGGAACCCAGCCGTCTTCTTTGGCTTTTTGCCAAGACTTTGAATTTTTACGCTGACCGATGATCACATTAATTCCATTATCGCGCATATTGAGAGCCTG
>Ga0209542_10003321_pt1 | contig 34542 bp, 41 predicted proteins | sample RifCSPhighO2_01_FD_184028 | JGI IMG/M metagenome (GOLD analysis project Ga0209542, IMG submission 184028) | Soil microbial communities from Rifle, Colorado - Rifle CSP2_plank highO2_0.1 (SPAdes) (version 2) | ecosystem: Environmental > Terrestrial > Deep subsurface > Rock core/Sediment ...
AATTTTTGCCGCTTTTGAAAAATTCTCCGCGTAGCGCGCGTTTTTATGGTATTTTTGCGTTTTTTTAACCAAATCAGCCGAGCTGGTGCCGTCATTTTTTTCCCGCGCCGCGTAAATATCCATTACTATTACCGCATCGGCATCATTAAAACTTTTCGCGAAATCATTCATCAATAATTTCGTCCGGCTGTAAAGATGCGGCTGAAAAACGCAAAAAATCTTTTTATTCGCAAAAGCTTCCCGCACGGCTTTCAGCGTGGCTTTAATTTCAGCCGGATGATGGCCGTAATCGTCATAAACCAAAACGCCGTTTTTAGTTTTACCTTTATATTCAAATCTCCGCCAAGTACCGGAAAAATTTTCCAAGGATTTCCGAATAGTATTTTCCCGAATACCAAGCATTTTCCCGACCGCGAACGCCGCCTGCGCGTTATCCAAATTATGTTCGCCGATAACTTTCAATTTAAAATCGCGCGGCAATTTTGTATAATCAATAATTTCACATTTCGCAATTTTCACAACCGGCTTCATATATTTCCCGTTCGGATTGCAAATCAAATAACCGTCTTTTCCCAATTTAGCCGCAAATTCGCCAAAGGCCTTCTGAATATTTTTAACGCTCTTATAATAATCCAAGTGGTCATTGTCAATGTTAGTGATAATAGCAATTTTAGGATTGATATTTAAAAATGACCGCTTATACTCACACGCCTCCACCACAAAATATTTGCTTCTACCGGCAACAAAATTAGATTTTTCCTCTCTCAATAAACTTCCGACAATTATCGTCGGGTCCAATTTGGCGTCGCGGAGCATCATTCCGACCATCGCCGTAGTGGTGGTTTTTCCGTGCGCTCCGGAAACCGCAATCGTGTATTTATCTTTGGAAATTGCGCCGAGCATTTCTGGATACGAAAATGTTCGGATGCCAAGCTTTCTTGCCTTAATTAATTCCGGATTATTTTCGGCTACTGCCGGCGAATACACCACCAAATCCGCCGCTTTCAAATTTTTCCCGCTGTGCCGATAATAAATCTTTGCCCCGATTTTTTCCAGCGCTTTGGTAATTTCCGAACGCGCGATATCCGAACCACTTACCGTCTTCTTCCCCCGTAAGAACATCCGCGCAACCGCCGAAACCCCAATTCCGCCAATGCCGATAAAATGTATCTTTTTACTTGACATAATTGAATAGATATAATATACTGTATAGAGCTACTGAAAATCAATATAAGAAAGGAGGAAGATTCCAATGACTAACTTAGCGCTGTGGCTGGTAACGGTGAGCGCGTATTTCGAGGTATGGTACTGGTTAAATGTTCCGGTTGGATTACAAAAATCCGTCTGGCGAATTAGTTTGCTAATGCTTCTCTGCGCCCCTTTTAACATTAATGATAATGTGTTCACGATACTTGGAAATGCCGTGAGCCAAAAGAACAGTTACGCTCTTTTCCCTTTATATCAAAAAGCGGAACAGAAAGCAGATGCTCCATTTGCTCTGTACCAATCAGCTGGACAGAAAGCAGATGCTATATTTGCTCTGTACCAATCAGCTGGACAGAAAGCAGATGCTATATTTGCTCTGTACCAATCAGCTGGACAGGGAGCAAGTGCTGCATTTACTCTGTACCAATCAGCTGGACAGATAGCAGTGGCTGGATTTGCTCTGTACCAATCAGCTGGACAGGGAGCAAATACTATATTTGCTCTGTACCAATCAGCTGGACAGAAAGCAGATGCTACATTTACTCTGTACCAATCAACTGAAAAGGACGCATTTGCTATATTTACTCTGTACCAATCAGCTGGACAGGGAGCAGATGCTATATTTGCTCTGTACCAATCAGCTGGACAGAAAGCAGATGCTATATTTGCTCTGTACCAATCAGCTGGACAGGGAGCAGATGCTTTATTTGCTCTGTACCAATCAGCTGGAAAAAAATCGGGCTCTCGGAGTTTTTTCAGAAATAAATCAAAACTAAAAGATTAAACTCTCCTCTTTTTCCTTTTCGCGCCCCAACCCTAACCGGTTGGGATTTTTTATTTACAAAACACAGATATGTAAAAATTGTTTGGTTCTAATATTAGAACCAGACATAAAAAAATAATAAAAATTAAAGATGTATAAATTTAAAAAATAAGTTAGCAAAAAATCTAAGGTATTTATACTCATTACTTGGTTCTAATATTAGAACCGAGCTTCTTATACTAAAAAAAATTAAAGGAGGTCAATAATGTTTGTCGCGCCTTTATATTTCCGACGAAACGGTTTAAATGTTTTTTCTTGTCTAAATACTGAGTATTTTCTTTTTCTGTTAGGATTTTTTCCGTATCCTCTGCCGGCAATAATATCACTTATTTTGCTTATAGTCCCACTAGAAATGCCCAATAATTCTTTAATATCCCTATATTTCCTCTTTTTTTCCAATAGCTTAATCACCGCGATTCTGCGAATAAAGAGTATCTTCTCATCAGAGGTCATAAATTTATTTAAAAATTCCTCTGCCTGATTAAACGAGTTAATCTTTTTAAATTCTTTTAACAATTCCGAAGCAATTTCTTTCTCTAACGCTTTATTTAATTTTTTGTTTTTAATTATTGCCATATCAACACTATATTAGTAACACATTAGTAATACTGTATTAAAACTATCATACCACATCTTACCTGGTTCTAATATTAGAACCACGAGGAAATGAGTAAAACTTTCCAAAATTCTGCTAATGGGTATTTTATAAAAATAAAGCAGTATCTGATTCTAATATTAGAACCACAAGGAAATGAGTAAAACTTTCCAAAATTCTGCTAATGGGTATTTTATAAAAAAATAGCCCAGCTCCGACTTGCCAATGTGGCGAATCGGAGCGGGGCTAAGGACTAAGTTACCAAGAGCAAGCTCTAAGTAACTTAGTGTTGAGAACTACTTGCGAAGGCCGCCGAACCACCAGCCGCCACGCCAGCCGACGCCGATGCGATTGACGTTCACGCGGCGCCCGCCAGCGATCCAGTGGCAGAAGACGGTATAGCACCACTGACCATTAGAATCCTTCCAGTGAGTGCTATTCGGATGGCTGTCCGCAAACGCCGGGTCGGCTTCGTTGACGGCCGCGAGCGAATATGGGTCAACGGGTTTTAATCCGCGCGCCTCATATTCCCTCTCCAGGTCTTCATCGCTTACCCAATGTCCGAGACTGAAAAAAACCACTTTGGTTTTCTCGCCTTCGCCTTTCGGCATGGCATTGATCACATCCGGATTGACGTACTGATTCCGGCCAGTCGCATTGAGCGCCTCTTGAGGCGAACGGATCCGGTTGACGCGGACAATGCGAGTAATGGTTTCTGCCATGGCGTCATCCTCCTTTTTCTTTTGCCTGGACTGTACGCATGCCAGTTAGTTACAGCTCTTAAACCACGAAAATGGGCTTAAAGCTGTAACCAACCGTATAAGTAGCTTAATTTATCAAAGTGCAACTATAAAAATAGACTATCATATAAAATCTAATCTATTAAGCTCATTCCGTAGATAACCTGACACTTATTTTGTTTAGCCCCACTCTTTGATCGCTTTTTCCCATCTTTCCAAATTTCCGCAGTCAAACCATTTGCCATCGGACTTATAAGCGGCTAATTTCTTTAATTCCGCTAATTTCGGAAAAAGGTCTTTTTCAATCATTAAAAATTTCTTGCCGGCGGCCAGTTCTTCACTGATAAATTCCCGGACTTTCGGGTCAATTAAATATAAGCCAGAGGAAATAAAATTGGTCGGCGGATTCAACGGCTTTTCCAAAAACTCTTTAATGTAATCTCCGTTGAAGATTAAGACCCCGTATTCCTGCGGATTGGGAACTTCAACAGCGGCAATGGTTGCCATTCCCCCGCTCCGCCGGTGATGTTCCGCCATAGCGGTCAAATCCACATCTTTCAATTCATCGCCATTAGTGAAAAAAAATGGTTCACTGCCAGTCCAGGTATGCAAATGATGCGCCCAATAACCCAAAGTTCCCATCGGCTCTTCTTCAATCATTAAATTTATCCAAACGCCGCCAAAATCATTCTGATACCGCCGCAACCACCAGGAAAAATCTTCAAAATCGCTTTTCCGGACCGTAACCGCTATCTCCTCAACTCCGTGCCGCTTAAACATATCAATCAAATAATTCAAAATCGGCCGTTTATTTACCGTTAAAAGCGGCTTGGGCGTCTCCAAAGTAACCGGATAAAGCCGCGTTCCTTTCCCGCCCGCTAAAATAATCGCTTTTTTAATCCGTTCCGGCATAGTGCAATTATTATAACTTTATTTTTTATAAAAAGTTAAGCTGTTGAAAAAATAATCTTCTGCGTTTATAATCAAATAACTATGCTTAGCTACAACGAATTAAAAATCGGAACGATGTTTAAGTTTGAAGGGATGCCTTACGAAGTTCTGGAATACGCATTTTTAAGGATGCAGCAAAGGAAACCGGTCGCTAAAACCAAATTAAAAAATCTCCTGACCGGCCAAATACTGGAAAGAAATTTCCACCAGAACGAATCGCTGGAAGAAATTGAAACGGAAAAACAGCCGATTACCTATCTTTACAGCCATCGCGGGGAATTCTGGTTCTGCGATAAGGGAAATCCTAAAAATAGATTCCAATTAAGCGAATCCAAAATCGGCCCGGCCGCGAAATTCCTGAAACCCAATACCGAAGTAACCGCCTTAAAATTAGACGACCAAATTTTAAATATTAAATCGCCGATTAAAATTGACCTTAAAATAACCGAAACACCGCCCGGAGAGCGCGGCAACACCGCCCAGGGCGGAAATAAAACCGCCACTCTGGAAACCGGAGCGCAAATCGCTGTTCCGCTTTTTGTGAACACCGGCGATATTGTGCGGATTAACACCGAAACCGGCTTTTACGTAGAACGGATAGAAAAAGCTAAAGAGTAGTTTCTCCGCTATCTTCGGTTTCGTCCATCAAATTTTTTTCTCCGCTGCTTGCGTCAAGAGATTTTTCCAACGTCTTCCGCAAATCAGCGATATTAACTTTTTGTTTTTCCGGAAATCGCGGCGGACGCGGTATAAACGCCGGACGCTCCTGCTCTTTCGGCTGCGCCGGCTTCAATACCTCGGAAAGGGGCCTCTCATTCTTATTCGGCAAACGGGATAGGTGGGGTATAAACGCCGGACGCTCCTGCCGAACTTTCGGCCACATCGGTTTTGCTTCCGACGCCTTATTGCCGCTCTGCACCCATTCCTTGCCGATTTTTTCTTCAATAATTTCTTTCGGGATGCTGTATTTTTTTCTGCTATTTTCAATTATTGAACCCTTAAAACTAGTTTCCGGCAGCTGATATGGCGGGATATTGCTGGCGGAAAAGGGCCGGGAAGCCACTCCATCAATCATTAATTTCGTATAAAAATTATATTTCGGCAGATTAACTAAATCGGTGCCCATAAAATCCGGCTGGAATTCTTTTTCCAAAAATTCTCCGTCTTCCGCCCCCACTCTGAAAGTAACTATCGTGCCGACATTTCCAAAAATGGCATCGCGTACTTTCCAGCTTTGGACATGAAGCAATTGTCCTATGTACTGATGCGCCAAAACCAAACTTAACCGATATTTTCTCGCCTCGGAAAGAATATTGGCAAAGGACTCGGTGGCAAAATTCTGGAACTCATCAACATAAAGATGGAAGTCCTTCCGGTCTTTTTCCGGTATATCCACCCGCGACATAGCGGCTAATTGCAATTTAGTTATTACCATCGCTCCCAAAAGAGCCGAATTATCCTCGCCGATTTTGCCCTTGGACAAATTAACGATAAGAATTTTCTGTTCGTCCATAATCTTCCGCATGTCCACCGAAGAATGAGTTTGTCCCAAAATGTTCCTAATCAGTGGATTGGTGACGAATTGCCCCACCTTATTCTGAATGGCGGCGGTAGCTTCCGTTTCAAATTTCTGGCTATATTTGGCAAATTCATTAACCCAAAAGCCCTTAACCACCGGATCTTTCAAATTATCCACCACGCCCTTGCGGTATTCTTTGTCCGAAAGCATCCGCATAATGCCGAGAAGCGTGGAACCGGGACATTCCAATAAAGCCAGCAGAGTATTATTTAAAATATATTCCATCCGAGCCGACCACATGTCCACCCAGATTTTTTTAAATACGCCCATAATTCCGGAAGCCACCAGATGGCGGTATTCCGTTCCCACCTGTTCCAACGGATTAAAAGCTATCGGGAAATTCATATCGGCCGGATTAAAATAAATAACGTCGTTTATCCTGCTTTCCGGAACAAAATCCAAAATTTTCTCCGCGAATTCTCCGTGCGGGTCAACTACGCCGACTCCCCGGCCGGCCAAAATATCCGAAATAACCATATTTTCCAAAAGAGTGGTCTTGCCCATTCCGGTTTTTCCCACGACATACATATGCCGGCGGCGGTCATCAATTTTTATGCCGAATTTCCTGGTTTGGCTGCGGAAATTAATGATTCCGAACAAAGTTTTTTCTTCTTTATTTTTCATCCCTCACCCTTAAAGGATCGCGAAAACGCCGCAATGCCTTTGCGTTAATTGAAGACCTTTCGCCAAAATTGTTTCTATAAAAAAATTCATATAATTTATAAATAATTTATCAATCTTTTAAGGGTGAGGGATTATTCCATCGGCAAATCGGACGGCGGTTCGCCTTTCTTGGTTTCCAACCGGCGCACCAACGGCGCTTCCACGCTGACCAGCGGAAAATGGAAAATGGTCGCCAATTCTTCGGAATTAAGTATGGAAAATTTCGGCGGAAACCACCGCAATTTATACGCTTCATAAATCTGTCTCTGCCGATAAAAAATTTTCTGCTTCCGAAACCAGCTTTTATGGGTAAGCTTGCGGGCGGTCACGTAGGTCTTGGTTTCGCTGATAACGCGGAAACTGTTCATATCCAAAGTGTTAAATTGCCTGAAAGCTCCGTCCACCGCGGCAACATTAGCCGGAGAATAAGAATCCCGCCGGTCAATGTAAATAAACCGGATAGCCGCTTCAAATCCCAGTTTAGAAATTTTATTATCCACGCCCTCCAGTATGTTTTTCTCGCCCGGAGATAAAACCAAAAATTTGAATTTTTCTTCTTTCTTTTTTTCTTGAGCCCAAACCGGATACTCCGCCGCCGCGAAAGAAAGATTTTTTAAAAATTTCGCCAAACCCGCTATTAACGCCTCAAAAAAACCCGCCGGTTTTTCCTTTCTGCGCTCCATCATTTTATCCCTAATCGCTTCGCCTTCTTTTTTCCATTCATTGGGAACCGGATTAATCAGATACTGAATCCAAATTGCCTCGCCTTCTTTCAAACGAGACATTACCTCGGTTATGGCGGCAATCGGGTCCAAACGCCGTTCATCAATGGATTCTTCAAAAAATTCGTAAGTTTTAATCGGGTAAGGATTTTCCCGGGCCAAAATATAATCAGCCCCCCACAAATCATAGGTCTCATTGGGAAGCACTTCCGGCATATTTTCGGTATAATCTTCCGCTTCGCCTATTTCCGCGTCCGGATATTCCGAATAAATCGCCGATTCGGCAAGGTTTCGAAATATCTGCGGACAACGGATGTAAAAATGCACCTCTCCCCCGTAACCCGCCAATTCGCAGGAAAACCAGAGTCGGGCTTTTCCTTTGAAATAGATGTCTTCAAAACCTATCGGCTTGTAATAAATGGCATACAGCGCGGAAAATACGTTTTCCATCGCTTTCGGGGTTTTTAAAATATTTCTTGGAATTTTAATTTCCAAAAAAGCCCATTTTATTTTTGATTTCCACAACCTGTTCATTCCCCACAGCCAAAAGTCCTTCCAGATAAAAAACAAGCCGACGGGTAAAATCGCCCACCAGCTGACTGCGAGAATTTTAACGATATTACTGCCAATGCCTAAAATAACTGCGGCAATCTCCATATATTTATTTTAAAACAACCGACGGAAAAGAACAAAAGAATATTCCGCTTATACTAAAGTGGCATATTTGCCGTCCTCCAGCCGTTTAAAGTGTTTCCTGTTCTGTAAATTTATTAAAATCGTATTTTTCTTAAACACTCTTTCTTTAAGAACCAAAGATATCAGTTCTTTCGGGCTCAATGGGCCGTGCTGTTTAATTAAATTAGCCAGCACTTCTTTCGCGGTTCCCGGCATAATGCCGAATTCTTTAAGGCCATAAGTGCCCCGGCCAACCAGCACAAATCTTTCATCTTTAATCAGCTCGTTATGAACTGTCTGGGGATGGGCAATTTTATTGTCGCAAACTTTATTAATAAATTTTGTAATCTCTCCAAAATGAAGCGGCTTATTTTGTTTCTTTAAAACCGAATACGCCCAGTCCTTCATGTTTTTCGGATTCACTTCCGGCCAGCTGGCCAAGCCAAAATCCCCATAATGATTTATATGGAATTGTTTTGATAAAGAAACATAATTAAGCGCCACCAAGTCCTTAAAATTGTGCGGCTTAGTCGCTTCGCTTAAAACCGAATCAATGTTTTGATGGCTGACAACCGTCCCTCGCTGTTTATCCATCAGCTTGACTAATTTATTGGAAAAATCCTGCGCTTTTCTTTTTTCATCCTCTCCCAAATGCCAGTAAGCGTAAAAATTATTGTCTTCCGAAACAAGCCGGGGTTCGCCGGCTGTTTCCAAAAGAAAACGGACTTTATTGCCTAAATGCGGCGAATTAGGGTCGGCAATCATAAGCTTGAGGTCGGACAACAATAAAACGTCCCGCCGGACGCCCCCAACATTTTTTAAATGGTTTTTGACTAAACTTACAAAATCCGCCATTTCAACGCTGTCTTTATTTTTAAGGACTTCTTTGATGGCAACGGATTCTATCTGCCGCACTCTTTCTCTGGTTATATGATATTTTTCTCCTATTTCCGCCAATGTTTTTACCGCCCCGTCGGAAAGCCCGTAACGATTTTCTAAAACATCGCGCTGTTTTGCCTCTAATTGGGACAGAACCGCTTTAGTAAGTTTTGATACATTAATATTCATATCATTACTATTGTATTCTATTATAGCGTATCTTGTCAAACAAGTCAAGCATGCCAAAAACTTAAACCCGCCCCGATAATTTTCGGGGCGGGTTTTTAAAATATCCGGATTTACTTATTAAACTTATTGTATGCCAAAGCAACGGCATAACCCCAGACAAAACCGGCAAACAAATGCGCCGCCGCCATCCAAAACATCCCGCCCCAGGTGTAGGAAAAGCCCGGATGCAAACCGCCAACCGCTTGAACTGTCTGGTCCAGAAAGCCGGTCGTAAGGGAAACCGCCATCAAAACCAGCCAAACAGCTCCGGCCAGAAGACCAAAGGTAAGTCCGAGCGCTTTAGGATTTAAATTCATAATAAATAATTTTAAATTTAATTTTCGACTTTTTTACCCAAGCCAATTTCTTAGCCGGGGGAATTTTGAACAAATCGGCAGATTAGAGCACCAATTTTCCAGACCATAAACCCGTCCGGCGCGTGATGCCGCGAAATAAAGCAAGACCAAAGCATAAATGACATGCTCATCCACCAAATAAGAATGCGGATTCGGATATGGAAAATCTAAAATCGGAAAATAATACAACAGCATCAAAATCGTTCCGGCAGTTGAACTTAACCGCACGAATACTCCAAAAATCAATGAAGCGCCAAGCAAAGTTAATCCCCACTCATTAATAAAATTGATTGTTGGCAAAATACTCGGCTGTAAAAGCCAGTCATAAAACCCGGCGAAGGTCTTCGCGCCTTGAAGATATCCGGCGGCAGACCAGCTCGAGTCCAAAATTTTGGTAATGCCCGCGTAAAACATCAGCCAGCCCATTGCCAATCTCAATGAGAAAATAGCTATTTTTTGATATTTACCCATAATAATTTATTTTTAATTAATCCATTCACGCCAATTTTTCGGCCAACCAATCAAGAAGAGTAACGCCAGCGGCGCTCCCCAGTTTGCCGAACGCTCCACAAAATCCCAAATCGGCATTCCGACTAACGGACGAAGAAGCGCAGTCCAAAAACCCCAAAAAGTCATCCATAAAAGCGCCAGCCGAACGGGTCTTGTTAAAACCAAAATTGCCAAAAACACATCTATTACTCCGACCCAAAAGAGAAGCGCGGTAGCCGTACCGGCATCCGAAACGCCGAAATTCGCGAACCAGCCAATCCAATCCTTTTTGCCCTGAATCGCGAATACGCCGTGACCGATAAACTCTCCGGCCACCGCAATCCGCAACACCCATTCCATAAATTTGTAATTATTCATAAATTATTATTAATTTTTATACTTTCTCCATAACCACAATGCCGCCAAAGCGCCGGTAAACGACCAAGCCGCCAAACCAAGAAACGCGAGCCACGACCAAAAAGTCGCGAATCCCATCCAGGATGTCATCGCCGCGCCATTCCACCTCCCCATTCCGCCGCCTAACCGATTCATCATCATTGAATTTGGTCCCGGATACTGAATCATTAAATCATTCAGACGGTTGGCTTCAAATTCAGTCATCCGGCCGTTCATCATTTTTACCATCAAGCCCTCCATTTCTTCATGTAAGGAATCGCCCAGCGATAAATCCTCCATATAACGCATCATCCCTTGACTGCCCTGAACAGAATTAAAATCCAACGCGCCGCTATGCGCCGCCGCCAAAATCGGAATCAAAGAAATTAAAAAAATGATTTTTTTCATTTTTACTTATATTCTTTATATTATTAACAGCGACCTTTAAATCTTTATAAAAGACATTTTCCATATAATTATATCACATTACGGCACTTCAAAAATTTTTTGTTTCGCGGAAAATCCGGAAATCAAGCAAATCCGCGATGGAGCGATTTTAAAATACTTTGCCAATACCCTAATAATCGCCTGATTCGCTTTTCCATCTTTCGGCGGCTCTTTTACCGCCACAAGGTAATGCGAATCGTCAACTTTTTCTACGCTCTCTTTTCTGGATAACGGCTTGGCTTTAACAAAAATTCTCATATATATGGCGTCTTAAATTTTTTTTCGGCTCATCAACACCGCGTTAACGGCCACTATCACTGTGGAAAAAGACATAAAAACCGCCGCCAGCGCCGGCTGAAGAAGAATTCCTTTGTAAGCTAACACGCCGGCCGCCAGCGGAATCGCCGCTATATTATATCCAACCGCCCAAAAAAGGTTCTGAATCATCTTGGAAAAAGTCAACCGCGATAAACGGATGATTTTTACTATATCCCGCGGGTCGTTTTTAACCAAAATGATTCCGGCGGATTCAATCGCCACATTGGTGCCGGCGCCGATGGCAATGCCGACATCCGCCTGTGTAAGCGCCGGTGCGTCATTAATACCGTCGCCAACCATCGCGACTTTAAGGCCGCGCGCCTGAAGTTCCTTTACTTTATCCACCTTCTGATTCGGCAAAACCCTCGCGAAATATTCATCAATTCCTAATTCCTCGGCAACCCATTTTGCCACTTCTTCCGAATCTCCGGTTATCATTGCGGTTTTTACGCCCATTGCTTTTAATTCCTTTATCGCTTCGCGGGACTCTTCCCGAATTAAATCGGCAAGCGCAATCGCCCCGGCAATTTCTCCGCCCAATGCCACAAAAATAACGGTTTCTCCTTTTCCGATTTCCTGTTTTACCGCTCTTTCCAATTCTGCCGAAAGATTTAAATTGACTTCATTCAAAATCCCCCGTCCGCCGGCAAAAACTTCTTTTTCGTTTATCATTCCAAAAACACCCCTGCCAGGCAAACGTCGGAAATTCCGCGCCAGGTATAAATCAAGGTTTTTTTCTTTGGCAGCTCTTACAATCGCTTTAGAAACAAAATGTTCCGAATGTTCGTCCACCGAAGCTGCGATTCTTAAAACTTCTTCTTCGGAAATTTTCCCCGCGCTCCAAATTTTCATTACGCCGAATTCTCCCTTAGTCAAAGTTCCTGTCTTATCTAAAAGCACCGTGTCAATTTTTCTCGCGCTTTCAATCGCCAAGCGATTCCGCACCAAAAAACCTTGTTTTGCTGCCATCGTAGTGGAAATAGAAGCCACCAGTGGCACCGCGAGCCCAAGCGCGTGCGGACAGGCAATCACTAAAACCGCAACCAAACGGCTGATTGCAAAATCAAAACCGGCTCCGGTTAAAATCCAGGCAAAAAAAGTAATTCCTCCGGATGCCGCCGCGATTAAAGTAAGATAATAAGCCGCCTTGTCGGAAAGAATCTGGAGGCGGGATTTAGACGCTTGCGCTTCTTGCACCAATCGCATAACTCCGGCAAGAAAAGTATGCTCGCCGATTTTATCCACTCTTATCTTAAGCGAACCGTCTCCATTGATTGTGCCGGCAATCACCGAATCATTGGGTTTTTTAGAAACCGGCTTGGATTCTCCGCTCACCATTGATTCATCTACCTCGGTCTCTCCCTCTATTAATGTTCCGTCAGCCGGAATTTTTCCTCCGGGTCGGACAACTGCCAAATCGCCGATTTTCACTTCGGATAAAGCTATAATAGACGTCTTACCGTCTCTTAAGACCTCCGCCGTATCCGGCAATAATTTAGAAAGCTCTTTCAATGCCCGCTGTGCGCTTTGCACTGCTCGCATTTCCAAATAATGCCCGAGAAGCATTATGGTAATTAAAGTAGTTAATTCCCAAAAAAGGGACTCTTCTAATCTACCAAGAAAAACAACAGAAACGCTGTAAATATAAGCAACGCTGATGGCGAGCGCGATTAAAGTCATCATTCCGGGAAGTTTTCCGGCCAACTCCCGCCAAGCGCCTTGCAAAAATACCAAACCGCCATAAAAGAAAACGATTGAACCTAAAACAAACGGAATATACGCGGAACCCCAGAAAGGCGGAACAAAAAAACCAAAAAGCGTATCCAAAATTCCTGAATATAAAATTACCGGAACCGTCAGCGCAAAACTGACAAAAAATTTCCGCAAAAACATTCGCGTGCTATGTCCAGCGTGCTTGTCCGCCATAACTTTAGCGCCGACGGATTTTTTTTGCTTCAATGTCGCAGAAACTAATTGCATTCCGCACTCCGGACACATCCCAGGCCGCTCACGCTGAATTTCCGGGTGCATCGGGCAGGAATAAACGGTTCCGGCCGCCGGCTCGCTTTCCGGAATTGCTTTTTCTTCCTTTTTTGAAAGCTTCAATATTAAATCCATTCCGCAATGAGGGCATTTCCCGGGCTTGTTTTCTTTTACTCCCGGACACATCGGACAAATATAAACCGGCGCCGACTCGCTTTTTTTATAATTGTAATTCATAATGATTTTTTACTAATTTATTCCAAGTAAAATGCTCATAAACGCCTGACCAGAAAAATCCAAAGCTTAGGGCAAATAACAATTCCTCTAACGGAATACTCGATATTAAGATGCCGGAAATCGCCGTTAAATTCCAAACACTTTCAACATATCCTGGATAAAGCAATATTAAAGTTAAAAAATATAAATAATAAATTCCTAAAAATATAAGCGCGCTGGCAATCATTTTTATTTTTAAATCCGGCCTGCACAATATAATAAAAATTCCACCCAGCGCCAAGGCAATAATCGCCGAATGAATATTATTAAATTCGCTAAAAATTAAAAAGGCCGAAAAAATAATTGGTCCGGAAATTAAAGCGAAAAAATGATATCGGTGACGCGGATTAAATCTTTCCAAAACAGGCATCCGTTTATGCCTAACCGAAAAAATAAATTCGTAAATAACGAAAGCGAGGCCGCCGATTCCAAAAGAAAATAAAAAACTCTCAATATCAAATCCTGTTCGTTGGGCCAAATCAAAAAGTGAGGGCGGGCTCCAGTATTCAGGCACAAAAAACGGTTCTGTCAATCCTAAAATAGAAGTCCATAAACTGACTTTAAGCATTTCTTTTCGGCTTTCATCGTTTTTTAGAAAAAAATAAATGGCCAGCCAAATAACCAGTAATATTAAACTCCAAATAAACCAAGCAAATTGCATAAACTACTTTATTGATTCTTGTTATCTATGTTAAATAAAGTATGAAGCCAACACCAGCCCACAAAACTCTCTATCAACGCTACCCAGCCCACAAAAACAACAAGGAGATTCGCCCAGTCGGCGTTAAATTGCGGAGCCAATGGACTGATAAACCACACCGCTAACGCAAACCGCAAAATTCTGTCCAATTTACCTAAATTTTGATTCATATTTTTATAAATTTAAATTTTAACTGCCGACCTTTGTAATAGATTTCAAAATCAAGTTAGCAATATACTGCCCGTTAATAAACGCATCTTCGGTGCTTGGAACATTGTGGTCATTGGCCAAAAATAAATTCGACTCCGGATTTTCATTAACATATTCATCGCCCAAGAAAAAGAGCGCTGGCCGCCATTCGTCTTTATAAATTATTTCCCAACTTTCAAAATATTTTGCGATATTGTCTTTCTGGCCGTAAAAATAAAGGTAAGTGCCGTTTGATTCGCGAGAAATTACCGTTTCCTCTTCTATCGGGAAAAAATTATACCAGGCCACGTCGTATTCCTTTTTAATTTTCCCGCGAAGATGGTAATAATTCACATTAATCCCGCCTTTGATTTTTTGCGGTTTTGCCAGCCACCTATTAGCGATATCCATCGGGGTAGCCAGCACTAAAATATCGCATTCGTAAATTTTGCCGGATTTAGTTTCTAATCTGAATTTCCAGTCGCCTGACCGCATTACTTTTATAACCGAATCCAAAATAATCCAATCTTTAAATGGCGCAACCAATTTTTCAAAATAGAATTTAAAAGAATAACTGGGTACAATTAAAGTCATAAGCACTCCCAAAAAAATAGCCGTGGAGACATCCCTTGGGTCGGTAAAATAGGCCGCCCATAAAAATTGTTCAAGATATTCATTGGTCAAAGATTCCAATCCAAGTTCTTTTATAAAATCGCCGGCTTTTTGATGATAATAATTCCGCAAATATGGGTCAGCTTCAATAAGTTCTTGATAAGAAACATTCAATGCTTGCTTGCGAACTTTCTGGTGATGCCTTCGGAATTTAAAAAGCTCGATAAGCAATCGTATTCCGGCGGGAATATGTTTTAACATGCGCAAAGAATATGCATGATAATGTTCTTTGCATTCTTCACATTTCTTACATTCCTTGCCTTTGTGAAAATGGGCTTTGGCAAAATGCACGATATTCACTTTCTCCACATATGGCATAATATTATGGCAATCAGCAGTAATATAATAAGCGCCATAGTTAGTTTCGCCATCCGAAGAAATTTTAATGCGGCCACCGATGTCTTCTGTAATTAACTTAAATTCCACGCCGTTTTCCTTGAGTCGCTTAGCGCAACCAAGTCCGTTTAATCCTCCGCCAACAATTATTATTTTGAAATACTCCATAATTTAATTTCGTTTTCTAGATAGCTTATAAATTGATAGGATTTCCTTAATTGTTTTTCCAGACTTGCCGCTTCGCATTTGATCCGCCGCATGGGTGGCTAAATGATTTTCCAATATTAAGTCCTCCGCTCCGGAAAGAGCTTCTTTGGCCGCTAGCGACTGATACAGAATATCAATGCAGTATTTCTCGTCTTCAACCATTTTTTGAAGTCCGCGAATCTGACCTTCTAAAATTTTAAGGCGGCGAACAACTTTTTTCTTAATCGCTTCTTTCATATCTTTAAATATACCCCAGAGGGGTATCTATGTCAAATCCTTATTTGTGAATAAAGATTATACCCCACAACCGGCGCTTTTTTGTACCGGTAAACCGGCGCCCACTCCGCAGTCGCCGCTATTTTGCGGCTGAAAGGACTTTAATTCGGACAAGATTTTCTTATAACCATCCGCGCTGGAAAATTCATAGCCCAACAAATCCTTGGGGCTGGCTTTATTCCAATCAACGCCTTTTATGGCCAAATACTGCCTAATAGCCGCATAAGTATCAGGAAACCAAAGTTTATTTAACGCCAACGCTGACTTATACATCTCTTCCTCGCCCACTTCTTGGGACGCCATCAATTCCAAAAACCCAAGCATTGCCATCCCGTGATTGCAGTCCGGAAAATAAGTTGAATTGCCGCAACAGGGACGATAAATATTTTTACTCACCCGCTCCACCAATACTTGCTGTTCGCGGTTAAGAACGAAAAATTGGTGCTTGGAATAGTGTTTCATTGCGTCGCCATCGGCTAAAGTCCAACCGCCGGTAGAAGCGAAATTTCCCGCCTTCACCAAGGCTGCTTCCTTCGCCGAAGCGGCTACGGAGGCCGAATCGGCGGGCGAACCCACTTTCCTTCCATCATAAGTCGTCATCGGTCCCTCTTCTAAAATCTTATTCTGATTACTTAATCCTAATGCCCAAAAAAGATTGAGAATAAATCCGGAATTCTCCTCGGTAATTTCAAGTTTTCCGTTATTAATTCCGGCAAGCAAATGTTTTTCTTCTTCGGAAAATCCGCCCCGTTGTTCATAAAGCGACTCAAATTTTTTCTCGTCAATCGCGCCCGCCTCAATCATTCTTTTTCCCAAATCTCCCCAAATTATCGGCAATTCCGTTGCTTCGGCCGCCAATCCGGAATCACCAAATAACAGCGCGTTTTGGGAAGAATCCAAACCGGCTTTATAAATCCAAGCGCTGGCTAAAATTAAAGACGACAAAAATATGCTGATTGGAATTGAATAATCTTTTTGTTTTTCATTATCATTTTGCATTTTGATTTTTAAATTTTAATTTTCTAAAAGACATCCGCTTTCCCGCGACAATTTTTCTAAACCCTGCTCGCCTTCCAGTTTTTTGCCGTTTGGAAAAATCCAAGTCGGATATCCGGAAATTCCGGCAGCCAGACACTGCTGGGGATTATCCGGACATTCAACGTAAGAAACGAACTGGAATGAATCGCCGAACGCCTTTTTCTCATTTTGGCAATGCGAACACCAATTCGCCCCGTACATCACTATTCTTTTTTCCGAAAGGCATTTGGCAAAAACTTCCAAAAGCGGATTTTCTTTTTTCGGCTGGCTTAAAAAGATAAAAGCGGCAGGCGCGGCAATCGCAAAAATTGCGATATAAATATAATTTTTCATATTAATAGTTCTATTTTACTCGCCATTAACAGCAATTTTTCATTTTTTTCTCAATTTCCGCGACCTTTTTATTCTCTTTTTTATCTCCGAAATGCGCGCCGTCCGGCGCTAAAAAATATATTGCCAGCAAAGCCAAAAAAACCGCTAAAATAGAAAATCCAATCCACCGATGGAAAATCAAACTATAAACCGCCGCAAAACCGAACGGAATAAAAATTGTCTTCCAAAGAAGCGGCGAACGGCCTGCAGGCAAGCGCTTTTCCAGCTGATAAGCAATGCCAACTACCGAACCGCCCATTAAAATTCCGGTAAGCAATTGGTAATTAGTAATTGATAATTGTCCGGAAAATATACCGGCAAGCATCCAAAGCCAAGTTCCGCTGACACCGGCGCAAATCGGACAAATCCAAACAGGAGAAACCTTATTAAGAACCCAAACCGTTCCGGTTATCAAAAATATTGACGAAAGAACAATAAAAATAACCATAAAATTAAAAGAGTAAAATAATACTTCCCAAAACGACCATGGCGATTCCGCCGCCAAAACGCATCAACCGCCACTCCTTCTGCTGCCACGCCTGAACTTGAGTAAGCAGAATTTTATCGCTCGCGATAAGCAAAATAACAACCAATGGCAGAACAAAAATCAGATTGTACAGGAAAAGATAACCAAGTCCCGTAAAATAAGTTGATTGGTCGTGAAGCAATCCCAACACCATCAAATACGGGCCACCGGTGCAGGGAAACTCACAAAGCCCGACTAATATCCCCAAAAGAAAAGCGGCCGGAATTGAACCCTTATCCATCAGTTCCGCCATTTTATGGTGCGCCGCCGAAGGAATGCGGAGCTTAATCGGAAAATTCGGGAAAAATTCATTTATAAGATTTATCACTCCCAGCGCGATAAGCAGAAACGCCCCGACCTTCGCCATAAAATGCGGCGTGTTAAAAAGATGGAGCGCCTGCAAAATTCCCAAACCAATCAGGATATACACCAAAAAAATTCCCAAAATATAAACTCCCCCAATTTCCAAAATTCTTGAACGCAACTTTCCAACGCTAAAAAGAAACGCGATAGTCAGCAATAAGATGGAAAACGCGCAAGGATTTATGCTGTCAATCAACGCCGCAACGCCCACCAGCGGCAAAAGCCACTTTCCGCCGTTGCTCACGCTCCAAAGCCAGCCGGAAACAGCCGGATTGGAACGGAAAATAATCGCTAAACCAACCAAAGCGATTCCAACTAAAATCAAGATTAAAATTTTTCTAAATTTTATTTCCATATTGAGTTAAGGAGTTACCGTAGCGGCAAATCGAAGCTCTAAAAGAGTTCCTAATTTGCTTTCCGCATAGATGCTCCTTTCAATTTTTCCAATGCCGGCCGGGCCATGCGCCGCCGGGTCAAAAATCGCTTCAATATCCGCTTCTTCACCCGGCTGGAAAAGAACGTTAATTTTCGGAACCGCGCCGTGCCCAGGCATGCCAAACGACCCCAAATTCCTTCCACTCTTTAATAAATTAGCAATCGTGCACATGCAGGAGGTATAAATTTTGGCAAGCGTAACCGTTTCCGCATTGGAATTTTTAATTTTAAACGCATGGCTGACTTTACCGGCCGCCATGGAAATTTCTCCGAAATCAAAGAATTGCTCGTTAGACGCCAGAAAATTCTCCTCCATCGGTTCTTGGGCGCCGGCGCCGGAAGAATTGGAACGGGCAAATAAAACAATTCCAATAAAAATTAAAACGGTAATTATGATTATACTAATGCTAATTTTAAGGTCTGAATTTTGTTTCATATTTTTAAATTAAATTTAAACTAAAATAAAAACTCCCCGAGATAAGAGGGTTCGGGCGCGAATTTAAACCGCCATCAGACGGCAAGGCCTAAATCCGCGCTTTTAAGCGAAAGACGGGCTATTTTCGTGAAAAACCAGCCAGGATAAAAATTTTCTGCGATAAAATAAATTAGGCGGATTAAAAAGCGCAAACCGGTTTGCGGATAATAAAAGGCGCGGCGGCTCAAAAATAAAACCGAAAGCCAAAGCAATGCCGGCAAAGGCCGCTAAAATTGAACTAACTATCGTAGCCAGCGAAAAATTCCTGTAAGCGTCAAGGTGAAAAGAAATAACGGAAAGCAGGCCTCCTTCCGGACAATCCATCCCCTGAACGGCGGCGGCCAGGCAATTATGACCGGCTTCATGGCCCATTGCCAAAAAACCGAATACCGAGATGCTCGCAAACGACAATATAATAAAAAACGCGAATTTGCTTTTCATATTCTTATAAGCATAACATAATACAAAATGAAAAAACAAGGGGTGGTGTAAAAAATCGCCCGATCAGAGCGATTTAATTCATTTTAAATTTATTTTTTGGGCCTGTGTCCTTATCAATTTTTCGACTAAGGTCTAAACCTTCATCGTCTGGGGGGAAAGTTAGGGTTGGTCTTTCTGCTCCAGCTAATAACGGTTGCCCAGCATCGTCTAACGGCGTAAAAATAAATTGAACCTGCATTCCCTGTTTGCCTTTTAAAATATCTAATCCAATTTTTATCTGATTAAAGATAATTCCTTTCTCTCGGGCTGCTATGTTCATGGCAAATCTAGCGACATATATAACCCCGCTAATAATCTGATTAACTACCGGGTCCGTAACGGCCACGCGCCTGGATTTTAAAACATCGGAGATATCCGGAAGAAAAATATTTATAAAATCATTAATAAATGCTTCCGACGTGGGAAGGCGCCAATCAACCAAAATCTCTTTCGCCATTTTTGCCTCCTTTCTATTTTATCAAGGTATTTTATAACTATACCACAGTATAAATATTCACCAAATTTTCTCTGCCCTTAACAGCGGCTTTATCCAAAAATTTAAGCTCAGCGCCGAGCTTTATTTTATTTTTAGACGATTCGCTGATAATAATTTCCGCGTTGTACGTCTTGCTTAATCCTTCCAGCCGCGACGCCACATTAACCGCATCGCCGATAGCAGTATAATCAAATCTAGACTCCGAGCCAAGATTGCCGACTATCGCGGTGCCGGTGTGTATTCCGATGCCGATTTTAATTTCCTGCTCGCCGGCCGCCAATAATTCTTTATTCAATTTCTTCAGCCGCTCCAGCATTCCTTGAGCCGCGCGCAAAGCGTTATCCGCCTGTTCCTCATCGTCCAGCGGCGCGCCCCAAAAAGCCATAATGGCATCGCCGATATACTTATCCACTACGCCTTTATTTTTTAAAATCTCTTCTGTCATTTCACTAAAATATTTATTTAAACTGTGAATCAGCTTTTTCGGCTCTGTTTTCTCCGACCAGCTGGTAAAAGAACGGATGTCAGAAAATAAAATGGTGATTTCCCGCTCTTCTCCTCCCAAAGAAACTTTTTCCGGGTCTTTCATAATTTCCGCCAACACCTCTTTAGAAACATATTTGGCGAAATTCTTTTTAAGCTGGCGCCGTTCTTTCTCGCCGACAAAATATTGGTAACCGAACAGCGAAAAAGAGGAAAACGCCCAGGCAAAATTAAGATGGGTTAAATTAACGGCAACGCCGTTGTCAAAAATCAAAGCGGCGGCAAGAGTATAGAAAAATCCCAAAAAAACATTTGCCCCCAAAGCAAGCAGGGCGCGGCGGAAGGCCAAAAAAACCAATGCCGGAACAAACGCCGCGAAAAAAATCCAAACCGCCATAGCGGAAAAACCCAATGGCCGCAGGCGGTAACCGGAAATAAGCATATTGGCGATATTCGCCTGAATTTCCACGCCAGGCATCAGCGCGCCCCGGGAAATCGGAGTTAATTTCTCATCGTGCAAATCCGCCGCCACGCTTCCAATAAACAAAATTTTATTTTTTAATTCCGGCAAACTGTTCTCTTCCAGTAAATGCCAAAAAGGCAGACGCTTAATACGGCCCGGCGCGCCGAAATAAACAATCCGTTCTACATCTCTAAAATTATCCTCTGGCAAAATTTCTTTTCCCGCCGCCTTAACCACCGCATAAGAAAAGGCCGGGAATTCTTCACCGCTTTCCGTTTTTACAAAAAGCGGAAATCGCCTTACTACGCCGTCGCTGTCCAAAAACAAATTCACCTGCCCAAATTCTACCTTCGGCGAGCCAGCGAATAAAGCCAATGGCTTTAACGCGCCGCCGCCGGCTAATTCCCCGTTTTCCAGCAAAATAAGATTTTCCACTTCCACGGGCATTACCGCCGGATAAGGCAAATTATTCAAAACCGCCGCCAGCGCGCGGTCATCCTCGACTCCGAACCGCGATGGTTCGGAAAAAATCACGTCCAGTCCAACAGCCAGCGGTTGATTCTTGGCTAATTTCGCCAGCGCTTCCGCGAACACTTTTCTCGGCCACGGCCACTGCCCGATTCTCTGAATTGATTCATTATCAATAGCTACTATTATAATATCGTCCGAAATCGGCTTTTCGACGTAAAGCAAATCCTCCAAACGATATTCCGAACCGGCAAAAAGTCCATAGGAAAAAGATATAAAAACAAAAAATCCGGATAATAGCGCTATCAAAAAATATGCGGAAATGGGCTTCATGAGATTGTCGCCTTTAGCCGCGGGAAGAATCCAAAATCACTTCCACATTCGCTTCCACGGTGAAAATCGGACTGTTAGCCAAAAACGTTTCGCCGGAAACCGGGTCCTGCCAAACCGCGGTAACCGAGCCAGGCGCCGAACCGAATTCCGCCACTGCGGCGCCTAATTGGGCGATAAATAATCCCGGTTTTTCCAATCTTCCGATATTCCCCAGCGCCTGCCATTTTGCTGATTCGGTAACAATTTTTTTAGAACCGTCGCTCATCGCCAAAACCGCGTCAAAAAATATCTGGTCGCCTTCTTTTACCGCGCTTAAACCGCTTTTGGCGACCACTTCCAACCTCTCTGGTTTAACTGCCGGTTTAATGGCAACGGATGGAGCGAATTCTACGCTTCCGGTTTTGCTTTCAACGGCCGCCGGTTTGGAAACTGCTTCCATTGCGGTTCGCGTTTCCTCAACTGCCCGCGTTCCGGCTTTTACCGGAAAAGTTTGGGGTTCTTTATCAATGGAAGTATTTTCTTTCTCTTTCCGAATAACTTCCGGCGCGATCACCCGGCGGTCCGCTTCTATGTTTCTTGCCACCCAAGCGCTTTCCATCATTGCTTTTGGCGCTTCGCGAACCGCCATTACCGTCATTGCCGGCGCCGCCACAGTCCTATCCGCTGACTTCATTCTTTGAATATCGTCTTTTTTTACTTCCACAAATTGATTTTCCGAAACCGCTACTTCCGAATTTTCAATCACACTCTTTGTTTCCGGGTCAATCGCCGCCACTGCCACCGCATTTTCCGCCACCACTACGTTAGATTTTTCATTAAGGTATTCCACGCCGAACGCCGTTCCTCGGACAGTGGCTACTGCATTGGCAGTTTTTACTTCCCACTGGGAATCCGGCGTTGCCAAAGCCGAAACTTTAGACCAAACCCGCCCGCTTAAAAGTTCAAAGCGGGCAAGCAATTTTCCGCTTCCCCGGATAAATTGCGCCTCTTCCACTAATAATTCCGTTTCCGAATCCAACCGGGCAATGGAACCGTCTGGAAAAACCAGATTTGCAGAACCGCCGGAACTGACTTTAATCAAAAAACCCGGATTTATCTCATCGCCGTCCGACAATCCCCGGACAACCGATTTATCCTGAGCATTTAAAACGTTGGCTAAACCGGATAAAATTTCAATTTTGGGATTCACGGCTGTTTCCGGCAAATTTAAAAAATAAAATCCGGCTCCCAATAAAACTGCCGCTATAGCTAATAAAATTATTTTTTTCATAATTGGTTTTCCAACTCGCCAACCGCCTTTCGGTAAGAACAATAATCACAACCATCCCCGGCTTCCGGAATATTTTCTACGGATAAACATTTATGGATAGCAGACAGCGTATTTTCTATCCAATGGCCGCTTCCTTTATACGGTATGATATTCACGTCAAATTCCAACTTGCCGTCAAACGCTTTCCGGTCGGTTTTTCCGTTGCAATAAACAAAATATCCCGTATCCGAGACGGTAAAATCATTGCGGCGAAACAGCCATTGATAAACTTCCATCTGCCGCTTATAGCCAATTTGCCAATCAGCGTCTAAATTCACTTCGCTCTCCTTGGCGGTAGCTTTGTAATCCACCACGATAAGTTCTTTTTTGGGATTAATCCAAACATCATCCACTCCGCCGGTTACCAGAAAATTAGTGTCGGGATGAACATACTGCACGCCGGCGCGGAGTGAATCCCGCCATTCGTCTATTTTTTCATGCTCAAAAGGCACCGCGTCAATGCCATAGGTCTCCATCAGCGGATGCCTCGTTCCCTTGGCGCGATGAATGTCAAATTCCTTTTTCAATAATTTATCCACCGCGGTATTCAAGCTGAACGGAAAACCCGGCGGCCGGCCAACGCCCAAACGGCGATCCAAATAAAAACAGCGCGGGCATTCCAGAAATAAATCAATTTTGGAACGGCTCAGCCGGAACGGCTCGTCCGAAACAGGATTATAAAGATTCCGCGTCCGCTTGGCGTTATAATATTTAGACATCCTTAAATCTTACCCGAACAGAATTAAAAAATCAAAAATGGTTCTTTTTTATATACTTATTTTATTTCGTAAGACATCGTCACATTGACCGAAACTTCTTCCGAGCCCGGCTCAATGGTCGGCGACGGCAAAGACGCGGGCGCGCCGACGTCGGCTTTTAGGGTCTCAAAACGATACGCTTGCGGATAAAAACCTCCTTCGCTAATAGAAAGCAATCTGCCCAGCCGAAAACCGCCGGCTTTGGCTATGGACATGGCTTTAACTTTGGCTTTTTGGATGGCTTCGGCGCGGGCTTGATTCTGGACTTCGGTCGGGTCATCCACCGCAAAAGAAAGATTAGAAACGGAATTGGCGCCGTTTTCCACGGCTCCGGACAGCAAAATTCCGATTTTTTCAAAATCCCTAATTTTTACCAAAACCGTCTGGTTAACCGAATAACCGACAATTTCTGGCGGCGGACAAGGACGGGATTGTCCGCCGGAAAAAATCAATCCGTTCGGACAACTAAAATACTGATAACGGGGCTCCAAATTATAATTTTGCGTTTGAATATCTTTTTTTTCCACTCCGCTCTCTTTAATAAAACTGATTATTTTATTTGTCTTCTCGGTATTTTCTTTCTGTAAAGCCGCGATGTCTTTGCCGCCCTGTACCAAAACGCTGAAAGTGAACTGCGCCACATCCGGAATGGCAATCGCTTTACCGTCTCCGCTGACGGAAAAACTGCGAAAAGACGACGGCTCAACAGAACGGTAATAAGCGACCGCGAAACTGACTGCCGCAACGGCAAAAGCCGCCAGCGCCGCCGTGGCGGCAATAAATAAATAATTTTTATATTTAGTATCCATAAAAGTTATTATAGCATAACCATTTGACAAAGATTAAGCCGTTCATATATAATGAATTACTATAAAGTAGATTTGAGTAAAAGCAGGCCCAATTTATAAACGTTAAGTTTTATAGAGTACGCCATTTTGCTGCGAATCTGAAAAGGTCGCAAAAAATATATTATATATTAAGAATAATGGCGTACGATAACAATAGAGGTGGAGACGGCGGTTTTCAGAGAAAAATGTTTCAAGGAAACTGGAAGTGCTCCAAGTGCGGCGCGGCGATAACGGAACTTCCGTTTGACCCGGACCCGAGCCGGCTTGACCAGCTTCAGTGCCGCGATTGCCACCGACAAAGACGAGCTTCTTTCCAAGGAGGAAGAGATCGTTATTAAACAAAAAGCGTCCCGACAAAAATCGGGGCGCTTTTTGTTTTTAACTAAAATTTTTTATTTCCATAAAAATCCCGACTTATTAACATTTTTCCATTGTTATTAAACAATTTAACTGTTTAAATAAAAATAAGATGGCAAACGAACCGGACAATAAAAAAAGTTACAAATTTTTATTTGTTTCCATTCAGGGCGACATAGCCGATATCGCTTGGCAAGCAGCAAAAGAAGGACACAAAATAAAACTTTACGTAAAAAATCCTGCAGACCGCGATATTGCCGACGGCTTCATCGCAAAAACCGATGACTGGCGGAATGAAATTGATTGGGCAGACATAATAATATTTGACGATGTGTCTGGGCAAGGAACGGAAGCAAAAAAACTTCGCGACCAGGGAAAACTTGTAATCGGCGGTACCCCGTATACGGACCAGCTGGAAGACGACCGGGAGTTCGGCCAAAATGAGCTGAAAAAAATCGGCATTTCTACAATCCCCAACTGGAATTTTTCTTCATTTGAAGAAGCCATTGATTTAGTAAAAAAAAATCCTGGCCGTTATGTGATTAAACCGAGCGGCAAAGCTCAAAATATAAAACGGCTGCTTTTTGTCGGAGAGGAAGAAGACGGAAAAGATGTGCTGCAAGTCCTTGAGGCCTATAAAAAATCGTGGGCGTCAAAAATAAAGACCTTTCAACTGCAGAAACGCGTTGACGGCGTGGAAATTGCAGTCGGCGGCTTCTTTAACGGCAATGAATTCGTCTATCCTATTAACGTTAATTTTGAACATAAAAAATTATTTCCCGGAAATCTCGGCCCATCAACAGGCGAAATGGGCACCAGTATGTTTTGGAACGAACAGAATCATGTTTTTGAAGCAACCTTGAAAAAAATGGAGGTGAAACTGCGTGAAGAAAAATACGCGGGTTATATAGACATCAATTGCATCGTCAATGGCCAAGGAATTTATCCGTTGGAATTTACGGCCCGGTTCGGTTATCCCACAATCTACATTCAAAGCGAAGGCATTAATATGCCGATTGGAGAATTTCTACTCGGCCTCGCTGGCGGCAATTTAAAACGGTTCAGGGCAAAATCCGGATTTCAAGTCGGAGTCGTAATCGCGGTACCGCCATTTCCTTTCCAAGACAGCAAAACATTTGAAACGGACTCCAAAGAAGCGGCAATTCTTTTCAAAAAACCCAATTCTGAAGGAATACATATTCAAGAAGTAAAAATTATAAATGACGATTGGGTAATCGCCGGAACAACCGGAGTGGTATTAACCGTGGTGGGAACCGGACCCACTATGCGCCAAGCGCAACAACAAGCATACGGCCGGATAAAAAATATAATGATTCCCAATATGTATTACCGCACCGACATTGGCGGCCGATGGCTTGAAGACCACGATAAACTGCACACCTGGGGATATTTGTATTAAAACCTATTATTAAAATTTGTTTTAATATATAATTTCATTTAGATACTTGAAGTAAAAATTGGAGGTGAAAATGCCGAACCCCTACAAAGGAATCCGGGGTATCAAGACAAAAGTTGAGGGACATAAAAAAATCGGCTTACCAGAAGACATTTATGAGTATGACAGCCGGTTAGAAGCGCGTTGCGCTCAAATTTTCATCAAACATGGCATCCGATTTAAACCGCACGTAAGATTTGATTGCTTTGATAAAAACATTGAAAAAGGCATAAAGAAATTTACTTACACAGTGGACTTTCTTTTTGAATTGCCGCAAAGCCTCCTCGGCATATCTCCTATCGTAGACGCCATTGAAGTTAAGGGTCGGCTTAAACGGCGCGACCTCCTCCGTATTGAAGCGCTTGAATTTTTTCACGAAAAACGCACCTACATCGCTACGGAAACGCTTATTGACCTATGGGAAAGAGATGGGATACAAAAAAAAGAAGAGGGGGTTTAAAAACTCCTTTTTTTATTTGCTTAAAATTTTAACGCTTTCAATTGCCGCATCCTCAATCGGCCGGTCCGGGCCTTCGGTCGCGGAATTTTCAATTTTCCTCACCGCCTCCATTCCGGCGATTACTTTGCCGAATACCGTATGCTTGGTATCCAAAAAATTATTATCGGCGGTATTGATGAAAAACTGGCTGCCATTAGTATTTGGCCCGGCATTCGCCATAGCAATCGTGCCGGTAATATTATAGTTATTAGCGCGAATTTCGTCCGGAAAAACATAACCGGGCCCGCCAGTCCCCCATCCGTCTTTTAAAGAATTATCTTTACTTAAGGGGTCTCCGCCTTGAATCATAAATCCTTTTATCACCCGATGAAATTTTACGCCATCATAAAATCCGGACTCGGTAAGTTTAACAAAATTCTCTACCGTCTTCGGCGCGTCAGAAGAAAAAAGTTCCAGTTTAATTTCGCCGAAATTGGTCTTCATTATCACGATTATATTATCGCTTGTTGATAATAAAACATTCTCTGTCACGGAATCCCCTCCCTTATTTTTAATAAAAATAAAATAACCTCCGTAAACCAAAAAAGCGACAGTAACCGCGCCTAAAATTAAATAAGTTTTGTATTGATTCATAAATAATATTATATCACAAAATAAAATACCTAACGCGAGTTAGGTATTGTTTTTCTACCGATGTTCGTATTTTAGCATTTCAATGGTTTGAGCATCCCATTTGTTTTCTAAATAAAGTTCCAGCGACGGCCTATTGCCGTCTAATTCTAAAGTTAAAAGAACGCCGGCAAGCGCGCCCCTTAACACCTCCTCCGGCGAATTATACGAAAGAACGGTAACTAATCCTCCTTTCCTGCCACTAATCCATTTTCCGTCCTTTAAAAGTTGGATATACTGAAATTGCAACTCATCAGAATTCCGCGTCAGCATCAAAAATACTCTCATTTTCACGCCATTACCAAGAATATCGTATTCCAAAACCGCTCTCGTAAAATAACCGTTGGAATGGCTTGAGTCGTACTTTTCTTCGTACGCAGTAATCGTCCCAATTCTTACCGTAAAAGCCATAACATAATTATTTTCAATAATCTCTTTATTAAAAAAATTCACGTCAAAATATTTCCCCGTCGATTTCATTTCCCATTTTTGATAATCATCAGGCCAAACAGCTGTTTCGGTAGATTTATCTAATTTAGTAACAACGGTTTCGGTTTCGACAGATATTCCATCATCAATGTCTTGCGCGTTAGCAACATTAACCACTCCGACCGCCAGCAAAACCAGCATAATCGCCTTTTGCATTTCCCGCCTCCCATTGTCCTTCATAGCTTTAGCGACGGAGGATTAATTTTAAACAAAGTTTACTGTTTAGCAGTATACAAAATCATATTGCCCCGGTCAATAGCTCCGCAAAAAAAACGGCGCCGATGCCGTTTTTATTATTTAGAGTAGCCCAAAAGCTTGCGAGCCGGCGGATACATTAAAGCATTAAGCTCTTCACTTCCTTGCCACAATTTAATTTCATTACACTCTCCATCAATCCTCAAACTGCCTAATGTCCATTGAAATGGCTTATGGTCTTTCCAGCAATGCACTGCCCGCTTCCATATATCGCCCGAACCTTTCGTATCTTTAGGAGTTGCTCCTATTAAAAGGTATCTGCTGAATCTGGATTCCATTGCCGCTTCTGCCGCCAACGCGTAACAGCAATCATTAACAAAAATAAGATTTCCGTCGTGGCCGGCAAATATAAGCCGCAATTTTTCATAATCTACTATATTCTTTTCATCGTCAGGATTATTTTCATAACCGGTAACCGACCATCCGCTTTTATCTCCATGGCCGAGATAAAATAAACAACTATCTTCTCGCGGCTTGTTTAAAAATATTTCACCTAATAAAGCGGTAATCAGCTCATTATTTCCGGATGGCAATCTGATAATATCTTCCTTTTCCCTAAAACTAAGTTCTTTAACAAGTTTATCAATGAGATTATTAGCACCTTGATTAAAACGTTCTGATATTCCATTATCAAAATCATTGTTATTTGGCTGACCAACCACCACGATAATCTGCATTGCCGGACTCCTTTTTTATGAGTTACTAAATTATATGGTATCCCAAAATTAATTTTGAGTCAAATTTAATTTGATGGATTCCGCAATTTTCTAAAAGTCCTACCCTTCAATGTCCTGCTCCTCGCGAACAATATCTAACTTAGCAATAAAAACATATATATCGTTAACTTTCCGCATAATACCCAAATTAACCTCATAGATAATTGATTTTGAACCGATATTCCGCCGCTTAAAATCAAAAATAAGTTCTTCTTCTAATTTTCTAATAACCCATCTGCCATCAATATAAAACGCCTGACCATAAGGCACTTCATCTATACGTTCTCTTTCCCAGTCCTCTTTTTTAAAAAATTCTCTATCTAACGGGTCGCCCGGCAATATAAATCGAAAATCACTGTCAGTCATTGCGCTCCTATATAACTATTAAAATCCTACTGTTAAGATAAACGAGTCCGATAATTAACGCAATCTGGGAATATTCTTATTATTTGTCTGATTTCAGCTCAAGGCAGACCGAATTTATACAATATCTTTTGCCCCCTTTATCTTTCGGCCCATCTTCAAAAACATGACCAAGATGCGCGCCGCAATTTTTGCAAAGAACTTCAGTTCGGCTCATACCCAAACTTTTATCTTCCCGCAGTTCTATATTTTTAAAATTCGCCGGTTCAACGAAGCTCGGCCAGCCAGTTCCAGAATCAAATTTTGTATCCGACGAAAAAAGTTCTGCGTTGCATACCGCACACTGATACATTCCCCCTTCATGGCTGTCCCAATATTTTCCGGTAAACGGCGTTTCAGTGCCGCCTTCGCGAGCAACCTGACGCAATTCCGGAGAAAGTTCGCTGTCTTTTTTCATAATTATAAATTTATTTTACCGCTTTTTAATTTTTAAGCCAAATTTTCACTTGATTATCTTAAAATTTAGATATATTATTTATATGGCCTGAAGTGGCCTTTTTAATTAAAATGGGAAATTTTTCTAAAATTTATAAAACTATTAAGCCATCTATCGTGGCTATTGCCTCAAAGATATCAAAAAATCCAGAATTCCCGGATATTATTGGCACTGGCTTTATAGTAAAATCTGAAGGGATAATTTTTACTAATAGTCATGTAATTAAAGTAATTGAAAAATTACCCCGGCTTAAAAATATGGGACCCGAAGATTGGCCGGCAATGATTTTATATTTCCACTGGATTCCCGATAGGGGGATGATGGCGATCCCTCTTGAAATAAAAGGAATTGGGAGTTTAGAAAGAATAAAACCAGTAGAAGGTTATCATTATGGAGAAGATATTCCAGACTTAGGTTTTATACAGGTACATATAAAAAATTTACCAGCGCTTAAGATTTCTGAAAGGCTAGAATTGGAAGAGGGTGATGAAATAATGCTAGCTGGTTTTCCAATGGGTACAAGTACATTAAGAGCGCCGGGGTGGTTACACCAAATAACTCCAACACTGCAATCAGGAATTATTAGTTCAATACTACCCTTTCCCTGCGACGATCCACATGCAATTCTTCTTGATGTAATGACACAGGGTGGCTCAAGTGGTTCCCCGGTTTTTAATCCATCTACGGGCGAAGTAATAGGCATAGAGTATGGAGGAATTACGGAACCGAAAATCCTTAAAACTAATTCGGGTACGATGATTTATGAAAATAATACTTCTTTAACTCTCGCAATCCCAGCAAAAATATTGTATGAAATATATAAAAAAATAGAGGAAGTAGAAGAATTTAATAATATTGATATTTCTAAATTTGATACCATTGAAAACTTAATCAATAAGAAAAAGGTGATAATTCAGCAACCAAGAACGCCGTCGATGCAACCCATAAAATCAAACGAGATATTATAGAACCATCACTTGGAAAATATTTAATTATGACACCAAAAGAAAAAGAAGTATTAAAAGCTTTAGTTGAACATCCTAGTGGATTATTATCACCCTCTGATTTTATTAACGGCATTGCTAAAAGAGACCGACGCGCCGTAGAAAATTTAATAATTGGTGGTTATGTTGAAGAAGTGCCTCAAGACATACATGGAACTGTACCAGGCACCACATATTCAAGAAATTTTTATCGGGCCACTAATAAGGGGGCGATGCAATTTGCTCCTTTTTACACAAAAGTCCTATTTAACCTCAAGAATGAAACGACTTTTTATGTAGGAATTACATCTGTAGTGGTTTCGATTGTAGCGCTTTTTTCTACTGTATCTTTTTCTTACTTACAAAATAAGAGAGCAAATGCAGATTTTGAGTTGCGTAACAGGCCTTATTTAGTGATCAGTAGTACAGATTCTTCAAATATCGTTCCTGAAAAGAGCGCTGATTTTGCACTTCATATTAAAAATGTCGGAATTTTTCCAGCTCAAGTGATTGATGCTTTGATAGCTTGTCCTAAAGATGATCAAATAACTCTGACAGCAAGAAAAATGATTATTGGTAATGGCGAAGAAATGTTTTTTGAATTTTCAATTCCTTCGGGGCTCAATTCGGTAAGTTGTAAGTTTTTGGTAAATTATACTATCGCCGCGGAGTCATTTGCTAAAAAATCTTACAGCACAGAATATATTTTTAGCTTTAAAAATGATAGCATGCCGATTTATGAAAGTGCCTTCATTCGTTAAAAATTATATCTTATCATAATGACAATTCGAGAGATATTAACAGATATTACTGGCGTCGGAAACAAAGATAAGTTGTTAAGATGGCATGATGCTTCAAGATTTAAAAATGAAGTTATGCCAATTCTTCCATCTCCAATCGAAGTAATCGAGCTACCGCCAGGGCAACAATTTCAATTTAATTGTTTCACATTTGCTCTTGAACTCCGATGTATAAGTGCTGAAACACCATTTACAGATGGATTTATTTATTCTCCATTTGTAGAAAAACTTATAGCCGAAAAAGCAATTACTAAGCTTAATAGACCCCCCGCAGAAGGAGATGTTGTCTTTTATTGGAATGGTGTTGAGTTAAAACACGCGGGAAAAATTAGTAGAAATGACATGATAATTTCTAAGTGGTCTGGGGGTCCAATATTGAAACACCCCTTATTATACGTGCCTGTTGATTATGGTGAAAAAAATGAATATTACGAAGGCATCTCAGAAAAAAGAGCAAAACAATTATTTTTTCAATATAAAAGCTGGAATCAACCCCCCGCAAAAATTTAAGAAATTCTTTATTGCCTCCTAGAAATTTCTGATTCAACAATTTTAATCTCCTTCGGGGTGAGGGCGTAGAGGTTATAGACAAGCTGGTCAATTTGTTTTTCGTAGTCGCGGACTTTGGCTTGTTTTGCGGAGTTTTCTAAGTAGTCGTCGTCTTTGGTTAAGTGTAGGATTTTATCGACAAGCTTGTTGAAGTCGACCCGTTGCCCACTCGCTATTTGCTTAAATGGCAATCTTAATATATGAGGAGCGTTGATAGAGAAAAATTCCCCCCCGATCTTTATTGAAGGATTTTGGACAGAGAAAATCCACTGATATAATTTTGAATTCAATAGAGCCAGCAAATATTTATAGTCATCAGCGATTTTTGCATAAATTTTGATTGCATATACCCCAATAAAAACAGAACCCTCCTCGTCTAATACTGCTGTTATCCTAGTGTCGTTACCACGAATCAGGATTTTGGGTGTAAAGGAAAAATCTTGCCATCGTGTTTCCGAAATCATTTTTTTATTGTTACAAAAATAGGGAGCGAAAATCGACAAACCAACCGTTCTAACTTTCTTTTTATGGTTGATCACATATGGTTGAATATTAGAACAAACTAGTAGGCGTAGACACCCATCTGTCTTTTTTGCACTTGTAATGTGTTTAGACCATGAGTGGTAATCTTTAGCCCGCGGCGTTCCACAAAATAACTGACCATCTTCCAAAATTTCAGATAGCTTAGAACTTTGTGAAAAAATCTTTGCGATTAGTTTATCAAACAAGGGATCTATAATTTCTATTCTGTCATTATCAATACATCTTTGCTTCGGAATCACAATCTCTTTATATTGTTCAGTCAAGTTTCGAATAGTCCTTGCGATTTTGATTGTAATCTTGTCGAGTTTATTATTTTTTTGAATGATGCTTATCAATGGATAAGTTGCGGCTTCGAAAATATCTGTCGCCCTCGACAAGTCAAATAATTCAACAATAGAGTACTGCAGTATTAAGCTTCTTATTTTTGATCCGTATTCTCTCACTAAATATTTATCCGGTGTAATGTATGTTAAAACGCCATCTTTTCTTAGGATATTTAATCCCTTTTCAATGAAAAGAACATAATAATCGAAGTCCTTATATGCCGAAACATACATCTGTTTAATTAACTCCTTGATGTTTTTATTTTGTTCTTGCTTGTGGATTCTAATATATGGTGGATTTGCAATTACAACATCAAACCCACCACGATCTTTACTCCTAAAAACTTCTGAGAAGTAAACTTCAAAATCAAACTCCCTGTGACCATGGGTAATCTGACTAATCAGCTCATCAATTTTTTCCTTATATTTTTTCTTCTGATTAGAATTTGCTTCGCTGAGGTGTAATTGCTTCAGTTTTTCTAACTCCGACATTGAATGGTCGTAGAACATATCTCTCATCCCACCCCTTTCTTTCTGTATCCCCAATAGTGAGTTACCCCGCATGATTTTGTAATCCAAGTTTGGAAGGGGCTTTATTTGTTTGATATCTTCTTCATCAACAATAAGAGAGAGCCATAGGCGGAGCTTGGCAATTTCCACAGCGCCGGGATCAATATCTACGCCATAAAGAGAATTTTGGATCGCATGGCGTTTGAAATTATATGGCGTTCTTTCGCCGTCCTTGCCAACATAGGGAGTCAGAGCATTCCTAGTCCTGATGATTTCATTCATCATGCCCACAGGAAATGCCCCCGAACCCACGGCAGGATCACATACGCGAATGATCTCCAGCTTCTCGTCTATAATCTTTGCGTTCTTCTCAATACTTTTGGGGAGCTTTGCTTTGCTGTATACTTTTGTCTTTTCTTTTTTTGATTTCTTTTCGATATATGCCGCATCGTGTTCAACTGCCGTCTCGCCGTGTTTAATCAGCGTTTCAATATCTTCTTTGCTTACTTTGCCCTCAAGTTCTGTGGCCAAGTAGTTGACCAAGCTCTCTTGACACATATAGTGGACTATTTCTCGTGGTGTATAGAAGGTGCCTTTGAATTTACGATCTCTAACTTCTAGGAGATTCTCAAAAACCTTTCCCAACATTTCCGGGTCCACGGCGACTTCCTTTTCAAGCGGTTCGTCTTCCTTAACAGTAAAGTTATAGCGATCAAAGATGTCTAAAATTCCCGTGCCGATGTCTCCGGTTTTGACATCTTTTATTTGGTTGGAAAATAGCTCATTCGAAAGGATGATGTCCGTGTCTTGCCAGTCATAGTCATTGATTGGATCGAAAAGGCCTCCGTTCAAAAATGGAATCCTGCAATCAAATTGATCGTAATAATCTTTTGGCCGCTCCAGTCGCAGGGCCTCATAGAAAAGCGGCTCCAAGAATTTGTTGAAATAGTTTTTGTTTTCTTTTTGCGCCTTTTCGAGTAGGTGGCGTAGAAATTGTTTGTCACCCCCGCCCCAATCTTT